>Ga0066600_10000519_pt1 | contig 13976 bp, 11 predicted proteins | sample Lowcelwee11metaG_FD_59486 | JGI IMG/M metagenome (GOLD analysis project Ga0066600, IMG submission 59486) | Freshwater pond sediment microbial communities from the University of Edinburgh, under environmental carbon perturbations - Low... | ecosystem: Environmental > Aquatic > Freshwater > Pond... | reverse complement strand
GGCATCGAACACGCCATCCTGCACCTGCTGTACGCGCGCTTCTGGACCAAGGTCATGCGCGACCTCGGCCTGGTGAAGGTGGACGAACCCTTCAGCAAGCTGCTGACGCAGGGCATGGTGCTCAACCACATCTACTCGCGCCGCACCGAGAAGGGCGGCAAGGACTACTTCTGGCCGCAGGACGTGGAGCATGTGCTGGACGAAGCCGGCAAGGTCATCGGCGCGAAGCTGATCAAGGCCGTGGGCGCACTGCCCGTGGGCACGGCGATCGACTACGAGGGCGTGGGCACCATGTCCAAGTCCAAGAACAACGGCGTCGATCCGCAGGACCTGATAGAGAAGTACGGCGCCGACACCGCCCGCCTGTACACCATGTTCACCGCGCCACCCGAAGCCACGCTGGAGTGGAACGACGCGGCGGTGGAAGGCAGCTACCGCTTCCTGCGGCGCGTCTGGGGCTTTGGCAACAAGCTCTCGGCCACGGCGGGCCTGGGTGCGCTGGCCGCCAGCGTGGGCAAGCAGTCGCTGTCCAAGGCGGCCAAGGCGCTGCGCCTGGAAGTGCACACCGTGCTCAAGCAGGTGGACTACGACTACCAGCGCATGCAATACAACACGGTGGTCTCGGGCGCGATGAAGATGCTCAACGCACTGGACGACTTCAAGGGTGACGGCAGTGCGGGCGACAACGCTGCGCTGGCCGAAGGCTTCGGCATGCTGCTGCGCTGCATCTACCCGGCCACGCCGCACATCGCGCACAGCCTCTGGACCGAACTCGGCTACGCCGCCACCGCGGGCGAGCTGCTCGACGCGCCCTGGCCGCAGGCCGACGAGGCCGCGCTGCAGCGCGACGAGATCGAACTCATGTTGCAGATCAACGGCAAGCTGCGTGGCAGCATCACCGTGCCGGCCAGCGCCGACAAGGCCGTCATCGAAGCCGCGGCCCTGGCCAGCGAGGCCTTCGTCAAACAGGCCAACGGTGCCGCACCGAAGAAGGTGGTGGTGGTGCCGGGGCGTCTGGTCAACGTGGTGGTATAAAACCCTGCGCCATGAATCCCATTTCACACCCACCCGCCATGACCCCACGTTCTGCCCCCATGTCAAGGGATCTGCCAGCCGATGTCCGTCGGCGCGCGGTGTGGGCCGCGCTGGCCGGTGCGGGTGTCCTGCTGGCCGTCGGAGGGTTGAGCGGTTGCGGTTTTGCACTGCGTCAGGCGCCCAGCTTTGCGTTCACATCGTTGCGTATTGCACACCTCGTCGGAACCCCGGTGTCGCGGGCCTTGCAGCGCGAACTCGCAACCGCAGGGATTCAGGTCGTGAACACCGTTGCGGTGGCTGGCCAGCCGCCCGTTCAGGCGGTGCTGGAAGTTCTGACCGATCAGCGCGAACGCGCGATCGTGGGACAGACCACCTCGGGCCAGGTTCGTGAGCTGCAGTTGCGTACGCGCTTTCGCTTCCGCTTGAGCACACCCAGTGGCAAATACCTGATCGACGAAACCGAAATGCTGCTGGAGCGCGATATCAGCTTCACTGAAACCGGTGCCTTGGCCAAAGCTGCCGAAGAGCAACTGATGTTCAGCGATATGCAGAACGACATCGTGCAGCAGGTCATGCGCCGCCTGGCTGCGGTGAAGTCGCTGTAAGGGCGTCATGCAGGTTCCTGCGACGCAGCTCACCAGCCAGCTGCAACGCGGGCTCAAGAGCCTGTACACCCTGCATGGCGACGAACCGCTGCTGATACAGGAAGCGGCAGACGCCATCCGCGCCACCGCGCGCGAGCAGGGCTACACCGAGCGCACCGTGCACACCGTGGCCGGTGCGCACTTTGACTGGGGCGAGGTGCTCGCCAGCGGCGGCTCCATGAGCCTGTTTGCCGACAAGCAGCTGATCGAAATCCGGGTGCCTTCGGGCAAGCCGGGCAAGGACGGCTCACAGGTGTTGCAGCAGATGGCCGAGGCCGCGCGGGACAACGACAGCGCGCTCACGCTGGTGATCCTGCCCCGGCTTGATGCCGCCACCCAGAAAGGCGCCTGGTTCGCTGCGCTGGACAGCTTTGGCGTGACGGTGAAGGTGGACCCGGTGGAGCGCCAGGCGTTGCCGGCCTGGATCGTGCAGCGCCTGCAGCAGCAGGGTCAGCGCGTGGCAGCGGGAGAAGAAGGCCAGCGCACGCTGCAGTTTTTTGCCGACCGGGTTGAGGGCAATCTTTTGGCCGCGCACCAGGAAATCCAGAAGCTTGGCCTGCTGCATCCACCGGGCGAGCTGTCGCTGGAGCAGGTTGAAAACGCCGTGCTGAACGTGGCGCGCTACACCCCGTTCAAGCTCGCCGAGGCGGTGTTGGGCGGGCAGGTGCTGCGCGTGCAGCGCATGCTTGACGGCCTGCAGGCCGAAGGCGAAGCCGCGGTGCTGGTGCACTGGGCGCTGGCCGAAGACATCCGCACGCTCAACCGGGTTCGCAGCGCGATGGACGCGGGCCGACCCTTGCCGATGGCGCTGCGCGAAAACCGGGTCTGGGGTTTGAAGGAAAAACTCATGGAGCGTGCGCTGCCGCTCATCTCGGCGGCCAGTCTGGGCAAATGGCTGGACGACGCCCACACCGTGGACGGCATCGTCAAGGGTCTCAAAGCCAGCGGCTGGCCAGCCGACCCATGGCAGGCGTTGCAGCAGATGGCCATGCGGGTGACACAGGCCTGCAAGGTGTGACCCCCCTGCGCCGCTGACGCGGCTTCCCCCGAGGGGGACCACGCCCTTGGACCGGCAAAGCCGGATCTTCGGCGTGTGCTGGCTCAGGCACTTGCTCCGGACGGGTTTTGACCACCGGTGCGAAAATCTCAGCATGAACGCCACCAACACCACCGAACTCATGAACACGCTGGGCAGCCAGGCCAAGGCTGCTTCGGCCCTGATGGCCAAGGCCAACGCGGCCACCAAGCTCACGGCCCTGCGCGGCCTGGCTTCTTTGCTGCGCGCCAACGTGGAGGCGTTGCAGGTGGAAAACGCCAAAGACTTGGAGCGCGCCCGCGCCGCCGGCCTGGCCGAACCGATGGTGGACCGTCTGAAGCTCACCCCCAAGGTGCTGGAGACCTGCGCCGAAGGCTGCGAGCAGCTCGCCGCCATGCCAGACATCATTGGTGAAATCTCGGGCCTGAAGCAGATGCCCAGCGGCATCCGCGTGGGCCAGATGCGCGTGCCCATCGGCGTGTTTGGCATGATCTACGAGAGCCGCCCGAACGTGACCATCGAGGCCGCCAGTCTGTCGATCAAGAGCGGCAACGCCTGCATCCTGCGCGGTGGCTCCGAGGCCATCGACTCCAACCGCGCCCTGGCCGCGCTGGTGCAGCAGGCCCTGGCCGCCGCCGGCCTGCCGACCGACGCGGTGCAACTGGTGCCCACCACCGACCGCGCCGCCGTCGGCCAGCTCATCACCATGCCGCAGTACGTGGACGTGATCATCCCGCGCGGCGGCAAGGGCCTGATCGAGCGCATCAGCGCCGAGGCCAAGGTGCCGGTCATCAAGCACCTGGACGGCAACTGCCACACCTACGTGGACGATCCCTGCGACATCGCGATGGCGGTGAAGGTGGCCGACAACGCCAAAACGCAGAAGTACAGCCCCTGCAACGCGACCGAGAGCCTGCTGGTGGCGCGTGGCGTGGCTGCGGAGTTCCTGCCGAAGATCGGTGCCGTGTACGCGGCCAAGGGCGTGGAGATGCGCTGCAGCCCCGAGGCCAAGGCCATTCTGGGCACCGTGCCGGGTGCGCAGCTGAAAGACGCCGTCGAGGCCGACTGGAGCGAGGAATACCTGGCGCCGGTGATCAGCGTGAAACTGGTGGACGGCGTGGACGAGGCTATTCGCCACATCAACCGCTACAGCAGCCACCACACCGAAGCCATCCTGACCACCGACCACTTGCACGCCCAGCGCTTCCTGCGCGAGGTCGATTCGGCCAGCGTGATGGTGAATGCGAGCACCCGCTTCGCAGATGGTTTCGAATATGGGTTGGGCGCCGAAATCGGCATTTCCACCGACAAGTTCCATGCACGTGGCCCGGTGGGGGTCGAGGGTCTGACCTCGCTCAAATACGTGGTGCTGGGCGAAGGCGAAGTTCGGAACTGACTCCCCGCGTCGCCTGCGGCGCCACCCCCCTGGAAGGGGGGCGACACCAGCCGTCCGGCAAAGCCGGCCCGGCGGTGTCTCTGGATGGTGTCCCTTCGCGCGCAGCGGACTTGTGGTGAGCCTGCATTTCTGCAGCGCCTGTCTTGCAGGCGCGCCGATCGCCCCCACTTCCGCCTCTCGACCGCAACTTCCGCTCCCTACAATGGGCCAGGAAGCTCCCACAAAAAGGCCCCCATGGTTCCGCATCTTGTCACCGCCCTGACCGGCCCCATCAACGAACTCGAACAGCGCATCCTCGAATCCACGCCCGTGATCGAGCGCTGGTTCCGGCTGGAATGGATGGAGCACACGCCGCCGTTCTACACCTCGGTCGATGTGCGCAACGCCGGCTTCAAGCTCGCGCCGGTGGACACCAACCTCTACCCCGGTGGCTGGAACCACCTCACGCCCGAGATGATGCCGCTGGCGGTGCAGGCCGCCATGGCCGCGATCGAGAAGATCTGCCCCGAGGCCAAGAACCTGCTGCTGGTGCCCGAGAACAGCACCGATGTGTTCTACCTGAGCAACCTGCGGCAACTGCAGCGCATCTTCTACCAGGCCGGACTGAACGTGCGCCTGGGCTCGCTGTCCAACGACATCAAGGCGCCCACCACCATCGACCTGCCGGGTGGTGATTCGGTCACGCTGGAACCGCTGATCCGCAGCAAGCGCCGACTGGGTCTGAAACATTTTGATCCCTGCACGATCCTGCTCAACAACGACCTGAGCGCCGGAGCGCCCGGCATCCTGGAAGACCTGCACGAACAGTACCTGCTGCCGCCGCTGCACGCGGGTTGGGGCACGCGCCGCAAGAGCAACCACTTCAAAGCCTACGAAGAGGTGTCCAAGCGCTTCGGCAAGCTGCTGGGCATGGACCACTGGCTCATCAACCCGATGTTCAACCAGTGCGGGCAGGTTAATTTCGGTGAGGAACACGGTCTCGAATGCCTGCGCACCAACGCCGATGCGCTGCTGGGCAAGATTCGCCGCAAGTACAAGGAGTACGGCATCAACGAAAAACCTTTCGTTGTGGTCAAGGCCGACAACGGCACCGGTGGCATGGGCATCCTCACCGTGCGCGATGCCAAGGACATTGATGCCCTGTCGGTGGGCACGCGCGAGCGCATGGCCACGGTGCAGGCTGGCCAGCCGGTGCACGAGGTCATCATCCAGGAAGGCGTGCTCACCAACGAGCGCATCAACGCCGCGGTGGCCGAACCCGTGGTCTACATGATGGATCGCTACGTGGTGGGTGGCTTCTACCGCGTGCACGCCCAGCGGGGTGTGGACGAAAACCTCAACGCACCGGGCTCCAGTTTTGTGCCACTGGCCTTCGAGCAGAGCGCGCAACTGCCGCAGCCGGGCGTGAAGCCCGGCGCCAGTGTGCCCAATCGCTTCTACATGTACGGCGTGATCGGCCGCCTGGCCATGCTGGCGGCGAGCTACGAGCTGGAAGCCACCGATCCGAACGCTGAGGTGTACGAGTGACCCCCGCGCCGCGCTTGCAGCGCGTCACCCCCTGAAAGGGGGCGATGCGAGTGGCCCGGCAAAGCCGGATCCACCGCATCCTGCGCTCAGGCACGCCGCGCCGACTGCAGTTGGGTTTTGCGATGTATTGGGGACGTCTCTCGCTGACTGAGTTGTTGCACCACAACATTTGTCACGCCATGGGCCGTTCAGCGATACCCCCACTGGCGACCTGCGGGCCTTGGGCGCAGAATCGCCCCCATCCTGACAGCCGAACCCGGGCCGACAAGTCCCGGGTATTTTTGTGTCCAGCAGCAAGTCCTCTCTCACAGCACTCACCCTGGGTGCCATCGGTGTGGTGTATGGCGATATCGGCACCAGCGTGCTGTACGCCATCAAGGAAATCTTCGGGTCGGGCCATGTCCCCTTCACCCACGACAACGTCTATGGCGTGCTGTCGATCGTCTTCTGGACCCTGACGGTCATCGTTTCGCTGAAGTACGTGGTGCTCGTGCTGCGGGCCGACAACGCGGGCGAGGGCGGCCTGATCGCCATGCTGGCGCTGGCCTCGCAGGCGGTGAAGGACAAACCGGAGCTGCGCAAATGGTTGCTGGCCGTCGGCATCTTCGGCACCTCGCTGTTTTATGGCGACGGTGTCATCACCCCGGCGATCTCGGTGCTCTCGGCGGTCGAGGGCCTGGAGGTGGTGTCGCCGGCCTTCAAGCAGTACGTGGTGCCGATCACGCTGGTGGTGCTGTTCGGCCTGTTCTTCGTGCAGAAGCGCGGCACTGGCGGCATCGGCAAGTTGTTCGGGCCGATCACGGTGCTGTGGTTTCTAACCATTGCCGCGCTGGGTGTGTCCCACATCATTGGCCACCCCGAGATCCTCGCGGCGCTGAGCCCGCACCACGCGCTGCGTTTCATGTGGCAGCAGCCCGGCACCACCTTCATCATCCTCGGTGCGGTGGTGCTGTGCGTGACCGGTGGCGAAGCGCTCTACGCCGACATGGGGCACTTCGGCAAGAAGCCGATCCGCGTGGCCTGGTTCTCCATCGTCATGCCCTGCCTGACGCTGAACTACTTCGGTCAGGGTGCGCTGCTGCTGGCCGACCCCGAGGCGGTGAAAAACCCGTTTTTCAACATGGCGCCCGACTGGGCGCTGCTGCCCCTGGTCGGGCTGGCCACCATGGCCACGGTGATCGCTTCGCAGGCGCTGATCTCCGGCGCCTTCAGCGTGACCAAGCAGGCCATCCAGCTCGGCTACCTGCCGCGCCTGAACGTGCAGCACACCAGCGTGCACGACACCGGCCAGATTTACCTGCCATTCGTCAACTGGGGCCTGTTTGCCGCCATCGTGCTCGCGGTGGTGATGTTCAAGTCATCGACCAACCTGGCCGCGGCCTACGGCATCGCGGTCACGCTGGACATGCTCATCACCACCGTGCTGACCTTTTTTGTCATCCGCTACGGCTGGAAGTACCCGCTGTGGCTGTGCCTGCTGGCGACCGGTTTCTTCTTCGTGGTCGATCTGGCCTTCTTCAGCTCCAACCTGCTCAAGCTGTTTGCCGGCGGCTGGTTCCCGCTGCTGATTGGCGGCGTGGTGTTCGCGCTCATGATGACCTGGAAGCAGGGCCGTGCGCTCATGGCGGCCAAGCAGCAGGCCGAATCGCTGGACCTCGACAGTTTTCTGGAAGCGGTGTTCATGGCCCCGCCAGCGCGGGTGGACGGCACGGCCGTGTTCCTGACCGCCGACACCGGCACCGTGCCCAACGCGCTGCTGCACAACCTCAAGCACAACAAGGTGCTGCACGAGCAGAACCTGTTCGTCACCGTGCGCAGCCACGAGGTGCCCTGGATCGGGTTGGACAAACGGCTGGCGGTGGAGCCGCTGGGGCACGACTGCTGGCAGGTGGTGATCCACTACGGCTTCAAGAACGACCCGGACGTGCCCAAGGCGCTGCAGCTCATGAGTGGCCGCGGCTGCGAGCTGGAGCCCATGACCACCAGCTACTTCCTCTCGCGCGATCTGGTGGTGCCCACGCTGGGCAGCGGCATGGCGCCCTGGCGCGAAAAGATCTTTGCCCAGATGCACCACAACGCGGGCGCGGCAGCTGAGTTCCTCAATTTGCCGAGCAACGCGGTGATTGAGCTCGGGTCCAAGATCGAAATCTGAACTCTGCGGGTTCAGGCCGCTGCATCGCGGGATCGCGGCGCCGGTATGCCCTGCGCCGCTCATGTCCCCCGAGGCCGCTTTGCGGCCTCTCCTCCTTGACTTCGCTTTGCAGGGCATGCCGGCGCTGCGATCAGACGGTGTGGTGGTGTGTCGCCGGGGTAAATACCGTTGCACTCCCCAAAGGCACAATCGCTGAATGTCTTTTTTCCGTGACCTGAACCTCTCGGCCGCCACCGCCGGTTTTGTGGCGGTGCTGGTGGGCTTCACCAGCTCGGTGGCCATCGTCTTCCAGGCCGCGCTGGCCTTTGGCGCCACGCCCGAACTCATCACCTCCTGGATGTGGGCGCTCGGCCTGGGCATGGGCCTGTGTTCGGCCATTCCTTCGCTGATCCTGAAAAAGCCGGTGATGGTGGCCTGGAGCACGCCCGGTGCCGCCGTGCTGGCCACGGCCGGGCTGGCCGGTGGCTTCACCATGCCGCAGGCCGTGGGCGCCTTCATGGCCTGTGCGGTGCTGATCGTGCTCGCGGGTGCGACCGGCTGGTTCGAGCGCGTCATGAACCGCATTCCCATGGCGCTCGCTTCGGCGCTGCTGGCGGGCGTGCTGGCGCGTTTTGGTCTGCAGGCCTTTGCCGCGGCACAGACCGCGCTGCCGCTGGTGCTGACCATGCTGCTGGCCTATTTGCTGGGGCGCCGGTTCCTCCCGCGCTACGCGGTGCCGCTCACGCTGGCCGCGTCGGTGGTCTACGTGCTCGTCAACGGGCAGTTCAACGCGGGCGCGCTCACGCTGCGGTGGGCGGTGCCGGTGTTCACCGCGCCCGAGTTCGGCTTCAGCGCCTTCGTGAGCCTGGCGCTGCCGCTGTTTGTGGTGACCATGGCGTCGCAGAACCTGCCGGGTGTGGCGGCCATCCGTGCCGCGGGCTATCAGATGCCGGTCTCGAAAATCATCACCATGACCGGTGTGGCCACGCTGCTGCTCGCGCCGTTTGGTGCGTTTGCGCTCAACCTGAGCGCGATCACCGCAGCCATCTGCATGGGCGAAGAAGCGCACGCCGACAAAAACAAGCGCTACACCGCTGCCGTGGCCTGTGGCCTGATCTACATCGCCATCGGCCTGTTCGGCGCGGCGGTCACCGGTCTGCTGATCGCGTTCCCGAAAGAGCTGGTGCTGGCGATCGCCGGCCTGGCGCTGCTGGGCAGCATCGGCGGCGGCCTGCACACCGCGCTGCGCGACGACCGCCACCGCGAAGCCGCGCTCATCACCTTCCTCGTCACGCTCAGCGGCGTGGTCATTGCCGGCATCGGCTCGGCCTTCTGGGGCGTGGTCGCCGGCGCGCTCGCGCTGTTTGTGCAACAGTACGGGGCTCAGAAAACCGACACGCCATGAACATCCTCTTCGTCGCCGATCCCATTGAGTCCTTCAAGATCTACAAGGACACCACGTTTGCCATGATGCGCGAGCTGCAAAAACGCGGCCACCGCGTGGCCAGCACCGAGCCGCGTTTCATGAGCTGGCGCAGCGGCCAGTCCGTGACCGCGCAGGTGCGCCATCTGCAGCTCACCAGCCACGCCGACGACTGGTACACCGTGACCAGCGAGGCGCTGGAGCCGGTGCACAGCTTTGATGCCGTGCTCATGCGCAAGGACCCCCCGTTTGACAGCGAGTTTTTTTACGCCACGCACCTGCTCGAACAGGCCGAGCGCGAGGGTGCAAAGGTGTTCAACAGCCCGCGTGCGCTGCGGGATCACCCTGAAAAACTGGCCTTGATGGAGTTCGCGGCTTTCGCACCGCCGACCCTGGTGACGCGCAACGCCAACGAGCTGCGAGCTTTCCACGCCGAGCACCGCGACATCATCCTGAAACCGCTCGACGGCATGGGCGGCGCGGGCATTTTCCGCGTCGGTGCCGATGGCATGAACCTGGGTTCCATTGTGGAAACCCTCAACGAGGGCGGGGCCACGAGCGTGATGGCGCAGGCCTACCTGCCCGAGATCGCCCTGGGCGACAAACGCCTGTTGCTGATCGGCGGGCAGGTTGCGCCCTTTGTGCTGGCGCGCATTCCCCAGGGCAACGAGGTGCGTGGCAACCTGGCCGCCGGCGGCAAGGGCGTGGCCCAGCCGCTGAGCGACGAGAACCGCGCCGTGGCCGAAGCCATCGCGCCCGTGCTGGCCGCTCGCGGCCTGCTGCTGGTGGGGCTGGACATGATCGGCAACAAGGTCACCGAGATCAACGTCACCAGCCCGACCTGCTTCCAGGAGATCACCGACCAGACCGGGTTTGACGTGCCGGCGATGTTTGTCGATGCGCTGGAAGTGGCGCTCACGGTGTCTTCATGAGCGATCAACCCATCATCCCACCCGAGGACGAAGCGCCCAAGGCGCCTGCCAAGCAAGCGCGCAACCCGCTGCACGGCCTCACGCTGGAGGCGATCGTCACCGCGCTGGCCGACCACTACGGCTGGGAAGAGCTGGGTCATCGCATCCCGGTGCGCTGCTTCAACGTGGACCCGAGCGTGGGTTCCAGCCTGCGTTTTTTGCGCAAGACGCCGTGGGCGCGCGAGAAGGTTGAGGGCCTGTACCTTTTCATGTTGCGCGAAGAGCGGCGGGCAGGCGGTTCCAGGCCGCGCACTTAAATACATAGCAACACCCCTTGAGCGGACGGGTGTCGTGGATGCACCACGGGCGCAGCTTTTGCCAGGGTTTGTGAGCCCGGATTTGTCAGTCAAAAGAAGTGCTTTCGTGCGGCGTCATGGCATTCCCGCCTTGTTGCGCGTGAACAGGTGCAGTAAAAGATTGGGTTCAGGGAGCCCAACCCATACCGACACACCGGCCGTTCCATGCCCGAAACCTTTGATCTGACCACCGCCGTCTTCGCCAAGACCGCCGTGGGGCAACAGGAAATCCAGACCCGATCGCTCGGCTTGTCACCGCTGGTGCGTCGCATCCTCGTGTTGGTCGATGGCAAACGCTCGGGCAGTGAACTCGCCCCCTTTCTGAGCGGCAGCGGCGACATCGAAGAGATCCTGGCCCAGCTGCTGGCGCAGGGTTGTGTCGAGGCGCAGGCGCGCGCCAAACCGGTGGCCGCTCCAGCGCCCGCCGTGCCGGCCGTGAAGGCGCCCCAGGAGGCCGTGGCCGCATCGGCTTCCAGCGAGATTCCGGGCCTGCCGAGCGCTGGCTCACGCAGTGCCAAAGACAACGAGATGGCGCGCAACTTCATGATCAACTCCGTCAACTCGATCATTGGTCAGAACACGCGCATTTCGCTGGTGGAAGACATCTTCCATGCCGAGACCACCGAGCAGCTGCGCGTGGTCTACCACGCCTGGGTGAGCAGCATGTCCAACCACGGCATGGGTGCCAAGCGCTTGCCGGAGTTGCGCGAGAAGCTGTTCAAGGTGCTCTGAAACGCTGAGTGCGCACCGTGGTGCGCAGGCTTCAATGCGCAGCGGTTTCTGAAAAGATGTTGAGCACGGCCACGCCCGCGATGATCAGGCCCATGCCGAGCAGGCCGGCGAGGTCGATCTTCTGGCCATAGACCACAAAGGCCACCAGCGTGATGAGCACGATGCCCAGACCCGACCAGATCGCATAGGTCACGCCCACCGGGATGGTCTTGAGCACCAGCGAGAGGCAGTAGAACGCCACCGCATAACCCGCCACCACGATCACCGATGGACCGAGCCGCGTGAACCCTTCGCTGGCCTTGAGCGCGGTCGTGCCGATGACCTCGGCCACGATTGCAATCCCCAGGGTCAGCCAGGCGTTCAAGCGGTCTTCTCCAGCACGGGCAGACCGTCGACAAACACCTTGAGCTCGTCGGGCTCGAAGGCGGTCCAGGTTTCGTTGTGGGTGAGCGGCGTGGTCACGATCACCGCGGCGCGGTCACCGGGGTGGTTGAGCTCGGCAAAGTTGACCGTCCAGTCGTGGTCCATCAGGGTGGCCTGCGCAAACGGGTGCTGGCGCACCAGGTAATGCAGCTTGGTGCTGCAGTGCGCCCACAGCGCCTCGCCGTTGGAGAGCAGGAAGTTGAAGCTGCCAAAGTGGCGCACCTGGGGCACGAGCTCGCGCAGCGTGAGCGTGAGTTCTTCGGTGCTGGGCAGGCTGGCGTGGGACTTGGAGAGCTCCTGCATCAGCCAGCAAAACGCGCGCTCGCTGTCGGTGCTGCCGATGGGCTGGAAACGGCTGTGCAGGTGGGGAAAGTAGTCTTTCAGATCGCCGTTGTGGGCAAACACCCAGTGGCGGCCCCAGAGCTCGCGCGAGAACGGGTGGGCGTTTTCCAGCGCCACCTCGCCGATGGTGGCCTTGCGCACGTGGGCGATGATGTTTTTGCTCTTGAGCGGGTATTTCTGCAGAAACTCCGCCATCGGCGACCGGGCCGCGCTCTGGTGGTCCACAAACAGCCGCAGGCCACGGCCTTCAAAGAAAGCAATTCCCCAGCCGTCGGCGTGTTCACCGGTGTTGCCGCCGCGCTGGCAGAAACCGGTGAAGCTGAATGAGGCGTCGGTGGGGGTGGCGCAGTTGAGTCCGAGCAGTTGGCACATTTGGAAGACCCCCCTGCGCCGCTGCGCGGCTTCCCCCCTGAGGGGGGACCACGCCCTGTGGCCCGGCAAAGCCGGTTCCACGGCGTGTGCTGGAGTGGGGGATCCCTCTCCGGCGCCGTGCCTCGGGTGGGAGGCTCATGGTGGTGAAGAGGCTATTGTGCGGCGGACTGTTCGCTGTGGGGCGCCGCTTTTGTCGGGTTGTGCGGGTCCACCGCAGTCGCTCAGTCTGCCGCGCGCTCCGCGCGCAGCCGCCACGCGGCGACCAGCGCCAGGGCGCAGATCGCGGCCAGCAAGCCAAAGGTCTCGTCGAACGCGGCCAGCCGCTCCGGGCTGGGGTTGGCGGTGTCGAGCCGGAAGCCGTGGGCGGCGACGCGCCATTCGAGCACGATGCCGCACAGGCTGACGCCCGCTGCGCCGCCCAGCATGCGCAGGAAGTTGATCACGCTCGACCCCTGCGGGATGTGTGCACGGTCCAGGCCGCGCATGGCGCCGATGTTGAGCGAGGGCAGGATGAAGCCGAGCCCGATGCGGCCCAGGATCGCCCAGGTCACCAGCAAGGGGATGATGTGGCTGGGTCGGCGCAGGTCGATCGTGAACATGAGCGCGAACGAGGCCGCCAGCAGCAGCAGCCCGATGCTCACCAGGCGGTGCGTGGGCTGGCGGTCGGCCAGGCGACCGACGATGGCGATGGTGATCGCCAGGACCAGACCCGACGGCAACAGGATGCTGCCCACGTAGGACGGCGAGAGCCCCAGCCCCATCTGCATGTAGACCGGCAGCAGGTAGGTGGAGCCGAACAGCGCAATGCCGTAGATGAAGGCCACGATGCTGCCCATGGCGAAGCGCCGGTCGGCAAACAGCGACAGGTTCATCAGCGGGTCGGTGCCCTCAAGGGGTCGCCGCTGGCGGCGCTTGAGCGTGCGCCGCTGCAGCCACACGAACAGCAGCAGGGCGAGCGCCGCGCCGACCAGCAGGCTGGCGGCGCTGGCGGCCGTCCCGCCTTGCAGGTCGACCAGGCCGTTGAGCAGGCACAAGGTGCCCACGGTGGCCAGCAGCAGGCCGCGCCAGTCGAGCGCTGCGCCCTGCGGGTTGGCGGCACCACCGCCGGGCGCCGTGCCGGGCACGAAGCGCTGCGCCAGCCAGAGCGATGCGATGCAGAACGGCACCACCATGAAAAAGATCGAGCGCCAGCCGAAGCCGTCCACCAGCAGGCCGCCGATGCTGGGGCCGATGGCCGGCGCCAGCACCACGCCCATGCCGAAGATGCCGCTGGCGCGGCCCTGCTCGTGTGGCTCGAAGGCGCGCAGGATGATGATGGCGGGAATGGGCTGCACCACGCCCGCGGCCAGGCCCTCGGCCACGCGCGCGGCCAGCACCAGCGGGAAGTGGTTGGCGAAACCACCCGCCACACCGCCCGCCAGCAGCAACCACATGCAGCCCGAGTAGGTTCGCCGGTAGCCGTAGCGCGCCAGCAGCCAGGGCGTGGTCAGCATGGAGACCGTCATGGCGGCCATGAAGCCCGAGGTGACCCACTGCGCGCGCTCCTGGCCGAGCGTGAAATGCTGGCTCATGTCGGGGATCGCCACGTTGATGATGGTCGACGACATGATCGACGCCATGGTGCCCACCATCACCGAGAGCAGCAGCA
>Ga0066600_10000514_pt1 | contig 14029 bp, 11 predicted proteins | sample Lowcelwee11metaG_FD_59486 | JGI IMG/M metagenome (GOLD analysis project Ga0066600, IMG submission 59486) | Freshwater pond sediment microbial communities from the University of Edinburgh, under environmental carbon perturbations - Low... | ecosystem: Environmental > Aquatic > Freshwater > Pond... | reverse complement strand
CTAAGCACGGTAACATGGTCATGGGCCGATGTTGAGAGCGAAGGCGCTAAAAACGGCCTTTATTTTCTGGAACCCGCTCTTTTCTCATCCGGCGATATAAACATTGTTTTGAAAACAAGCGGGGGAATAACTACTGCCGATATCTGCAAAGGCGCGGGAAGCACCACTCCGACAAAAACAATTGTTATCGGAAGTTCTTCTTTTAAAGGAATAGCCGTTACCGAGGAATTCGGAGAGGTTGGAATATCTGGTGTATCGGGAGAAGACTTCACTCTTATAACTCAGAAAGACAGAGTCAATATAATGGGCGATTTTTATCTTTCCGAAATGGAAAATACAAAGACATGGGTAAAGGCAGCGGTTATAGCTATGGGACCAACGCAGCCAAACGCTGCGCCTCCCGCTCTTTCTAAAGTTCAGTTAGAACAGATTTCAAATGAAATGCTCTCTTATAACCCGAAAGGGCACCTTGCTGTCGTCGCCGCTTTGGATGCTTCCGACATTGTTGATAAAACATGGCCTCCGATCTACATACCTGACGAAAAAATGATCTTCAGCACATCTTCATACATTACGCAATACGGCGAACTCGGAGCCAAAGGCACCGGGCCCACCTCTCTGAGGTTCTATAATGTCGGCGCTATAATGGTACTGGAAAAACAGACTATCTCTTCCGGACCTGCCGACACTGCTCAAAAATGGCCCAAAGTCTATATAGAGGACGAAAGGTATTCAAGAGAAGGCGAACCTCTGCCGCCTTTCTGCGGAGCCGGCCCGAACGATCCGGAAAGCGACAATGTTTTCGGACTTAACGAGGAGCATGTGTGGAATAAACCGGTAGTCGCAAATTCAAAAGACTGGAGAACAGTAGTCTGGAGAAACTTATCGAGCATACCTCAATAATCTTAAATAGAACAAAAAACCCCGAAATTTTTCGGGGTTTTTTTATTTATTCAACTGCGGCAGATACTTTGTAGAACAGCTTATTTCCACCAATAACCTGACTCCAGCTTGTCCCGTCAAATGTGCCTGAAGAGCTTACATCGGAATATACGCCATAAGGATCTGAAGATGCATAAATTATGTAAGATTCAGCATATTGAACTGCATTCCACGAAACGGTAACTTTTGTGCCGTCATTTGAAATTACCACATTTGAAGGAACAGATAAAGTTCCTTTAAAAAATGATCTTTCGGAAGAGAACAGTGATCCGGCAAAAGCGTTATCTGCAGCCTGAACGCTCCAATAATATTTACCGTCCGGAAGGTTTTTTATTGTATATGAATTTTTTTCATTTATATTTCCGAAACTGACTACTTTTCTGTATCCGGTAGAAGTATTGCTCATCGGAGGTTTAACACTTCCGGAATGACTTGTTATCCCCACATACATATTGTAGCTCAACCCATTTTGAGGTGTTTGCGTGTCTGTTGATTTATTCCATGAAAAAGTGACATTGTTGCCGTTTATTAATGAAGTAAGGTTTAACGGCGCGTTTGGTACTGTGTTGGCCGTTAATGAATTATTCCTGTAAACTTCTGTAAACAATTCTGAGCTTGAACTACCGTTCAATACAATGTCAAGATCGCCGTCATTGTCATAATCACCCCAGCCTGCGGAACCGTCAGCAACTCCTATCAATTCAGCACCAATATCGGTAAAAACTCCGGTAGTGTTTCTTAAAACTTTGGAAAACGGATCAAAATCTATTGAATGATATCCTGTCAGCAGAATATCGAGATCGCCGTCATTATTAAAATCACCCCAGTCGGATGAACCGCCGAACACTCCGAAAAGTCCCGCTCCTATATCTGTAAATACTCCGGAATTGTTCCGGTAGATTAAAGAGAAGATTTCTATATCTGAAGTAGCGCCTGTTAATAAAATATCCAGATCGCCGTCATTGTCATAATCGCCCCAAGCTGAAGTACTGTAACCTAATGCTTTAAGTCCGGCATTAATATCGGTAAAAACCCCCGAGTCATTTCTGAAAACTTCGGATTCTTCTACCCAATCCGAATTATACCCGTTTATCAGAATATCAATATCACCGTCACTGTCGTAATCTCCCCATGATACCGATCCGTTGGCTATATTTGGTAAATTCGTAACAACACTGGTAAAAACACCCGAGTTATTTCTGTATAATTTGGTAAGAGGCGAACCGGACGAATCGGATCCGGTATAAACTAGATCAAGATCACCGTCATTATCATAATCACCCCATGAAGCTGTACCTGTATAAACTCCGGCCAATCCGGCTCCGATATCATTAAATGCACCTGAATCATTGCGGTAAATTTTTGAAATTGTATTTGATAAACCCAAATCACCGGCCAGAAAAATATCTAAATCACCGTCATTGTCATAATCTCCGCACGCAATAATACATCCTGCCACTTCATCAAGACCTGCATTAATGTCAACAAATACTCCCGAATCGTTACGGTAGATTTCTACTAACTCGCCTGAATCTGAATAACCGCCGATCACGATGTCAAGATCACCGTCATTATCATAATCCGCCCATTCCGCATTACTTAATCGCACGCCGGGTAATCCGGAATTTATATTTGTAAAGGAACTGTCTTTTCCGTCGCCGCTAATTCCATAAATCGGGTATAAAGATACAAATACCGCTATTATTACAATTATCCTTTTCATTTTTTACTCTCCTTGTTAGTTTCTAATATTAGTAATATATGGTTTTTCATATCTAGAAGTCAAGATAAAAAATATATTGCGGTTCGGAGTTTTTTATTTATATAAGCTTTACGATCTTAGTCAGATATTCCGAGTCAATCTCGTCAAAAACATCCGGTTCGGTTGAATCAATATCGAAAACGGCGATAAGTTCTCCGTTAACAATTACCGGAAGAACGATCTCGGCTCTGGTTTCGCTTGAACATGCAATATGGTAAGTCAGTTTAGTCACATCGTTCTCGATCTGGATCTTTTCTTCTCTCGCGCATTTTCCGCAGACTCCCCTGCCGAAGTCAATAACGAGACATCCGTGCCCTCCCTGATAAGGCCCGACTTTAAGTGTTCTTTCGCCTGTTTTCCTGTAAAAGCCCGTCCAGTTGAAATGATCGAATGCATGATATACTTCGCAGGAAACCGTTGTCATTTTGGATATCAGGTCGTCTTCACCCTCGATGAGTATTTTTATATTATTGAAAAGCTCAAAGTACTTTTTTTCTTTATCCTTCATGTTTCTAATACCTGTATATCATTTTAATGTAGAGCCTGGAAACACCTGCATCTTCTTTTATTTCATCGGCTGATAATTCATCGGGTACCAGCTGAGCCAGATCATACCTGTCGCCCAGCAAAGAACTGTATAAACCGTATTCCCAGCCGACAGTCAGATTGAATTTTTCGTTAAACAGCCTGTTAGTAAATTCCACAGTTCCGAATATGCGCGGAAGATATATTTCCGGAGCTTTAAAATCAGAGGTGAGATTTGTTCCCAGTTCAGCCATAATTGAACTCATAGCTTTTATAAAGTCATGTCTGTAGTTCATAAACAGATTTATGTAATCGCTTTCCTTATCTCCAATCACTTCATCATCGTAGGAAGAATATTTAAATGCCGAACTAAGCTCGGAATTCTTAAAATAATATGCGTATTTTATTCCGAATGAAGTTTGAGGATTCACGCCGGCGTAAGTTTTTAAACCGTTTAGAATATCCTTGTTTTGAGAAATATTGAATCCGCAGTCAAGTGTGATCCTGTTTTTGCTTTTCATTTCATAAATGTAATCGGCTCCGAACCCGAACTGGGAAGCAGATTCATTGATCTTATCAATGGAATAATAACTGACATCCGCATATAAACCGTAAATTCTCTTATATTTTATTCCCGCTTTCGCGCTGATCTCCTGAAATGACAATTCAGGCAGATCCGTATTTGTAGTTACCGAGTTAGTATCTGTCGAAGTATAATTAGATATCTCTCTAAAATAATGATCTGCGTTATAAACGACTGAAATATTTTCTGAAGCTGAATTTTTTCCCAAAAGTCCATAGCCGAAACCGAACAGGTCCGAGTTTGCCGTAAAAGAACTGCCGCTCCCGTAATTTACTTTCCATTCGGTCTCATTTTTCTCAAAATGAAATACCGCACCGATCTCATTTAATTCTTTCTGCTTTTTAACAGAATAATCTGTTCCGCTCGAAAATTGGGAATATGCCGAAATTACCGACAGTATTACAATTAAAAATTTATGTTTCATTGTTCTCTCCGGTTTGATTTCTTAGATATTCGGTCGAAATCCGAACTGATTCTATCGCGACTTCGAGCTGCATTTCATCCGGTTCGTTCGTAGTTATATGCTGAAGCCATAGACCCGGCTGTATCAGCAGTTTTACGGTTTGGATATGCGAGTACTTTTCCGACAGTTTTAAAAACTCGAATGATACTCCCACCGCAACGGGCAGAAAAAGAAGATGAACGCCAATTCTTGAAATAATGTTGGGATATTCATAGAACATATAGTAAAAACTGTCAAAAAGCGAGAAGATCAGGATAGTGATAATCGCCGCTATCAGAATAAAGCTGGTACCGCATCTGGGATGAAATCTTGACTGCGCTTTTACATTGTCAACATTCATCTCAAGACCTTTTTCAAAAGCCGCGATAGCTTTATGTTCCGCTCCGTGATATTCAAAAAGCCTTTTTACATCTTTCATAAAACTGATCGCATACATATAAAGTATTATAAAGACCGTTCTTATTATACCGGCAAGAAGGTTGAAAAGAAACTGATTGGAATTTAGTTCTTCGAACATTCCCGTTATTTTATAAGGTATATACATAAATATTATTAGAGCTATTACGAGTACTGCGGAAGTGCCGAGCCCCTCAGCCATATTTTGAAAAAATGATTTCTTTGAATCGCCGACTGTTTCGCCTTTAGCCTTTTTTTCGTCTTCAATGGCCTTATCGGCTGACCAGTTAAGAGTTCCGATCCCGATCTTCATCATTTCATACAGGCTCAGCGCGCCTCGTAGAACCGGTATGTTCAATTTTTTTATTCTTTTCGTTAACGGGATGAACTTCTGTGACCGGTTTTCCAGAGTACCGTCAGCTCTTCTTATAACTGTAGCCACGCACTGAGGGGATCTCATCATTACGCCTTCAATTACCGCCTGTCCGCCAATATTTATCTTTTCTTTCAAATTTTTCTCCTATTAAAAGTAAAAAAGCGCATAAAGTAAATATGCGCTTTAGAAACCGTATATCAAATGACAAAAGTTATTCTTCGTCTTTTTTCTCAATCTTATACTTTTTCATGAATTTATCCACTCTTCCCGCAGTATCAAGTATCCTTGTTTTTCCGGTATAGAATGGATGGCATTTTGAACATATCTCTATTTTTATTTCGCCGACAGTTGTTCTTGTCTGGAAAGTATTTCCGCATACGCAGGAGACTGTAGCCGTTTCATATTTAGGGTGAATTCCTTTTTTCATTCGTTACTCCTTAAGTTTCGTCGTTTTCTTATAATTCAACGGGTCGAATATAAGAACAAATTATTTTAAAAGCAAACAGTTTTTATAATAATTATTAGGTTATTTTATAAGAAGCATCTTGTTTACAAGCTTCTTGCTGTCATATTCCAGCGCGTAAAAATAAATTCCCGAATTGAGTTTTTCGGCGTTGAAACTGAACTTATGCACTCCTTTGCTCATTTTTTCATTTACAATTTCGGATACAGATTCTCCTTTTGAATTGAATACCGAAAGTTTAACAAGCCGATCTGAATCAAGAGAAAAACTTATTTCGGTCGAGGGATTAAACGGGTTAGGATAATTCTGATGAAGTCTCACACCGTCAGTTATCATTTCGTCTTCGATCCCGGTTGACGAAAGAAGTTTTACATCGTCAATGAACCACACATCCGAGAAATCGCCCACATAATTAAATCCGATATATAATTCTTTACCGTCATAAGCGCTCATGTCTATATAAACCAGTTCCCAGTCGTCAGTAGCGGGTAGATCGTAAGATATTAATGTGAACCTGTTTAAATCGTAAGATATAGCTACATTGTGTTTATCGTTATATTCCGAAAACATCCCCTTCTGCCAGAAAGAAAGTAAAGTCTCTCCGTTTATTTTTACTTTCGGAGTGTATATCCAGTCGTTCTGAGTTCCTTCATCATCCATATGACAAGCTGAAAAAAGTCCCGAATTACTATACAGAGAAGACTGTATCCAACCGGCTCCGGTGGTTTTTAAAGTCCATCCGTCAATCGGCCAGGCGGAATCGAAGTTCTGATAAAGCTGCTCAAACAGGTTGGGATTATAAACTTCCGCCTTAAAACTGAAATATGATACATTTGTACCGGCTGTTCCTTTAACCGTAATCTCAGCCTCACCGAGAAGAGTTCCTGTAACGACCGTAAGAACGCTTCCGTTGACAGTAGTGCTTAAAGCTGAAGGGTTTGATACGCTTTCAACTGAAAAGACTACTTCATTGCCAGTAGTATTATAAAATACATCAGACAGGTCAATTTCCGTTTCGGTATTAGTCTGAAACCTGGTAAAAGGCGGCACATTTACAGGATAGAAAGCAAAATTCGACATTGCTCTCTGAATTGCGTTGCGGGAAGCTGCTTCATCAAAACCCGCGCCTGTTAGATAAACCTGATATCCCGGACCGATAATAACATTATAAGGCACATATCCGTCGCCGAAAGACCCGTAGTGCGTTGCAAGCTGTGATTTGATTGACAGCCAGTAAGTAAGCGGAGGGGAAAAATTCGTTCTCCAGCCTAAAGTATTTAATAGTATCCAGCTGTCATTTCTCGTATCTCCGAAAACAATATGAACATTTTCGCTTCCGTATTCGTTCCACATATTTTCTAAAAGAGGAGCCTCCTCTGCGCAGCCGGGTCAGCCGTTGTATCCCCATGTTAGAAGAACCACTTTACCCTGATCTACCAAATCATGCAGTGACCTTTCAACAGGTAATCCCCCGTCAGAATCCTGCCATGAAAAATCCTCAACAACATCCCACATTCCATAACTTCCGAATACTAGAGATGCCGTTATCAGCACTGCCAGCGCAACAAGTTTTTTAATCTTTTTCATAATTACCGCCTTATTTTAATATTTTAAAAATCAGAAACCAGGGTCATTCTGAATCCATCGAATTCAGGAACCTGTCTGCATGTCCCGCCCGAACATTTAATACCGGCTCTTTCCCTGCCGTAAAATAATTCCAGCTTGTGATTCTCTCTTATGTTTATACCTGCTTCGATCCCGAGCCATGAATCGGGTGTATCGCTGTTTTTGAATTTCTGCGAAGTCGTTATTATTGATACGCTGATATATCCGTACGGAGAATAAGAATATTCAACCGATCCGTAGATATCTTTGTAATCCTCATCCAGAAAATCGTTTTCCACTTTCTGAAATTCACCGCAAAAAGCGATTTTAGATTTTTCGTCTATTTTATAACTGTATTCTCCCATTAATGTTAACCTTTGGTCAGAATACACCGAAGTGCTGTCTGAACCCGGTTCTATATCCTGATTCAGCCCTTTGGATATCGGAGAATCTAAAAAATAACCTAATCCGCCTGATAGTCCGAATTTTTCTTCTGTAAAATCGGCTCCCAGCCATGAATCAATATAGGGCAGATAACCGTCTGAAGTTTCCGGTATTATACTGTTGCCGTTATGTTTAGATGTCAATGCCGCCATTCCGTTCAGATCAGTCTTATCATTTAGCTTGTACAAAGCTGAAAGTTTATAGCCTACTTCATCATTCGGATTAACTTCATGAGGATGGGTATTCAGCAGATGCGAAGAATGATTGATTATCAGTTCGGGAGCCGTCTGATACGGTATGAATCCCGAAGCCGGTTCGTTGGGGTTCGCTCCGTATTTGTAATAATCCTGATATTCGAGGCCTAAGCTTAAACCGTGAACCGCATATGTTAAAGAAGTATAATTTCCCCATCCGGTTTGTGAGGGAGTTCTTTCAGTAGTTTTAATCGCGTATTCGTTAAAAAACTCAAAATCAAAAGCGCTGATATCAACACTTACGCCGCCGATATTAGTTTCTTTAATGAACATATCACTGTAAAGATATTGTTCTTCAGGCACATAATCTCCCTTGATGTATAGGTAAGAACCTCCCAGATTGAAATATATATCTTTCATACTGAAATAAGTGCTTAAAGGAAGCGTGATTTCACTTCCCAGAACGGAATTGTCCATCTGTTCGACTGTCTGAGCTTCAGGAAAGTAGTCGTTAATATATTTAAAATAACTTTTCCCTCCAAGAGCCTTAAATCCAATATAATCTCCGCAGTAATCAAATTTTCCGCCGGTAATTTTGCTGTCGAAAAAATCAGCTTTGGATTCTTTTAAACCAAAAACCAATCCCCTGCCGAATGAACCGTAAAAATCTCCGGCAGTAATGTTTATTTTATCTTTCGAATAACCGAAATAAAGTCTGGTGATCTCGTGCAGAGTTTCGTTATGACTGCTTGAATCCGCAGCTTCGAATCTTAAACCTGCGGTAAAATCTCCTTTAACGGCTTCTATATCAATCCAGTCTTCAAAATACTGTTTTGAAACTTCAATATCTTTTGCGTCACCCACCCATTCTCTGCCTATTCCGAATTTCATGGTGTTAGTGGCTGTAATTGTTACTTCCCCGGCGGTTATGATTGATGCAGTTATAAGAAGTGTAAATAATAGATTTATCTTCAATTTATTTGTCCTTATTTTTATTTATGATAAGCCAGACTGTACATTGAATGGATCCATGTTGTAAAATCACCTTCGAGATAGTCGTATTCAATTACTTTTCCGTTTGGAAGTACAGCGAAGACAGCATTCTCGATCGCATTTCCGATAAGCGACTCAAAAAAATCCTTAGATAATCCTTCTTCATCAAGGAAACAGTCAAAAGTGAACTTCTCCTCTCTTGTTTTGAAGCTTAAAAAATCAGCTTCGCTATCAAAGTGGCTTCCAAACAGCGAATGACTGTACTTTGAACGATCATAAGACGGATCATTGTACATAGCTTTCATTTCCCGTGCCTCTTCCACGCAGGATAAACATCCTTTTGACATAAACTGTATAAACGCAAGCTTGCCGTGTTTTTCTCTAAAATCCACCGAATCTCCCTGAATTTCCCTAACGAGTCCTCTTTCCTCATAAAAAAGATTCATCGGGTAAGGTTTTGTAATATTCAACCCGAATTTTTTGCTTGATACTTTATTTTCAGATTCATCAAAGACATTAATTTTTAGATAAAATTTCTGAAATGGAATTTCCTGAACAACAGGAAAATCCTTGTAATATGCGTCAATAACGATTTCTCCCTCATTAATATCCTTTACCGATTTAATCTCTTTTTCGACTCCGGTAAAAAAATCTTCAGCTGCAAGACTTGCTTTGTACAGCCCGGCGTTGTCTGATACGGAAACTTTTATTTTTATTGCTTCAGTTAGTATAGTATCTGAGAAATCTGTAAAAATCAGCAGCGAATCTAAAATATTGTAAAGAGTATCCGTATCGTTGTAGATCATCAGCAATTCAGCTTCAGGATTTTTATTGTCAATGCTGACAGGTGTTTCCGTATGGCACGAAATGATCGAGAATAAAACCGTTCCGATGCATGCTAAGTGCATTATTTGTTTACACTTCATCTTACATCCTCTTATTTTAAATAGCATTTTTAATAACTATCATTTTTAATAGATACTAAATATACTCAATTTATTTCTTGCACGCAATAATTATTTAAAAAAAAATGTCCTTTAAAATGTTACTGTTTCTGTCTGTCGGGTTTGTTCTGTTTTGGAAGTCTTTGAGTATAAAATCCTTCGTGAGAAGGATCTTTTTCTATGAGCAGCTTAATATGTTTTTCATCTTTTGATAAAGCGAATATTTCTCCGAGAGCATAGTAATTATTAAGAAAAAACAATCCGGGTATATCGAATAGTTTTGATATAATTTCATAGATAGGCTCAATAAACAGTTTAGCCCTGTCTTTTTTACCCGCATTAATAAAATAAACGGAATTATAGATCAGAGCATTCAGTTTTCTCAGCTCTATATTTTTGTTCAGCCGGTATGTTTCGATCAATTCAAGGCGTTTGTTCCAGTTTTTTCTCTCTGCCGCATTTGTCAGAATATTTTCAAATTCATACATTTTCTGAAAATAATGATCTCCTTCAAGTTTATAATTTTTCTGATCGGTATATGATAACCTGTCAAAACATTCGCCCAGAGCAAGATTGGAATAGAACATTACAAGAGTTTCCAGAGAAGCCGGATCCATTTTGTCAAGCTGAGGATCAATTTCATAATCTACTGTGAAAGTCAGATTCATTTCGTTAAAGTAAATATCCTTTTTTAAAGCTACTTCCGGTTTTGAATCTGTAACCAGACCGCTGCTGACAGTGATGACGCCGGTACATGATTTATCTGTAGAAACCTGATCGATATTAATATCAATGCTTGTTTCAATTTTATAAAAATCTTCGTGCGGAACTTTCCAGTTATAATTATCAAGCTGCTTTTCAAGGTTTTCGCTAAAATAATCCAACTTCATAACCAGTTCTTTATCCTGCTTAAGATAAATTATTTTGAAGGTAAAATCTATTTTTCCGGCGTTTAACCCCATTATACATACAAGGATCGTTAATAATTTCATTTCACCGTCCCACTTTCATTTTTACAGGGAATTTACCTATAACCGGATAAATAGTCAAATCAAAACAGCTTTTATAAAAAGTAAAAATAAGTCTTGAAAAAAACGATTCTTCTTATTAAATACAATAAAAACATCCGGAGTGCATAATGGAATTATTCGATATTAAAAAATTTTCTGAAGAAAAGTACTATTTTGAAGAAGAACCGTTCGGTAATCTTATGCAGAAAACAATAAAGGAAGTCCTTCTTATATGCAGTAAGTACGACGAATTCATGCTGGAAGTTGACGGCAGGATAGACGAACATATATTCCAGGAATATGTATCATTAAGCATCAGAAATCCTCCTTTTTTCACTCAGGTCTCAAATCAGGCTGAAGCTTTGGATAAGCTCCATAAAAAAAAGTTCGACCTAATAATCACTATGGTCAATTTAGGGGATATAATGCCGTTTGAACTGTCTGAGAAGATCAAAAAAGAATATCCCGACATTCCGATCGTAGTTCTTACGCATTTCTCAAGGGAAGTTTCCACATTTCTGGCTAATAAGAATTTAAAGTACATTGATTATGTTTTTTCGTGGCTCGGAGATTCAAGCATTCTTCTTGCCATTATAAAACTTATCGAAGATAAAATGAATGTCCAGCATGATGTGAATGAGGTCGGCGCTTACTGTATAATACTGGTCGAAGATTCAATAAGATATTATTCCAGCTATCTGCCCAATATTTATAAACTGCTTTTCAATCAGACGATCTCTCTTATGACCGAAGGTCTGAACGAACACCAGAAAACCATGAGAATGAGAGCCAGGGCAAAGATCCTTCTGGCTAATGATTATGAACAGGCTGTTGATCTTTATAATAAATATAAAGGAAACCTTCTTGGAATAATTTCCGATATTACATATAAGATCAAAGGAAAAGAGGACCCTAAAGCGGGATTGAAATTATGTAAAATGATCAGAAAGGAAAACCCTCATCTTCCGATCCTTCTGCAGTCGTCGCAGATGGAATTCAAACATGAAGTTGAAAAGTTTAAAGCGGATTTTCTTTACAAGCATTCAAAAACTCTTCTAAATGAATTGCGGGATTACATTAAACTGAATTTCGGATTCGGGGATTTTATATTTTTAAATCCGGATACCAGCGAGGAAATAGCGAGGGCGGCCGATCTTAGAGACCTTCAGTACAAGATCGAAACGATACCGCTCAATTCATTTGATTACCACGCCGCTAATAATCATTTCTCCAAATGGTTCAAGGCGAGAGCCCTTTTCACTCTCGCGGATATAATTAAAGACAAGCATAAGACAGATTTCGAAAGCCTTGAAGCCACCAGGGATTATGTTTACAGAACTATAAAAAATTACAGGATCCATTCTTCAAAAGGAACTATCGCTTCATTCGATAAAGATTTTTTCGACGATTATACCGGCTTCAGCAGAATAGGAAAAGGCTCGCTCGGAGGAAAAGCCCGGGGTCTGGCGTTCATAGATTCTTTTCTTAAAGCGAAAAAGATCAATTACAAATATGAGAATGTTATAATAAATATTCCGAAAACGATCGTTCTGTCAACCGAAATATTCGAAGAGTTCATGGAGATCAATAATCTTTATAATTTTGCGCTTTCTGAAGCTTCTGACGAAAAGATACTCGAATATTTCATTAAAGCAGACCTGCCGCCTTCGCTCAAGGAAGATCTTTACTGCATCCTGACATACATAAGATCCCCGATAGCGGTCAGGTCCTCAAGTCTGCTGGAAGATTCCTATTTTCAGCCGTTCGCCGGAGTATACACAACATATATGATCCCTAATAACGATCCGAATATAATCGTGAGACTGAAAGAGCTTTCTTCAGCCATTAAAGGCGTTTTCGCTTCGACTTTTTTTAAGATCAGTAAAGATTACATGAAAGCGACGCATAATGTGATCGATGAAGAAAAAATGGCGGTTGTAATTCAGGAAGTTACAGGAAATCTGTATGCGGAGGGCACAGGCGAATCAAGGTTTTACCCTTCGATCTCGGGAGTTGCAAGATCTCTTAACTTTTACCCTATCGGCGGGGAGAAATACGAGGATGGCGTTGTGAATCTGGCGCTCGGTCTTGGAAAAACCATAGTTGACGGGGAGACTTCTTTAAGGTTCTCCCCTAAATACTCTAAAAAAATTCTCCAGATCACAACTCCGGAAATGGCTCTCAAAAATACTCAGAAAAAATTCTACGCTCTTGATATGGAGAAAAATTTCATTCCTACAACCGATGAAAAAGAAAATCTTGTTCATCTTGATCTTGAAAAAGCAGAAGAGGATGAATCTTTAAAATTACTCGTCTCAACCTATGATTTTCAGAACGGAACTTTAAAAGACGGCTGCCTTGATACAGGAAAAAAAATCCTGACCTTCGCCCCGATACTTAAATATGATATGTTCCCTCTCGCGGAAATAATATCAACTCTGCTCGAATACGGCGCAAAAGAAATGAATTCCCCGGTCGAGATCGAATTTGCTCTTGAGCTTGATAAACCTTCAAATAAACCTAAAATATTCAGGTTCCTGCAGATCAGACCGATAGTTCACGGCCTTGAATACAGCGATGTCGAAATAACCGACATAGACAGAAAAAAATCAATTATCTCCTCGCTGTCTTCTTTAGGCAACGGTACCGTTGAAGGATTAAAGAATATTGTGTATATTAAAACGGAAAACTTTAATCCGGCGAATACCGAAAAAATTGCCGTTATGCTTGAAAATATAAATGACGGTTTTCTCAAAAAAAATGAAAATTATATTCTTATCGGTCCCGGAAGATGGGGAAGTTCGGATCCGTGGCTCGGAATACCCGTCAAATGGGCTCAGATATCCCAGGCGAAAGTTATTGTCGAGCACGGTCTAAAGAATTTTCATATTGACCCGAGCCAGGGTTCTCATTTTTTTCAGAATATTACTTTGTTAAAAGTGATCTACTTTACAATAAATCCGTACCTGAAGCACGGAACCATAGATCTTGATTATCTTAATTCGCTGAAGCCTGTATTTGAAAATGAATTTTTAAGACATGTCAAGCTGGAAAAATCTTTGAATGTTAAAGTTAACGGCATCACCAGCGAAGGTGTGGTCATGCTCTGAAGATACGGATAAGTTCTTCAACAGCCGCGACCGGAGATATTTTTCCGTTTAGAACATCGTTTTCAATACTCTCAAACACAGATTTGATCTCGGGAGAATTATAGAACTCGCTTTCCAGAGTCTGCTGTATCGTAGATTTCATCCATTCGGCGACCTGAATTTTCCTCTTTTGCTCAAATCTTCCATTTTGTTTCATGATTCCGATGTATTTTGTGATCA
>Ga0066600_10000511_pt1 | contig 14088 bp, 7 predicted proteins | sample Lowcelwee11metaG_FD_59486 | JGI IMG/M metagenome (GOLD analysis project Ga0066600, IMG submission 59486) | Freshwater pond sediment microbial communities from the University of Edinburgh, under environmental carbon perturbations - Low... | ecosystem: Environmental > Aquatic > Freshwater > Pond >... | reverse complement strand
TGTGCAACCGCTTCCTGCGCGCGCACCACAAGCTGGCCAACCTGCCGCAGACTTTCCAGATTCTCGACACGCAGGACCAGCTCTCGGCCATCAAGCGGCTGTGCAAGCAGTTCAACGTGGACGACGAGCGCTATCCGCCCAAGCAGGTGCAGTACTTCATCAGCGGCTGCAAGGAAGATGGCCAGCGCCCGGGCGACGTGGTGGCGCGCGACGAGGAGACGCGCAAGAAGGTGGAGCTGTACGCGCTCTACGAAGAGCAGTGCCAGCGCGAGGGCGTGGTGGATTTCGGCGAACTCATGCTGCGGTCTTACGAAGTGCTGCGTGACAACGATCCGGTGCGCGAGCACTACCAGCGCCGCTTCAAGCACATCCTGATCGACGAGTTCCAGGACACCAACCGCCTGCAGTACGCGTGGATCAAGATGTTCTCGACCCCGCCCATCGAAGGCCTGCCGGGTGCGGGCAACGCGGTCTTCGCCGTGGGCGACGACGACCAGAGCATCTACGCCTTCCGTGGCGCGCGCGTGGGCAACATGGCCGACTTCGTGCGCGAGTTCCGCGTGATGCACCAGATCAAGCTGGAGCAGAACTACCGCAGTGTCAGCAACATCCTGGACTCGGCCAACCAGCTGATCAGCAACAACAGCAACCGCCTGGGCAAGAACCTGCGCACCGACGCGGGCGCGGGCGAGCCGGTGCGCGTGTTCGAGGCCACCAGCGACTTCGCCGAAGCGCAGTGGATGGTGGACGAGATGAAACAGCTCGCGCGCGAAGACATACCCAAGAGCGAAATGGCCGTGCTCTACCGCAGCAACGCGCAGAGCCGCGTGGTCGAAACCGCGTTGTTCAACGCAGGTTTGCCCTACCGCGTGTACGGTGGCCTGCGCTTCTTCGAGCGCGCCGAGATCAAGCACGCGCTGGCCTACCTGCGGCTGCTGGAAAACGGTAACGACGACACCAGCTTTCTGCGCGTGGTGAACTTCCCGCCGCGCGGCATCGGGGCGAGGAGCATTGAGCAGCTGCAGGATGTGGCGCGCACCTCAGGCTGTTCGTTGCACGACGCGGTGAGCGCCGTCACCGGCCGCGCCGGTGCGGCCATCGGGGGCTTTGTGGCCAAGCTTGATGTGCTGCGCGAGCGCTCGGTGGGCATGACGCTGTCAGAGATCATCGAACTCGTGCTGGATCACAGTGGATTGATCGAGCACTACCGGGCCGAGCGCGAAGGGCAGGACCGGGTGGAGAACCTGGAAGAACTGGTGAGCGCGGCCAAGAGCTTTGTCGGCATTGAAGGCTTTGGCCGCGATGCGGTGGCGCGCACGGTGGATGCGCAGGGGCGGCCGCTGACGCAGAGTCCTGTGAGCCAGGGTTTGGATCTGGCGGAGCCCTCTCCCCAACCCTCTCCCGCCAGCGGGAGAGGGAGTGAGTTGCCCCCTCTCCCGCTGGCGGGAGAGGGCGGGGGTGAGGGTGTCCCCGCCCCCGACGCCGACACCGGCGAAACCATGAGCCCGCTCGCCGCCTTTCTCACGCACGCCGCGCTCGAATCCGGCGACAACCAGGCCCAGGCCGGGCAGGACGCCGTGCAGCTCATGACGGTGCACGCCGCCAAGGGTCTGGAGTTCGACTGCGTGTTCATCACCGGCATGGAAGAGGGCCTGTTCCCGCACGAAAATTCGATGAGCGATCGAGACGGGCTGGAAGAAGAGCGCCGCCTGATGTACGTGGCGATCACGCGCGCGCGCAAGCGCCTGTACCTCAGCCACTCGCAGACGCGCATGCTGCACGGGCAGACGCGCTACAACATGAAGAGCCGTTTTTTCGAGGAGCTGCCCGAGGCCTGTCTGAAGTGGCTCACGCCGCAGCAGCCGGCCTGGAACCCCAGCGCGGCCGGAGCGGGCGGTGGCGGTGGCTGGCAAGGCAACCGGGGTGGCTACGGCACGCGCGGTGCCGGTGCGCCCGCCGTGCTGCAGCCCGCCTGGTCACCCGGCTGGGCGTCGGGCAGCGACCCCAAGGGCCTGGGCGGAAAAAGCAACCCCGAACCCGACCGCGGCACCGACATCAAGGCCGGGCAGAAGGTGTTCCACAACAAGTTCGGCGAAGGCAAGGTGCTCGCGCTGGAAGGTGCTGGGGCCGATGCGCGCGCGCAGGTGAATTTTTCGCGGCATGGCGTGAAGTGGCTGGCGCTGTCGGTGGCCAAGCTCACGCCGGTGGACGACTGAGTGTTCCCCACGAAAAAATGCCGCGACGGACCAAGCCGTCGCGGCTGAAAAAATCACGCGGTCTCTGATTGACTTGAAGCCTCCGCGCAACCTTGGAGCCAGCACGGCGTGCACCAGGCACGCCGTTTCAGTTCACATCAGAAGTCGTGGCGCACGCCCAGGGCGAACAGGCGGTTTTCGCCCGTCTTGTTGCCGGCGCCGTCCTTGAGCTCGATGTCACGCAGGGCCGCGTACAGCTTGGTGCGCTTGGACATCTTGTAGGTGGCGCCCAGACCCAGGCCGCTGGCCTTGGCGCTGGTGCCGCCGCCGATTTCGGTCTTGCTCGTGGCGTAGCCCACCGAGAAGTCGAAGGCGCCCATGGGCACGTTCACGCCCACGGTCAGCTCGGTGTCGTCGCCGTTGGCATCGGTGCCCTTGCGCGAGTTGTAGCCGGCGGACACGCTGGCAGCGCCGAAGTCGTAGTTGGCCGACAGGGCGAGGTAGTCGTTGTCCTTGGCCTTCTCGTTCTGCGTGCCCAGGGCCACGTTCAGCGGGCCGTTCTTGTAGCCGAGCTTGATGCCGACCATGCCGTCATCCGCGTCCGCGGCCGACTCGAAGGCGTAGGCCAGCGAACCGTAGAAACCAGCCATCGAAGGCAGGTCGTAGCGGACCTGGCTGTTGAAGCGGCTGCTGTAGTCGCCACCCGACTTGAAGACGCCGTTGCTGGCAGGCGTGAAGGACGAGTCGAACACGTTGCTGGTGTAGGACAGTGCGCGCACGTCGTCATAGATGGTGGTGAAACGGCCCAGGGTCAGGGCGCCGAAGCCACCCGACAGACCCAGGCTGGCTTCGCCTTTGAACGAGGGCGATTGCACTTCGCCGGTGCTCAGGTCCAGGCGCTGCTCGAACTTGAACTGGGCCTTGAGGCCACCGCCCAGGTCTTCGCTGCCACGCAGGCCCCAACGCGAGGTGGTCAGGCCACCGTTGATCATTTTGGTGGTGCTGTCGCCGTCGACTTTTTCGGAGCCCACGCCCACGTCAGCGCGGCCGTAGAGGGTGACGGAAGACTGCGCCATGGCGGCGCCCGAAGCGGCCAGCACGGCCAGAGCGATGAGGCTCTTTTTCATTGAATTTTCTCCAGAGGTTTGGTGAATGGGAAGGCGGCGAGAGACCGCCGACTTCCGCACCCGTTGCCATTTGCAAGCAGGTGTGTGTATTTCATCGGACGACCATAAAAGCTCTGTGACACAAGCCGGGTTTGCTCTCATTGTTGCAATGCAGCAACAAACATTCTTCAGGGCTTGCCGGCGTTGATCCAGCGCGTCCAGCCCGCGCCGTCGTTGTCGTTGACGACCCAGAGTGCGCCCTTGAAGACGACCATGCCCTCGGCCTTTTCCTGCACGTAGTTGAAGTCCTTGCGCAGGTCGCGCACCAGGGTCTTCTTCAGCACGGCACCGTCCATCACGTCGGCCGCGTTCACGCTGTAGATGCGCTTGACTTCGGCGTTGATGGCCTGGCCTTCGCCGCCGCCCTTGTCGCGTTCGAGCAGCAGCAGTCGGCCATCGTCCGTGAGCTGGATTTCGGACAGACCCATCCAGTATTTTTTGGCGTCTTTGCTGTGCTGGTCCAGCGGATAGAGCGCCGTGGTCCAGGTGTTGGTGGGCAAGTGCAGCTTGAGGATGGCGGCCTGGGGCTTGTTCAGGTCGAAGCCGCGTTGCACGGCCATGTAAAGCGTCTGGCCATCGGCGCTGGCGGTCACGCCCTCGTAGCCGGTGCTGGTCTTGGGACTGGCGAACTTCGCCTGCACGCTGGTGGGCAGCTTCACGCGCTGCTGCACCACGCCGGCCATGTTCACCTTGATGAGTTCATTGCCTTCGACCGACGCGCCTTCCGACGCGATCCAGAAACCGTCGGCCACTTTGGTGATGCCTTCGGGGTCGACCTTCAGTGCTTTGCCGTCGGCTTCGGTGAGCAGGGTCACCTGGTCCAGGGTCAAACGTCCCTGTGTCGCGTCCGATGGATCGATGCGGAAGATGCGCGACTGACCAAAGGCGTTGTCGGGCACGGCATAGAGGTGCGTGCCGTCGGTGGTCAGGCCCGAGAGCGCGCCCCAGGGCATGCCCGCGTCTTTCGCCACCAGTTGCGGCTCGCGCGCGCCCGCTGGAGCGCCCTGCGCATGGAAGCGGTAGATGTTGAGCGAGTTTTCTTTTTCGTTGGCCGTCACGAACAGTTGCTGGCCGTCGCGGCGTTTCGTCACCGTGGTCAGGCCCTCGGGCGACATGCCGGTGGGCAGCAGCTGCACAAACTGAGGCTGCTTGGGATCGTCCACGCGGTGGACTTCGACGAAGGAGCCGCGCTCCGAGCCCACCAGCAGGTAGGGCTTGCCACCAAAGCGGCCCGCCGCAACAGCTTCGATCTCCACGCCCTTGGCCGCCGAGCGTCCGTCCGGGTAGTGGCCATGCACAAGGGCATTCACTTCGGTGCGTTCACCGCTTTCGTAGACCACCTCGCCTCGCGTGTTCATCAGCGTGAAGCCGCGGCCGCCAGGCAGCACACCGGCCTTGTCCTTTTTGCCGTCGCCCTCGTTGGCCGTGGCGAACACGCCCGGCGCCACCCAGGCCACCGCGTCGGCCTCGCGGCGCGCGGTGAAACTGTCCTTGAAGGTGACTTCCTTGTCCTTCTTCAGGTCGGCGTTGCCGTTGCGGGTCACGGTGCCGGTGGAGAACACGCGCTCCAGGCGCGCACGCGTCGGATGACTCAGGTCGATGAGGGCGACCGCGTTGTTCTCCTGCAGCGAGACCACCGCCTTCTGGGCGCGCGAGTCGATCGACACGAACTCGGGCTGCGGATCGTTCGGGTAAACGGTGCCCGGCGTGGCTTGCAGTGCCTGTACGAGCTCGATCGACTGCACGCCGCTGCTGGCGCCGCCATACAGGTCCTGCAGACCGACCACGTCGATGCGGCCGGGGCGCTGGCCGTCCAGCGTGGCGTCGCCCTCGGCATCGGTCTCTTCGTTTTCGATCGCCACCACGGCGCGCAGCGTGCGGCCCTGGCCCGTCAGTGCCAGCGAATCGGGGCCGATGCCGACGGTGATGTCTTTCACGTGCTTCACGGCGGCGGGCTGGCGGATGTCGTACACGCGCACCAGGCCGCGGCGCGCATTGGCCACGTCGTCACCCAGGCGCACCGCCACCACGGCGAAACGCCCGTCGGGCGAGATGACCACCGAGGTGGGTTCACCCACGCCCATCAGCTGCACGTTCACGCGCGGCAGCAGCACCGGCTGCTCGGGCTTCGTGATGTCGACCATGCCGAGCACGCCGGCGTCGGCGCTGGTGTAGACCAGCGTCATGCCATCGGGCGTGGCGGCCACGATCTCGGCCACGCCGTCCACCGGCAGGTGGTGGACCATGGCGAAGCGGCCAGCCTGCGGGGCTGACGGCGCGGCCTGGGCGAGCGAGGTGAAGGTGAGGGCGGCGGCCAGAGCCGCAGAGAGGGTGCAGAGGCGAAGGGTGTTCATGGCGGATGGGGTTGCGAAAAACCCGCCCAGCCTAAGTGGCGCCTGTGTCATGGTCATGACCAAACGGTGTCAGCCGCCCGTCCGTTGGTCCTCTGGTGTGTTTCGGTGCTGCAACAAAAAACCCCTGCCAGCGAACGCGGGCAGGGGTGTGTTGGCGGTGGCTCGCCCGGCACAGCCCGCCGGGGATTCAGGCGGGCTGTGGCGTCGCTTCCGGGGTCTGCGCCTGTTGCTGGTTCACCTGCATCGACAGGTCCAGCAGCACGGCCTTGCTGGTGTAGTAACGGTCCAGGCGCCATTCGGCCATGATCTCCATGGCGAGGTTGAAGTCGTCGTAGTCGAGCCGGTACAGGTCCGACAGCAGGAACGGCACTTCTGACTCCAGCGCCAGCACCAGCCGGGACAGGATCTCTGCCTTTGGCTTGCCAGCGTGGTTCTCGATCAGCTTGCGGGCTTTTTTCAGGGCAATCATGGGACCTCGCTCTCTCTCAACGGTTTGTGAATCGGCTGGCATACCAAAGAACTCAGGGTATGCCCTAGTGGCTGAGCATACCGGCGGGCGCGCCGGGTTTGATGACAGAACCGTGACGTTGATGTGACCCATCGGCCCGCACCGGAGGGCCCAAGGCCTGGCTTGGCGCGGGTGCCTGTCACCAGCACGCCACAGACCCACCGGATCATTGGTCAGTGAAGCCCGGATTTGCGCCTGTGAAACCCGCTTTGTCGTCCCGATGGCCGGTGTGTGCCCGTTCTATAAACAAGACATACCGTTCCCGGCCTTGCGTGACGCCGCCCCGCGGCACGAAACCTGCACGCCGATAACAACGACACCCGATTTCCAACCTTGCTCATCTCCCCATGAACACCCTCACCGACTTTGTTGAAAACTTCACCTTCGATGAACTGCAGATCGGCCAGAACGCCCGCCTGCTGCGCACGCTGACCCCACACGACATCCAGACCTTTGCCGCGGTGTCGGGCGACACCAACCCCGCCCACCTGGACGCCGACTACGCCAGCGATACGCTGATGCACGGCGTGGTGGGGCACGGCATGTGGAGCGGCGCCCTGATCTCGGCGTTGCTGGGCACCCAGTTCCCGGGCACCGGCACCATCTACCTCGACCAGAGCCTGAACTTTTCGCGCCCCGTGCGCATCGGCGACACGCTGACCGTGAGCGCCACCGTGAGCGCCAAGGACTTCGAACGCAAATCGGTCGATCTCGCCTGCGAGGTGGTGAACCAGAAGGGCGAGCGCGTGGTCAGCGGCGTGGCGCGCGTGCTGGCACCGACGCAGAAGGTCGTGCGCCCGCGCAGCAGCGTGCCACAGATCCAGTTGTTTGACCCGCAGGCGCGCTTTCATGCCCTGCTCGAAAAAGGCGCTTCACTGCCGGCGGTGCGCTGTGCGGTGGTGCACCCCTGCGACGAAGGTTCGCTCACCGGTGCGGTGGATGCCGCGCGCCTGGGGCTGATGATCCCGGTGCTGATCGGCCCCGAGGCGCGCATGCGTGCCGTGGCCGAAGAGTTTTCACTCGACCTGAACGGCATGGAGATCGTGAACATGCCCTACAGCCACGCGGCCGCCGAACACGCCGCCGCGCTCGCGGCCAGCGGCGACGTGCTCAGCCTGATGAAGGGCAGCCTGCACACCGACGAACTGATCCACGCCGTGCTGGCGCGCAAGGAGCTGCGCACGGGGCGCCGCATGTCGCACGTGTTCCGCTTCGACGTGCCGCTTTACAGCAAGCCGCTGCTCATCACCGACGCTGCGCTCAACATTCGGCCGACGCTGCAGGAGAAGGTGGACATCATCCAGAACGCGATCGATTTCGCGCGCATCCTGGGCGTGGACCAGCCGCGCGTGGCCATTCTGTCGGCGGTGGAAAACGTCAACCCCAACATCCCGTCCACGCTGGACGCCGCGGCACTGTGCAAGATGGCCGATCGCGGGCAGATCACGGGCGGTCTGCTCGACGGCCCGCTGGCCTTCGACAACGCGATTTCGCTGGAGGCCGCGAAGATCAAGAAGATCACCTCGGACGTGGCCGGTCAGGCCGACATCCTGGCCGTGCCCGATCTGGAGAGCGGCAACATGGTGGCCAAACAGCTCGAATACCTGGCCGGCGCCACCGGCTCGGGCATCGTGCTCGGCGCCCGGGTGCCGATCGCACTGACCAGCCGCGCCGACGGCCCGATGGCACGCGCCTCGTCGGCCCTGCTGGCGCTGCTGGTGGCGCACAGCGGCCGCGCACAGTGAAACGCCATGCAGAGAAGATCAAGCGGCGATATGGATCCGGCCCTGTGAAGTCAGAAGACCCTCACCCCGACCCTCTCCCGCAAGCGGGAGAGGGAGTGAAGACAAAACCGGGCCGGATCAATCAGCCCCACCGAAGTGCGACCCTTCACGCATGAAAGGGTCTAGACCCCAGGGCACCGCCGGGCCGGCTTTGCCGGACGGCCAGTGCCGCCCCCTGGGGGGGTGACGCCGCAGGCGGCGCAGGGGGAACCTGTTCAGGCCATGTTGTGCAGCCCAGCGTCCACGTAGATCACATCGCCCGTCATTCCAGATGCACCACCACCCACGAGGAACGCCACCGCCCGGCCCACCTCGGCGATGTCCACCAGGCGGTGGCCGGGTGCGCGGGTGACGGCCATGTCGATCAGTTCGTCGAAATGTCCGATGCCCGAGGCCGCGCGCGTGCGCAGCGGGCCGGGCGAGACGGCGAAGACACGGATGTCTTTCTCACCCAGCTCCTTGGCCATGTAGCGCACGGTTGATTCCAGCGCGGCTTTCACCGGGCCCATCAGGTTGTAGTTGTTGACCACCTTGTCGGCGCCGTAGTAGCTCATGGTGACCAGGGCGCCGCCCGGGTTCATGAGCGGTTCGGCGAAGTGCGCCATCTCGATGAAGGAATGGCAGGACACCTGCATCGCCTGCAAAAAACCGGTCTGCGAGCAGTCCACGATGCGGCCGTGCAGATCGTCGCGCGGGGCGAAGGCGATGGAGTGGATGACGAAATCGAGCGAGCCCCAGCGGTCTCGGATCTGCTCGAACACCGCTTGCATCTGCCCGGGCTGGCTCACGTCCAGCGGCATCAGCAGCGCGGCGTCGATCTGCTTGGCCAGCGGTTCGACGTAGGGCCTGGCCTTGTCGTTGAGGTAGGTCAGCGCGATCTCGGCACCGAAGGCGCGCAGCTTGGCGGCGCAGCCAAAGGCGATGCTGTCGCCGTTGGCCACACCGACCACCAGGCCGCGCCGGCCCTTGAGCATGTCGCCGATGCGGGTGTTTTCGTCCCAGACTTTGGGCAGGGGATCGACGGAGGCGGGGTCGTTGAACATGGTGTTTCCTGGGAGGTCAGTGCCGGATGGCCGCTTCGGCTTCGGCACGGGTTTCAAAGATGTGCGGCGCCAGGCCCCGGGCGTGGATGGCCTGGCCGAGCTTGTTGCGCAGGAAGGCGCTGGTGCTGTAGCGGGTGACGCTGCGGTAGTGGTGCTGCGTCATGTGTTCGACCACGGCGGCGTAGGCGTCCATGGCCGGTTCGGCGATCTCGAAACCGTCGTAGTTCACGATCACGTCCACCGGGTGGCCGATGGCGCGGCACTGCGCCTCGACCGCGGCCTGCACGTCGTGCGCATCCTGCGGTGTGCGCAGCTTGAGCGCCTGGAAGTTCAGGAACAGCAGGTTGCGGTCCGTCTGGTAGGCCATGCGCTGCGGCAGCGAGATCGCCAGCAGCGTGTCCTTCAGGCCCATGGGCTCGGCGCGGAAGATGCGCTCGTCCATCGGGCGCGGGTCGCGGATGATGGGCTTGAATGCCATGTGCGGCAGGATGTCGCGCTCGATGTCAATGCCCGGCGCCACCTCGGTCAGCTCCAGGCCCTCGGGGGTCAGCGCGAGCACGCAGCGCTCGGTGACGTAAATGACTTTCTGGCCGTTGCGGGCCGCGTGTTCGCCGTTGAAGGTCACCTGTTCGATCTTCTCGACGAACTTGCGGTGTTTGCCTTCCTGGGTGATGCGCAGTTGCCCGTCGCCCACCGCCACCTTCAGGCCACCGGCCGTGAAGGTGCCGGCGAAGACGACCACGCGGCTGTTCTGCGTGATGTTGATGAAACCGCCGGCGCCCGCCAGCTTGGGGCCGAAGCGGCTGACGTTGATGTTGCCGTGCGCGTCGCATTCGGCCAGGCCCAGGCAGGCCAGGTCCAGGCCGCCACCGTCGTAGAAGTCGAACTGCTGGTTCATGTCCAGCAGCGAGGCGGCGTTGATCGCGGCGCCGAAGTTCATGCCGCTGCCCGGCACGCCACCCACGAGGCCGGGCTCGGCGGTGAGCGTCATGTAGGGCAGCAGGCGCTCTTCGGCGGCCACGGCGGCCAGGCCTTCGGGCATGCCGATGCCGAGGTTGATCACGGCGTTGGGCATGAGCTCGAAGGCCGCGCGCCGCGCGATCACCTTGCGCTCGTCCAGCGGCAAGGGCGCCAGTGCGTCCAGCGGCACGCGCATCTCGCCCGAGAGCGCGGGGCTGTAGGAGGTGCCGTAGGTCTGCATGTGGAATTCGGGTCGGGCCACGACCACGCAGTCCACCAGGATGCCGGGCACCTTCACCCGGCGCGGCAGCATGGCGCCGGATTCTGTGATGTATTCGACCTGCGCGATCACCATGCCACCGCTGTTCTTGGTGGCCATGGCGATGGCCAGCGTGTCTTGCGTGAGCGCTTCGCGGTCCATGGCGAGGTTGCCCTCGGGGTCGGCCGTGGTGGCTCGGATGAAGGCCACCTTGGGCTGCGGCGCACGGTAGAACAGCAGCTCGCGCCCGGCCAGCGTGGTGACTTCGACGATGTCTTCGGTGGTGCGTGCGTTGATGCGGCCACCTTCCAGCCGCGGATCAACGAAGGTCCACAGGCCCACCGGCGACAGGTTGCCCGGCAGGCCGGCCGCGATGTCGCGGTAGAGGTGCGAGATCACGCCCAGCGGCAGGTTGTAGGCCTCGATGGCACCCGAGAGCGCCATCTCGCCGATGCGGGGCACGAGGCCCCAGTGGCCGCCGATGGCGCGGCGGATCAGGCCGGCGTGGGCGATGCGGTTGAGGCCCTGGTCTTTGCCGTCGCCCGGGCCGCCACCGAAGAACAGCGTCAGGTCGCGCGGCGTGGCGCTGCTCTCGAAGCGCCGGTGCAGGGCGTCGAGCAGCTCGTCGGGCACACCGACCATGCCGAAGCCCGAGCAGATCAGGGTGTCGTTGTCGTGGATCAGCCCGACGGCTTCGTCGGCGCTGACGATCTTGTTTTTCATCGGCGTTTCTTTCTGGACGGAAAGGTTGTTCAGGCGCCGGCCTGGCCCGTGCGGCGCGGGGTCTTGGCGGGTGCGGCCGCTTTCGCGCGGCGTGTGGTGCGCGGGGCCGGAGTGGCCTTTTCCGCAACGGCGGCACGGCGGCGCGCGGGCGGAGCAGCTTCAGGGGCGGCCGGCGGGCTGTCCAGCTCCAGCAGATCGCGCATGGTCTGGATCAGGGCCGCGGTCTGCGGCTCCATCTCGGCTGGCGCACCGACGATGTGCTCGACCACGTCCATCGCGGCGCGGCGCACCTCGGGCGTGGGCAGCATGCGCGGCAGGGCGGCGAGGGCGGCAACGGGTTCGAATTCGATGATCACGGACTGTTCGCGGATCAGGTTCGCGCGGTGTTTTGGCGACATGGACGCGAAAGGCTCTTGCTGGGTCAGCACCTCGGACGAGCGCTCCAGCCGGTCGCGCCGTACCGAGCCGCGCGAGTCGGCCAGCAGGATCAGCATGCGGATCACCGAGGTCTTGAAGCCGCCGCTGTCCACGCCCAGCAGCATGGCCTGCACTTCGGGCAGGTAGCGCAGTTCGTTCGGGTCCTTGCGGGTGCGTTCGTGTGCATAGGGCTGGCCCAGCCACTGCATGAAGGGCGTGCCGTAGATCGACAGGAAGCTGGTCTCGTAGGCCGCATCGCGCAGGTCGCGCACGAAGTCCATGCCCTGCATCAGGCTGTGGGCGGCGATGCGCTCCAGGTCGAGCAGCGGGTTCTCGGGCCGGGCGGGCTGGCGGCTGGCCTTGACCTGTGCGGCCGTGCTGTCGATCAACTGCATGGCGGGGTTGCGGTCCGAGAGCGCGCGGCGGCTGACGCGCGAGGGGTGCGCGTCGCGGATGAGTTGCGCGGTCTGCGGTGTCACCATGGCTTGCACCATGGGGCGCAAGGTGAGTTCGTAGGCGTCGGCGCCCATGTCGGACAGGCGCGCCACGGCAGCGAAGTCGCGTTCCTGCTCGCGGTCGTGGTCGTCGATGTCCAGGATGTCGGTGACCTTGCGGTCGTGGAAGCTGACCACGAAAGACAGTTCTTCGCCTTCGCCCTGCACGTCGTCGATGGTCATCTCGTACAGACCGGGCGCCAGCGCCTCGATGGTCTTGAGCGTGGACGCCACCTCGGCGTGTTCCTTGTTGGCGATGGAGGACGAGACGAAGATGCCGAGGTGACCCACCTTCTCGTGCACCATGTAGATGATGCGCTGGCCACGGATGCGGATCTCGTGTTCGTCGGCGTAGGTGTCGACGATCCAGTTCAGCGCCTGCTGGGGCGGCGTGATGTTGTCGCCGCGGCTGGCGAACACGATGATGGGAGAACGGATCGCCTTCAGATCGATGTGGCGGCCGGGCTCCAGCTGCGCCTCACCGCGCGACAGACGGTTGCCGACGAAGAGCTGCTGCACGATCCAGTGGATTTCGGCTTCGTTGGTGAAGTGAAAGCCGCCCCACCAGCGTTCGAAGTCGAGAAAGCTCTCGCGGTTCTGTTCGACGTTGGCGTAGAGGTCGTAGTACTTGCCGAAGAAGTTGCGGCTGGGGTTGAGCGACTCGAAGTTGGACACCAGGTGGGCGCCGTCGAACTCGCCGTTGCCGAGGTCGGACATCAGCAGTGCCGGCACGATGCCGCCGAGCAGGCCGCCGTTGTAGCGCATCGGGTTCTCGCCGATCTTGCCGGACCAGGTGGCCACGGGGGCACCGTTGATCACCAGCGGGCCGGAGATCTCGGGGTTGGCCGCGGCGAGGATCAGCGTGGCCCAGCCGCCCTGGCAGTTGCCGACGACGATGGGTTTGGGCGCCAGCGGGTGGCGGCGCACGATGGTCTTGATGAAGCCCGCCTCGGCGCGCATCACGTCGGCCAGTGTCTGGCCCGGCTCGGGGTGCTGGCGGAAGGCCACGAAGTACACCGGGTGCCCGCCGCGCAGCGCCACGCCGACCTGGCTGTCGGCCTTGAAGCCGCCGATGCCGGCGCCGTGGCCGGCGCGCGGGTCGATGATCATGTAGGGGCGCTTCCAGCCGTGCACCTCGACGCCTTCGGGCGGCACGATGTAGAGCAGCTGGTAGTTCACCGGCCGCGCGAGCTGGCGGCCATCGACGATTTCTTCGTAGTCGTAGTCGAGCACCGGCGGCGTGCCGGCGGCCTCGTGGGCGAGGTCGGTGTTGCCCCGTTCGCGCAGCGTGTCCAGCGTCAGCACCGCGCGCTGTGCCGCGTCAACGCTGTATTCGGCGACGTCGCTGGCGGCTTCGCCTTTGAAGAAGGCCTGTGTCATGGCCTGGCTCAGGCGGGTCCAGTCGGCCCAGAGCGACTGGCTGCGCTCGGTGTGGCTGCGGGTGATTTTTTCGACGTGGCGCGTGTGCGCGGTGTTGATGCGTTGCATCTGCTGGGCCAGGGTCTGGGCGTTGTCGTTCTGGCGCTGGCCGAGGTTGGTGGGGCTGAAGACGGGGTTCATGGCGATGGGCTTTCGGGAGGGGCCGGCGGAGGGATGGGAAAGGATTTCAGACGCCGAGCAGCAGGGCGGCGTGTTCGGCCAGCATGCGTTCTTCGTCGGTCTTGAGCACGAGCACCTGCACGCGCGATGCGGGCAGGCTGATGACGGTGTCGCCGCGCTGGTTGGCTTCGTGGTCGATGGCGATGCCCATCCACTCCATGTCGGTCAGCATGGCCGAGCGCACGCGCGCCGCGTGTTCGCCGATGCCGCCGGTCATGACCAGGGCGTCAACGCCGCCCAGGCACGAGGCCAGGCCGCCGATCTCGCGCCGCCCGCGGTCGGCGAAATAGGCCAGGGCGTCGCGCGCGGCGGGGTTGCCCGAGGCTTCCAGGGTGCGCACGTCGTGCGATTCGCCCGAGAGGCCCTTGAGTCCGGCGTTCTTGTAGAGCAGGTCGCTGATGGCGGCGGCGTCCATGCCTTTTTCGGTCATCAGGTAGAGCAGCACGCCGGGGTCGAGCTGACCGCAGCGTGTGCCCATGGGCAGGCCGTCGAGCGCGGTGAAGCCCATGGTGGAGGCGACCGAGCGGCCGTCCTGCATGGCGCACATGGAGGCGCCGTTGCCCAGGTGGGCCACGATCACGCGGCC
>Ga0066600_10000510_pt1 | contig 14088 bp, 9 predicted proteins | sample Lowcelwee11metaG_FD_59486 | JGI IMG/M metagenome (GOLD analysis project Ga0066600, IMG submission 59486) | Freshwater pond sediment microbial communities from the University of Edinburgh, under environmental carbon perturbations - Low... | ecosystem: Environmental > Aquatic > Freshwater > Pond >... | reverse complement strand
GGCAGGACCGGGAAGCGCAGGCCGACGACGTGGGCCTGCAGGGCCTCGTCGTAGCGAAAGTCGTCCGCGAAGTCGGAGTTGTAGGCCTTGGGACCGCGCGGGCCGGGCACAGCGAGGTCGGGGTCGGCGTGGTCGAAGCGGTACTGGAGGATGAGGCCCGGGAGCCGCGTCTTCTTGCGCCGCCACAGCGGCTGGGCGACCTGGGCGTAGCCGCCGAGCATGCGCCGGTCGCTGAGGATCGGGTTCTTCGGGTCCTGCGGGGCGGCCGCGTCGACACCGTAGACGACCTCGCCCCGCATATGCGGGAGAGGGTAGGGGCTCTCGAACATCTCGTCGAAGTTGAGGTCGAGGTGGGCGCCCGCGCGCCAGGTCACGGCCTGTTTGGTGTCGACGAAGGTCGCGCCCATGAAGCTGGGAATCTGGACGTTGCTCTCGGGGTGGCGACCCCAGACGAAGGAGCCGCCGAGGTTCATCGCGGCGACCGGGCGGACCATGAGGCGAGCCATGACCGACTTGTTGCCGTTGTTGTCGGGGGCGATGCCGAGCACCGATCCGTCGCCGCGGTTGATCTTCTGGACGTCGCGCAGGCGATGCTCGCAGGTCTCGTCGACCTGGCCGACCGGCTGATAGCGGTACAGCAGGTCGTTGCTGCGGGTCTGCGTGCAGGCGTCGCCGTTGAGTATGCCGACGTCGATCTCGATCGGGCGGATCGGCTTGTTGCGGCCGAAGGTCGGCTTCCACTTGATCATCGCGCCGATGTCGATCCACGTGCCCGGGTAGATCCTTCCGGCGCTCATCGCCAGCGGTCGCGACGCCCACCAGCGCACCGGGGCGTCGTGCTCCTCGTCCTCGAGGCCGAAGGGCACGACGAACACACCGCCGGTGATCTTAAAGCCCTCGCTGAACCAGCGCGGGGCGTTGCTCGCCCACGCGAAGGGGTTGACCTCGAGCGCGGCGGACTCCATCAGCACGACGGGGTTGAAGGCCGGCGAGACGTCGGCAGCCCCGGCCGTGGCCCGCGGGATCGAGATGAACTCGAAGGCGATGCGCGCGTAGACAACGTCGGCGTAGACCGGCGCCCCGACGTACAGGTTGGCCGCGCCGCCACCGAAATACGGCAGGGTCTTTAATTGATTGAAGGTGCCGCTCTCGTTGCGCATCGAGACGTCGGTGCGCTGCGTGACCGCGAAGTTGAAGCCGAGATAACCGCGGATCTGAAGGCTGCCGCCGCCGCTCGCGTCGTCGCCGAGCTTGCCCGGGTCGAAGAAGCCGGCGCCGCCGCCCGCGACCGGCTTGCGTTCCTTCGCGCCGCCGAACGGGAGCTTAAAACCACTGCCGCCGGCGCTCGGGGAGCCCGGACGTGGCGGCAGCTCCTCGATCGCCGGCATCGGCGGGGGCGCGCCCGGGACCACCGGTGCCGGCGGTGCTGGCAGGACCGCGCCGGTGGTGTCGCGGCCGAAGAAACCGCCGCCGCTCGGGGACGCGGGCGCGGGCGGGGAGGCCGCTGCGGGGGTCGCGTCAGAGACCTCGAGCGGCGTCTCGGCCGGCCGCTCGCTCGACGGAATCGGTGCCTGCACGAGCCAGACACCGGTGGCGAGGACGAGCGGGTGCATGAAGCCCGCGCGACTCTACCTCAGGTCTGGCACTTGTGGTACGGCTGGACTGTGATCCGCTGGCTCCTTTCTTTGACCCTGGCCCTCGCTGCAGCGTGTGGCTCCGGCGCTCCGGCTCAGCAGGCCGTGGTGGCGGGTCCCGAGGCGATGACGACCCCTTACCTGACGATCCAGGAGACCCTGGCGCGGGACAGCATCGACGGGCTGTCACAGCTGTCGGCGCGGGTCGTCACCGCGGCCGAGCCGGCCCAGGCCGCGGCCGGCGTCGCGGAGCTCATCGCCGGGGCGGGCCGGGTCGCCGTGCCGGACATCGACACCGCCCGCCTGGCCTTCTCCAAGCTGAGCATGGGCCTCATCACCTACCTGAAGCAGCATCCGGACGAGCGCGCCGGCCTCGAGGTCGTGCACTGCCCGATGGCTTTTAATAACAAGGGCGCCTACTGGGTGCAGCGCGTCGGAGAGATCAACAACCCCTACCACGGGATGATGATGCTGCACTGCGGCGACAAGGTCGCCTGGGACAAGGCGCCAGGCTGAAACGCGAGTGGCCCAAGAGACATGTCTCTTGGGCCACTTCCCCTTTTTAAGGGAGCCCTGCGGTGACCTCAGATGTCGAGGTTGCGGGCGTTGAGGGCGTTGGTGGTGATGAACTCGCGGCGCGGCTCGACGTTGTCGCCCATGAGCACGGAGAAGACGTGGTCGGCCTCGAGGTTGTCGCCGACGCGGACCTTGAGGAGGGCGCGGCGACTCTGGTCCATCGTGGTCTCCCACAGCTGCTCGGGGTTCATCTCGCCGAGGCCCTTGTAGCGCTGGATCTGCAGGCCCGTGCGACCGAGCTCGCCGATGTGCTGGACGATGTCGACCAGGCGGGTCGGCTCGGCGACGACGTCCTGGCCGCGCAGGAGGCGGTAGGGCGGCAGGCCGAGGGTGTCCATGTAGTGACGGATCTTGAGCATCTCCTGCACCGGGTAGGACATGAGAAGCTCGAGGTCGAGGGTCTCGTACTGCGCGACACCGTCGGCGATGATCTGCAGCTTAATGGCCTTGAGCGCGGGGTCTTTGTCCTCGACGAGCTCATGGCTGAGGCGGGCGAGCGGCATCTTCTCGCCGACGTTGGCGACCAGGCGCAGGGCGAAGGCCTCGAGTTGGGCCTCGTCCGTGAAGACCTCGGGGAGCTTGATCGTGGCCTGGTGGAGGGCATCGAGCAGGTTGTCGACGACGGGCGCGCGGTGCTCGCGGGCCATCGACTCCATCAGCTGCTTGTAGCGCTGACCCTGCCGGGCGATCTCGCTGAGGACCTCCGGGGTGACGAGGTGCCCGCCGATCGTGAAGCGCAGATTGTCGACGGCGTTGCCGATGATGAAGTCGTCGAGTGCGCCCTCGTTCTTGATGTACGACTCGACCTTGCCGGCCTTGACCTTGTAGAGCGGCGGCTGGGCGATATAGATGTGGCCGCGCTCGACGATCTCGGGGAAGTGGCGGTAGAAGAACGTCAGCAGCAGCGTACGGATGTGCGAGCCGTCGACGTCGGCGTCCGTCATGATGATGATCTTGTGGTAGCGCAGCTTGCTGATGTCGTAGTTGTCCGGGCCGATGCCGGTGCCGAGCGCGGTGATCAGGGTGATGATCTCCTGGCTCGACAGCATCTTGTCGACGCGGGCCTTCTCGACGTTCAGGATCTTGCCGCGCAGCGGCAGGATCGCCTGGGTCTTGCGATCGCGACCCTGCTTGGCGGAGCCACCGGCCGAGTCACCCTCGACGATGAACAGCTCGGCGTTCTCGGGGTTGCGCTCCTGGCAGTCCGCGAGCTTGCCGGGCAGCGAGAGGCCATCGAGGATGCCCTTGCGGGTGATGGTCTCGCGGGCCTTGCGGGCCGCCGCACGCGCCCGAGCGGCAAGCAGCGCCTTCTCGACGATCAGGCGAGCGGAGCGCGGATTCTCCTCGAGGTAACGACCGAGCTCCTCGGTGACGACGGTCGAGACCAGGCCGGTGACCTCGCCCGAGACCAGCTTGTCTTTGATCTGGGAGCTGAACTTGGGGTCGGGGTGGCGGATGGAGACGACGCCGACCAGGCCCTCACGGACCTCTTCGCCGGCGAGAGTGCCCTTGTCGAGGGTGCTCTTGTGACCCTTGAGCGCGCCGCTCTCGGTCGCGTAGTGGTTGACGACCTTGGTCAGCGCAGTGCGAAAGCCGGTCAGGTGGGTACCGCCGTCGCGGTTGGCGATGTTGTTCGTGTAGCAGAGGATCGTCTCCTGATAGACGTCCGTCCACTGCATGGCGATCTGGACGCCGAGGACGGCGGTCCGGCCCTCGTGCTCGAACTCGATGTCCTTGTTGAACTGAACGAGGTCGCCGATCGGCTCCTTGTTCTGGGCGAGCAGCTTGACGAAGCTGGGCACGCCGCCCTCGCCGTCGAACACGCGTTCCTTGCCGGTGCGCAGGTCCTTGAGGGTGATCTTGACGCCGGCGTTGAGGTAGCTGAGCTCGCGCAGGCGGTTGGCGAGGATCTCGAAGTCGATCTCGGTGGTCGAGAAGATCAGCGGGTCGGGGTGGAAGGTGACCTTCGTGCCGCGACGCTCGCTGGGGCCGAGCAGCTCGACCGGCGTGACCGGGTCGCCGCGCTCGAAGCGGACGGTGTGGGCCTTGCCCTCGCGCCAGATGTCGAGGCGCAGCCAGTCGCTGAGCGCGTTGACGACCGACACGCCGACGCCGTGCAGGCCGCCGGAGACCTTGTACGAGTTGTTGTTGAACTTGCCGCCGGCGTGCAGGACCGTGAGGATGACGATCGCGGCGTCGATGGTCTTGCCGCCTACCTCCATCGGGCCGGTCGGAATGCCGCGGCCGTTGTCGTCGACGGAGACCGAGTTGTCCGGGTGGATCACGATCTCGATCGCGTTGCAGTGACCACCGAGGGCCTCGTCGATCGAGTTGTCGACGACCTCGAAGACCATCTTGTGCAGGCCCGAGCCGTCGCTGGTGTCGCCGATGTACATGCCCGGCCGCTTGCGCACGGCTTCGAGGCCCTCGAGGACCGAGATGGAATCGGCGTTGTACTCGTCTACGGAGGCTGGCGTCTTGTCGGCTTCAGACATGGAAAGGGCCGCGTAACGGCGTGCGGAAGGTAGCATGAACACGGCCCCCGGCCAAGCTTGGGGACGCCGTCCATTCGCCGTAATTCGCGCCTGAACGCCCGGATCGCCCGGATCAGGGGGGAAGCTCGCCGGCGGCGATGCGGCCGCCGGAGACTTCGATGTAACGGCAATCGTCCCCCGGTTCGAGGCTGATGAAGTGCGGCGCGGTGGTGGTCAGCACGCACTGCCCGGCTTCGCGGACCAGGGCCGTGAACAGCTGCGCCGAACGCTCCGGGTCGAGCTCGCTCGACACGTCGTCGAGCAGCAGCAGCGGGGCCTCGCCTGTGAGCTCACGCGCGGCCTGCAGCTCCGCGATTTTAAAGGCGAGGATCAGCGCGCGGGCCTGACCCTGGGAGGCAAAGGTGCTCGCCGACTCGCCGGCGAGCTGCATGTCGAAGTCGTCCCGGTGGGGTCCCACGGTGGTCGTGCCGCGGATCAGGTCGTGGTGCCGCTGGTCGCGCAAGGCCTCGGCCAGGACTTGCTGGGCGCCCCGCTCGCCGAGCGCGCCGGCCTTGCTCACGTAACGCACGGTCGCCGCCAGGCTGGGCCCGTGGATCCTCGCAAAGGCCGCGGCAAAGCGCTCTTGCAGGTCGAGCAGCAGCCGCTCTCTGCGGGTCCAGATCCTTCCACCGACCTCGGCGAGGCCGACCTCGTAGGTAGCGAGCAGGTCGTCGCGGGCCCGTGGGCTCTGCTCGTCCCGCAAAACGCGGTTGCGCGAGCGCAGCAGCTTCTCGTAGTCCTGGATGTCGCTGATGTGGGTGCGATCACGGGCGAACAGGACCCGATCCAGGAATTGTCGGCGGCCGCTCGGGGAGCCACGCAAGACCCCGAGGTCCTCGGGTGTGAACAGGATGGCCCAAAGTCGGCCGTAAAAATCGAGGCCGGAGCGGATCGTTTTGCCGTCGGCCAAGGCCTGACGCCGGGTCTGTCGCTCACCGCGGCTCAGCTGGACGACCAGCCGTGAGCTGATGCCGACGCGGTGATCGAGGCCGACGACCTCGACGCGGGCCTCGGCCTGACCGTGGCGGACCAGAGGGCCGAGGTCGGCGCTGCGAAACGAGCGCAGGGTGCTGACCAGGTAGAGGGCCTCGAGGACGGCCGTTTTGCCGGCGCCATTGTGTCCGTGGAGCACAGTGAAGCGCGGGCCGAAGCTGACTTCGCCCGCGCTCAGGTTGCGAAACTCGCGGAGGCTGAGGTGCTGGAGCTTCACGCCGGTCGCGGGTCAGATGCGCATCGGCATGACGACGCCGAGGTAATCGGGGCCATCAACGGGGCGCAGGACGCAGGGGTCGAGCTCGCCCTGGAAGTCCATGTAGACCTGCTTGGTGTCCATGACCTCGAGGACCTCGATCAGGTAGCGGGCGTTGAAGCCGGCGACCAGGGGCTCGCCCTGGTACTCGATCTCGATCTCCTGGTGGGCCACGCCGAGGTCCGGGTTGTCGGCGGTCAGCTGCAGGCTGCCCGGAGCGAGCTGGACCCGCACGGTCGCGGTCTTCTCCGGAGCCATGACCTCGGCCCGGCGCAGGGCGTCGATCAGCTCGTCGCGCAGCGCGGTGACGCGGCGCTTGTGCTCGCGCGGGATGACCTGCTCGTATGGCGGGAACACCACGTTGTTGAGCTTGACCGAAAGCGTGAGCTCGTCGGCCTGCACGAACAGGTGCTGCCCGTCGACGGCGACGCCGACCTCGCCGTTGATGCGGTCGAGCACACGCTTGATCTCCAGCATGCCCTTGCGCGGAATGATGATGCCCCGCTCGAGCTTCGGCCCCGCCAGCGGCAGCGAGAGCTTGGTCAACCGGTGGCCGTCGGTCGAGACCATGGTGCCGAGCTCGCCGTTGCTCTCGAACAGCACGCCGTTGAGGTTCACCCGCGCCTCGTCGGTCGACACGCTGAACTGAGTCTTCTGGATCAGGTCGGCGAGGGTGTGACTCGGCACGTGCGTGAACTTCACGCCCTTGGTCGGGTCCGGCAGCTCCGGGAAGTCGGCGGGCGCCTGGCCCATCAGCTTGAACTCGCTGCGCCCGACGATCACCTGGGCCCAGTGGTTCTCCAGGCCCTTGATGCGCAGCGGCTTGGCCGGCAGCGTGCGCACCACGTTGTGCAGGTAGCGGACGCCGAGGGTCAACGAGCCGGGTGTCTTGACCTCGACCGGGATGGTCTCGGTCACCGAGATCATCATGTCGGTCGCACTGCACACCAGCTTGTTGTCCTTCGTCGCCCGCAGCAGCACGTTGGCGAGGATGGGCTGGGTGTTGCTGCGCTTGTCGGCGACGGTCTGCGCCAGGCCGAGCGCGGCGAGGAATCTGGACTGGTCGATCTCGAATTCCATCGAGGCCTCACTCAAATTGGGTGTGAAACACAGAGCTAGTTAGAGATCTTAACTCTTTAATTTTAAAGATCTCGTCGTCTTGATCGGCGCTGTGGAGCGGTGTGGGCGGCTGGTATAGCATCGTTAAGATTCGCAAATCGGGAAAATTGGGGGGTGTGCAGTGCGGGGGATGGAAGGCCGGATTTTCCCCGGAGGTGCCGGGCTGCCCGCCGTCCCCGGCTTGTCCGCAGGTCCATCCACATGGGCCTGTGGACGGGTCAATTCGCGGGCACGACAAACGCCAGGGCGCCGTGGGCGACCTGGCGTGCGAAAAGTGTGAGGCAACGCGGAGCGACCGCTACGGTGCGGCGCTGGTGTCGCTGGTGAGCTGGCGGCGCAGGGTGTCGACGGTGGCCCGCAGCTCGCGGTCGTCGTTCTGGATGCTGTCGATGCGCTTGCAGGCGTTGATGACGGTGGAGTGGTCCTTGCCGCCGAAGCGCAGCCCGATCTCCGGGAAGCTGGCGCCGGTGAGCTGGCGGCTCAGGTACATCGCAATCATGCGAGGGCGGGAGATGCCCTGGTGGCGGCGCGGACCCTTGAGGTCGGCGATACGGACCGAGAAGTGGGTGGCGACGACCTTCTGCACGCTCTCGATGCTGACGGGCGGCGGCTGCGCGTTGGGGGCCGGCCCGCCCAGCATCTCGCTGACGAACTCGCAGGTGATCGGGGTGTTCTTGAGGGCGGCGAAGGTCGAGACCCGCATCAGCGAGCCCTCGAGCTCGCGGACGTTGGAGCGGACGATGTTGGCGAGGTGCAGCGTGACCTCGTCCGCGATGTTGAGGTGATCGTGGGCGGCCCTCTGCCGCAAGATGGCGACCCGGGTCTCGAGGTCGGGCGGCTTGACGTCCGCGACCAGACCCCAGTTCAGGCGGGAGATCAGGCGGTCCTCCATGCCCTGCATCTCCGAGGGCATGCGGTCCGAGGTGACGACGATCTGCTTCTCGGCCTCGTAGAGGACGTTGAAGACGTGGAAGAACTCGTCCATCGTCCGGTCGCGTCCGGCGATGAACTGGATGTCGTCGATCAACAGCACGTCGCACTGCTCGCGGTAGCGGGCGCGAAACTCGTCGAACTGATTGAAGCGCACCGCGGCGATGAACTCGTTCATGAACCGCTCGGCGCTCTGGTAGACGATGCGCTGCTCCGGACGCTCGGCGTGGATGTGGTGGCCGATCGCGTGCAGGAGGTGGGTCTTGCCGAGGCCGACGCCACCATAGATGAAGAGAGGGTTGAAGCGGGTGCCCGGCTCGTGCGCCGCGGCCCACGCCGCCGAGGCCGCGAGCTCGTTGCCCGCGCCCTTGATGAAGTTGTGGAAGCGATAGCGGCCCGAGAGCTGCGGCGGAGGCGCAACCGGGGGGGAGATCTTCACCGGCGGTGCGACCGGCGGCGGCGGCACAGGGCTGGCGGCTGCGGGTAACGCGGAGGTCCCCGCGTCGGCCATGACCTCGATCTCCACGTCGAAGAGCTGGTCTGTGCGCGCGCGGAGTTCGTCGAGGACAACTCCCAGGTAGTGGTTCTCGAACCACTCCTTCATGAAGCGATTGGGCGCCGTGAGATGCAGACGGGTGCCGCTCACCTGGCGTAGCGCGATCGGACGCAGCCACAGATCATAGGTCTGGGCTCCGAGTCGCGGTTGCAGTCCTTGTAGGGCCTCGCTCCAGATATCGGTCATGAACCCTCCGTCCACAGCTTTGAAAAAGCTGTGGAAAACTCAAAAACGGGTGGAAAAACGCCAGCTTGCGCGCTGCAATTGGTGCCCTGTCCACATCCTGTGAGTTCTCCGGAGGGGGAACCGGGAAACCCACGGGCGTGGGGGGGCAGCGTGCGCGTTCGCCGTGCGAAATCGAGGCGATGAAGTTGTAGGCGCGCCGGGCGGCGCGGGACGAGTCTTCTACTCGCGGCGGGATGCCGGCGACAAGATGATCAACCTGGCGAATTCGTAAGCGCTGGAGATCAAAACGTAAAGGCTGGGATGGGGGGCCGGGAGCCTCGCGCGAGAGTGCGCAGCATCAGGGTCTTTACGGGCTCGATCCATGTGGGATCACTGGAAAAATTGGGTGATGGGCGGGGGCGGGGGCGGAGCGGGGAGAGAACAAGCGGATTTGCGCCGATCGGGCACCGCAAGTCGGCTTGTCGAGCCAGTTTGCCGGCGCCGCTAAAAGTCGGATCTAGGGGGCGGTGTAGGTGCGTCCGGCCGGTCGAGGCGTGTGTGAAAGGATCGGGTCGATGATCTAGAGGAAGGTTTTCGGGCGCTGGAGACAGAGCGGCAGATCGAAGAGGAGGCCGTCGCGCCGGTGGTCGTTGCGTTGACAGACCGGGGTCGCGCTGGTATCGATCCGGCCCCTTGCCGACCGGGGTCGCGCGCTCGCGCGTCGAGCTGCTGCCCCCATCGATCCACTCACGGAAGTTCTCCCCATGAAGCGCACGTACCAGCCCCACAATCTGAGCCGCTCCCGCACCCACGGGTTTCGCGCGCGTAAGGCGACCGCCAATGGTCGCAAGGTGCTCGCAGCCCGCCGTCGGCGTGGCCGCAAGCGCCTGACCGTGACGATCGGCGGCAAATGAAGCCCGAAGGCTTCCCTGCGGCGGTCCGGTTAAGGAAGCGCAGGGAGTTTTTGCAGATTCAAGGCGCAGGGGCCAAGCTCCACCTGCGCCACTTTCTCGTGTTCGTATCGACAGCTACGTCGGCCCAGTTGCCGCGACGAGCCGGTGACGAAGCGCTTGTTCGACTGGGTGTGACGGTCACCCGCAAGGTTGGGCCAGCAGTCGTGCGAAATCGCATAAAACGTTTCGTTCGGGAGGCCTTCCGGCGGAAACGTGGCAGCTTTACCCCTGGCTGCGATATGGTCTGGATTGCGAAACAGAGCGCGGCATCCGTGGGCTACGCCGAAGTGGCAGCCGCGATGGATGCCCTGACCAGGCGGGTACCGCCGGGAGCTGCGTGCTGAGACAGTTCATGATCGCGTGCATCCGCCTGTATCAAGTGGGGCTCTCCCCGCTGCTTGGGCCGTGCTGTCGATTTTCTCCGAGCTGCTCGCACTACGCCTGCGCCTGCATCCGTGATCATGGCGCCCTGCGCGGCGGCTGGCTGACCCTGCGTCGCCTGCTGCGTTGCCATCCCTGGCATCCCGGGGGGCTCGACCTGCCACCGCCCCCGAGGGGGTGTTTGCCCGCGTCCACTGCGGACGCATCCTCTCATCCGGAGCACTGCTGAGTCGTGGATTTTCAGCGCCGTACCCTGTTGGCGATCGTCGTCTGTGTCTTGATCTGGATCGTCTACGCGAGCTTGCTCGCGCCGCCGCCTCCGGAGCCGCAGCCGAATCTCGCAAAGACCACCACCGAGGCCGGCGCGGATGCCAAGGCCGTCACCGCCAATGCCGCCGAGGCCGAGGCCGCCGCTGCGGATGCCAAGCCGGCCGCCGAGGTCCCGCTGGTCACACACCGGTTGAAGACCGACCTGCTGGCCCTCGAGGTCGGCAATGTCGGGGGCTTCGTCCGCCGCACCGAGATGCTGAGCAAGCAGTTCCTCGGCAGCGACGGTCGTGGCGACGACTTCCTGATGCTGAATGGGGACACCTCGCTGGCGGTCAGTTTCGACGCCAACGAGACCGACTTCCGGATGCCGCGCCTCGCCGGCTGGGAGGTCCTGGGCCAGACGGACACCAGCTGGAGCTTGCGCTACCGGGACCCGAAGAACGAGGAAGTGGAAGTCCTCGGCGATCTCAAGCTGACCGAGGGCTACGAGGGGCAGCTCAACATCAAGGTGCTGAACCGCTCGAGCAAGCGGCAGAGCCACAAGATGCTGCTGAAGACCCAGTACGGGCTCCCGAAGGAGAGCAGCAGCTATAACATTCATCGCGGTCTGTGCGCGACGGTCGACGATGTCGAGGAGTTCGCGGAGAGCGACGTGGCCGAGCAGGCCGGCACCATCCGCGGGCAGATCCGCTGGGCGGGCATCGACAGCAAGTACTTCCTGTCTGCGGTCGTGCCGGTGCATCCGGTCCAGACCTGCGAGGTCCGCCTCAGCGATGACGCGGCCAAGCTGATCAACACGATCAGCTCGAACGCCGTCACCCTCGAGCCCAACGAGTCGCGGACCTACGAGTTCGGGCTGTACATGGGCACCAAGGAGATGGAGAGCCTGTCGCGCTACGCCGTCGTCCCGGGCGTGCACCTCGAGGACGCCGTCGACTGGGGTTGGTTCGGCGGTCTGACCCGCTTTCTCGGCGAGAAGATGCTGTGGCTGCTGCGGGTCTTCTACAACCTGACGGGCATCTGGGGCGTGGCGATCATCCTGCTGACGGTGGTGGTCAAGGTCGTGACCTTGCCGCTGACCTTCAAGCAGATGCGCTCCATGAAGAAGATGCGGGAGATCCAGCCGGAGCTCACCGCGCTCAAGGCCAAGTACGCGGACGACCGCGTCCGCCAGGCCCAGGAGATGCAGGCGCTGTTCCAGCGCGCCGGGGTCAACCCGCTCGCCGGCTGCTTGCCGATGCTGGTGCAGCTGCCGATCTGGATCGCCCTGTACGCGATGCTGAACACGGCCGTCGAGCTGTACCGCGAGCCGTTCCTGTGGCTGCCCGACCTGACCCAGCAGGATCCGTACTACATCCTGCCGCTGGCGATGGGCGCCCTGATGTACTTCCAGATGAAGATCCAGCCGTCCGGCGTGGACAACGAGCAGGCCAAGATGATGGCGTGGATGATGCCCATCATCTTCACGGTCATGATGCTGTTCCTGCCGTCGGGCCTGTGCGTCTACATCTTCGCCAACGTGCTGCTGTCGCTGGTCCAGACGGTCATCCAGCTCCGTCCCTCGCCGACCGCCGCCGCCAAGTGAGTTCAGGAGATTTGAGAAAATGGCTGCAGAACAACACCCCGTGAACGCGGACGAAAACTATGGCAAGGCGGTCCCTGTCGTCCGCTCGTTCCTCGAATCCGTCCTCGGCCTGCTCGGCGTCGAGGTCGAGGTCGACATCGACATCGAGGAGGACGGCCTCCACTGTGATCTGAACACCAGCGAGGAGGACGGCGGCCTGCTCATCGGTCGGCACGGCGCCACCCTCGATGCGCTGCAGTACCTGACCCTGCGCGTGTTGCAGGCGGAGGGCTTTGACAGGATGCGCATCACCCTCGACGTCGGCGGTTACCGCATGCGCCGCGAGAAGAGCCTCAAGGAGCTCGCGCAGGGCGTCGGCCAGAAGGTGCTGAGCAGCGGCCGGCCGTACCACTTCGACCCGATGTCGGCGATGGAGCGGCGGGTCGTGCACATGACGCTGATGGAGATGGATGGGCTGCGCACCGAGTCGGAGGGCGAGGGTCGCTTCCGGCACGTGGTGGTGTTCCCGGCCCGCGAGGGCGATGGCCGCCGCTCCGAGAGCGACGACGCCCGGGCCTGAGCGTGGAGAGTGAGCGCGCGACGATCGTCGGCGTCGCCACCGGAACACCGGATGGCGGCGTGGCGATCGTCCGCCTGAGTGGTCCTCGCGCGGAGGCGATCGGCCGCGCGCTGTATGGCGAGGCACCTGCTCCGCGGGTGTTCGGCCGACGGCGCCTGCGGCTGTCAGACTCCGGTGAAGTTTGGGAAGAAGATGCGCTGGTGGTGCGAATGCCCGGACCGGGCTCGTTCACCGGCGAGGACGTGGTCGAGCTGCATGTGCATGGCGGGCAGCTCAACGTTCGAAGCGTGGTCGAGCGGTTGCTGGCGCTCGGGGCCGTCGCTGCGGATGCGGGCGCGTTCAGTCGTCGGGCCTTCGAGCATGGACGGCTGAGCCTCGATCAGGCGGAGGGCATCGCGGCGTTGATCGCCGCGCAGACGGATGCCGCGCTCGAGCAGGCGCGTCGCCTGGTCGCCGGGGAGCTTGGGCGTGAGGTCGATGCGCTCGCGCGGCAAGTGCACGCGCTTCGGTGCGAGGTGGAGGCCAACCTCGACTTCCCGGACGATGTCGCCGAGGGTGACCTGCTGCGGTGGCGGGAGGAGATCTCTGGAGTGATCGAGGTTGTTCGGTCGTGGGTCGCACGCTTCGAGTCGAGTAGGCGCTCGCGGGAGCGGGCCCGGATCGTGCTGGCCGGACCGCCGAACGCGGGGAAGAGCGCGCTGTTCAATGCGCTGCTCGGGCGGGCCCGGGCGATCGTCTCGCCGCTGCCGGGCACGACTCGCGACTATGTCGAGGCGGAGCTGCGACTCGGCGCGCACGAGCTGGTCCTGGTCGACACGGCCGGACTGCGAGAGGGGAGCGATATGCTTGAGCAGGCCGGGATCGCCCGGAGCCGTGAGCAGATCGAGGGGGCCGACCTGGTCATGTGGGTCGAGGCGGCCGACACGGAACTGCTCGGCGCGCCGGTCGGCGAAGTGGTTTGTGTCGAGAACAAGAGAGATCTCGGGGCGCGCCGGACCGGATGGGTCGGGGCCGTGGCCAGTGCACAGGGGGTCGACGAGGTGCGGGAGGCGCTGACGCGGTGGGCCGAGGTCCGTGCACGCTCGCCGTGGATCGGGCTGGCGCGGCATCGGGACCGGGCCGACGATGCACGCGTCGCGCTGACGGAGGCCGAGGCGTTGCTCGCGGGGGCAGGGTTGCTCGAGATCGTCGCGTTTCAGCTGGGCATCGCGGAGCAGCGACTCGCCGAGGTGAGCGGGCGCGGGATGCTCGGGCCGATCGGGGACGAGGTGCTGCGCAGCATCTTCGCCCGGTTTTGTATCGGCAAGTGATCGAGCCGCCGGCACATGGCCGGCTTCACGAGTTGGATGCGAGGAGCTCGCGGAGATCCGCGGCGAAGGAATCGATCTGGTTCGCGTCGTGGCTCGCCGTCATGGTGATCCGCAGTCGGGCTGTTCCACGTGGAACAGTCGGCGGACGGATGGCCTGGACGTGCCAGCCACGCTCGAGCAGCGCGGCGCTCAGTGCCATGGCCGCATCGTTCTCGCCGATGATGACGCTGAAGATCGGGGACCGTGGCGGTACACCGAGGTGCGCCG
>Ga0066600_10000506_pt1 | contig 14128 bp, 9 predicted proteins | sample Lowcelwee11metaG_FD_59486 | JGI IMG/M metagenome (GOLD analysis project Ga0066600, IMG submission 59486) | Freshwater pond sediment microbial communities from the University of Edinburgh, under environmental carbon perturbations - Low... | ecosystem: Environmental > Aquatic > Freshwater > Pond >... | reverse complement strand
TTATTTCATAATTAGGCGCTTCTCTGGTTATCTGAACATCATGGGGGTGACTTTCGATCAGTCCGGCGTGGGTCATCTGAATGAACTGAGTTTTTTCTTTCATTTCTGAAATGGTTTTTACTCCGCAGTACCCCATCGCCTGCCTTAAACCTCCTACCATCTGATAAATTGTGTTCCCCACTTTTCCTTTGTACGGAATCCTTCCTTCGATCCCTTCAGGAACGAATTTATCCGATGCAAGCTGGAAATATCTGTCAGCTGAACCTTTTTTCATCGCTCCTAAAGACCCCATTCCCCTGTAAGTTTTAAATTGCCTGCCCTCGAAAAGGATCATTTCTCCGGGAGCTTCGTCAGTTCCGGCAAGAACTGAACCGAGCATAACGCAGTCTGCGCCCATACCTATAGCTTTAGCAATATCGCCGGAGTATTTTATGCCTCCGTCGGCTATAAGAGGTATATTGTATTTTTTACAAGCTATAGCAGCGTTCTGTATCGCTGTTATTTGAGGAACGCCGACTCCGGCGACAACTCTTGTGGTGCAGATGGATCCCGGTCCGATCCCGACCTTTACCGCGTCCGCGCCGGCTTTAATAAGCGCTTCAGCGCCTTCGGTGGTTGCTATATTTCCCGCAATTATCTCAATACCCTTGTATTTTTTCTTTATTCTCATTATCTCTTTAGCTATATCGGCATGATGTCCGTGAGCGCTGTCGATAATCAGAATATCAACCTTGGAATTTATAAGGAGTTTTATTCTTTTATCGTCGCCGTTTGCAGAGATCGCGGCGGCTACTCTTAATCGTCCGCCTTCATCTTTACAGGCATTGGGAAAATTTTCTTTCTTTTTTATATCTTTGAAAGTTATCATCCCTTTTAGATTGTAACTGTCATCAACTATCGGAAGTTTTTCTATCTTGTTTTTCTGAAGTATATATTTCGCTTCATCAAGAGAAGTGCCTTCCTTTGCGGTCACAAGAGGGCATTTTGTCATAATATCTTTAACTTTGATATCGTCATTATATTCAAATCTTATATCCCTGTTTGTAATTATCCCCACAAGCTTCGTTCCTTCTACTACCGGAACGCCCGAAATGGTAAATTTTTCCATAAGTTTAAACACTTCCTTGAGATGAGCTTCAGGTCCTATGGTGACCGGATCAGTTATCATTCCGCTTTCAGAGCGTTTGACCCTGTCAACTTCGATAGCCTGCTCTTCCGCTGGCATATTTTTATGTATGACAGCGATACCGCCTTCTCTTGCCATAGCAATACCCATCTGATATTCGGAAACTGTATCCATCGCCGCGGAAATTATAGGGATGTTCAATTTGATATTTCTTGTTAAATATGTTGTAGTGTCAGCTTCGCTGGGCCGCACTTTACTTTTTTTCGGTAATAACAGAACATCGTCGAAAGTTAAACCTAATCCTGTAATTTTTTCCATATAATCTTCCTTACTTTTTATGCAAAAAACCGCCGGTAATCAGGCGGTTTTATACTTGCTTTTTTATCTCTCTGCATATTTTAATAAATTCCAACATAACAAATTCGCTGCTCGTTCTTTTATGAACTAGCAAAAGTAATTAAAAATCTCTACATAGTCAAGGTCAAATATGTTTTGTTTTAATACTGAAATCTTTAATTTTTAAGATATTTGCCCGTTCCTTCAATGTGTAAGATTTCTCCAAAATAAACCTTATGATAATCTTTTTCCGGATAATTCTCTTTGATGGAAGGATCAATAAATTCATCCGGATTGAATCTGGAGGAATAAATCTTTCTGCATTCAATAACAAGCTCGGCCTCATCGTATGAAGGGCATTTTATCATTTGCGACGGAATGACCGTAAGAGCTGTTTTCTCAAGTTTATTTTCGTTTTTTCCGCTGACTTTTCCAAGATAGGAAATATCTTTTCTGTATTCTTCACTGAATGCTGATAGAGTAAAAGTATCAGATTTTTCCATAAATTCATAGGTATAGCGTGTTGGCCTGACAACAACCTGAACGAAAGGTTTGTTCCACATCACGCCTATACTTCCCCAGGCAACGGTCATGCAGTTGAATGAATTATTTTCAACATCACCCGCAGTAAGAAGCATCCACTGCTTACCCCAAAGATTGAAGATCTCTGTCGAGAAGTCAGATATTTGAATTTCAGTTCTTTTCATATTTACATAACTCCTTAATTTATTTAAATTGTATTATCATTGAATAAAAAAAACTTAGCAAGGATTTTCTTATGAAAGTTTTAGTTCAGAGGGTTGATGAGGTTTACATAAAGATAGAAGGAAAAATACACGCTTCATCAGGAAAGGGATTATTACTTTTTATCGGTATAAAACACAGCGACGATGAAAGCATAGTCCCTTATTTTATAGATAAAATTTTAAATTTGAGGATATTTGAGGACAGTGACGGAAAAATGAACCTCTCGGTAAAGGATATCGGCGGAGATATTGCCGCAGTGTCGCAATTCACGCTTTACGCCGACACAAGCAGGGGAAGGAGACCCGGATTTACCGAATCGGCGTTACCGGAAAAAGCGGAATTAATTTACAATCTCTTTGTAAAAGAGCTGAGTGAGTGCGGTTTAAAAGTTATTGAAGGTAAGTTCGGCGCACATATGGAGATCGGTCTTATAAACAACGGTCCGGCAACTTTCATGATCGAAAAACTATGAAAAATTTATGTATAAGCTATTGACTTAAATGTAAAAGAAAATTATTTTACAATTAACTTTATAATAACGAGTATAAATGAGGTAATATATGATTTTTGATCTGATTTTAGTGATAATGATAATAATAGCCTTAACAAGAGCAAGCGCAAAAGGCTGCACGGAAGATTTGCATTTTGCGATTGCATTTTTAGTAATCATAAGACTTTCCGGTATTTTATATCGTCCCGCTTCAATGATATTTTCAAAATTTATTTCCAGCGAATCCATTTCATTTTATGCAGGTTATTTACTGGTCGCCATAATTTTATTGTTTTCGTTTAACGCATTAGTCGGTCAGAGAATTATTGAATTGGGAAAGAAAATTCCTAAAACTACAGCACTTGTTTTTACTTACTTCTTTGCTGTAATAAAAACAATGATGATATTTTCATTGATTTTCGGATTAGTTTATACTTTTCCTATTTTAAAAAGAGCGCCTGAGAAGTATGTTACTCCCAGAAGTTACGGATTAACTCAAGCTTTTCTCGGTAACGGAACCGGAGAGCTTTTTCATAATCTTGCTGCTTATATGACTGAGAAATTGAGAACGCCGGTTGATTTTATGGCAAGGCAAAAAGCAAAACAGGTTCAGGGTACCAAAACAGGTCTTGATGCCGTTCAATCCCACGAAGGTTTAAAGAATTTTATTACAGTTAAACCAGACACAAAAAAGCCTGATGAAAAGAAGACTGAAGATACAAAAACAGAAGAAAAATAAATAATTTTATTTTAAAGGTATTTCAAATCCGAAAACGCTTCCGGCTCTGTATCTGCTTTCCACGAACATTTTACCTTTATGCTTTTCGATAAATTCTTTACACAACAATAATCCTATCCCTGTTCCCTTTTCGTTTGCCGTACCGTTAGAAACAAAATGTTTATCAATAACGAAAAGTTTTGACAAATCTTTTTTCTTAATACCTGTTCCGTTGTCTTTTACTGAGAATTTGAGCTTATTGCCGGTAATTTTTGCTTCAATTGATATTTCACCGCCCTGTTTTGTAAACTTTACGGCATTTGAAATCAGATTTCTGATAACCGTTTTGATCATATTTTTATCTGCGGAAATTACAATTCCCTGTTCGATAGACAACGATATGGATATCTGCTTCAAGTCCGCACTCGGTTTAATCAGATCGATGCAGTTCTGTAAACTTCCTGCGAACTCAAATTCCGACCTGACAAACTGCCTTAATCCGCTTTGAGAGCGTGACCATTCAAGAAGATTTTCAAGAAGTTTTAAAAGATGTTTGGTAGAAGCGTTTATAGTGTTTATATATTCTTTTTGCTTTTTAAAATTAAGTTCATCAAAATATGTCTGAAGCAGCTCGGATGTAGTGTAAAGTATTGAAAAAGGATTTTTAAGATCATGAGCAATGATATTGAAAAATTTGTCCTTGGCGGAATTTGATTTTAAAAGATCTGAGCGGGATTTTCTAAGCTCTTTATTTACTTTCACAAGTTCTATGTTTTTTAGCTTATTAATTTCGTTCTCTTTATCCTTTTTATCATTTTCGTATTTTACCGATATGTTGTTCAATTCATTTTGTTTCTGAAGATTTAATATTTCTTCATTAGTCTTTGAGTATAGCACATAATAAGCTAATGCCTTTTTAAAATTATTCTTCTTGCCGTAAATTTCCGAAAACAATTTATAACTGTCTCTTAATTTGTCTTTCAGATTAAGGTTTTTAGCTATATCGTAAGATCTTTTTATATATACTAAGGCTTCTTCATATTTTCCCTGAGATAAAAATAAACTGCCGATATTCCTGTTTATGCTTGCAATAGATTTCTTTTCATTTATTTCTTCACAAATTTTCTTTGCTTCAAATAGACATTTTTCAGATTCGGCATATTTTAACTGCTTAAAATATATCATACCTAAGTTTTCAAGAGAAATAGCAAGCCCGGAAACCATATTCAATTCTCTTTTCATTCTTATAGATTCATTCAAATAGGAAATCGCTTTATCAAAATCATTCATTTTATCATATATCCTGCCCAGATCGTTAAATGAATGAGCAATTCCTTTTATATCGTTTGCTTCCTGTCTCAGTTTTAATGCTCTTTCAGAATATTCAAGAGCTTTGTCAAGATTAAATAGCCTGGTAAATATCATTCCTATATTGCTTATTGTATTCGCTACGGCTGATCTGTTGCTTAAAACTTCTTTTATCTTTAACGCCTTGAACTGGCATTCGAGCGCTTCAGTAAAAAGAGAAATCTCAAAATAGATTAAGCCTAAATTATTGAATACCAATCCCTGACTTTCAATATTATTAGTTTCCTCATACAATTTTAAGGCTCTTAAACCGTATTCAAGCGCTTTCTGATATTCTCCTTTGTGATAATATATTAGACTCATATTATTAATACATGCCGCAACCGAATCCTTTTTTTCATTTCTTTCTTCGCGGATTTTTAAAGATTCCTTAACATAGGTAAAGGCTTTTTCGTAATCGGACTGATTATAATAATTTACTCCGATTTTATTTAAAGTTTCAGATATTCCCTTCGAGAATTCAAGTTCTTTTCTCAGCTCAAGAGCCTTGTTGTAATATTCAAGTCCTTCTTTGCTTCTCATTGATTTTGTGTAAACATCACCTAAAGAATCAAAAATAAAAGAAAGAACTCTTTTATTTTTTTTGGATGTTAACGACAGAGCATTTTTAAAGTATTTTTCAGCTTTATCCAACTTGAACAGCTTTAAATTCACAAGTCCGAGGTTTTTATAGATTAATGATAGCCTGGGATCATTTTTCTTTCCTGAGATCAGGGAGAGCGCTTTTAATAAATTCGTTTCCGATTCCTCATAGCGCTTAGTTTCGCAATATATGCTTCCTAAGTTAGTAAACGCTTCAAGTTTTGCATTCGCATCTTTGCTTTTCAGAGCAAGTTTATACTTTTTCTCCAGTTCTTTGAAAGACCCGTCATTCAAATAATCAGGATTAATATCAATATTTTTCATAGATCAGATTATCACGATTGAATTTTACTTATCGACCTCATCTGCCCTTACAACGCAGTTCTTTCCTTTAAATTTTCCGTGATATAAAGCTTCGTCGGCTTTGTTGATGCAATAATCTATATCCATTATCGTATCAAAAACATTTACTCCGAAAGTCATTGTAATATTCAGCTTTATATCTCTGTAATAAAAAGTCTCATTTTCAATTTTCTTTCTTATTTTTTCGGCTACCATTGTTCCGCCTTCGAAATCTGTTTTGGGCATTAGAAAAATAAATTCCTCTCCGCCCCATCTGCCTATGCAGTCCTGCTTTCTTAGAACGGATCTCATCAGGTTTGCAAGATTTACCAGAACAAAGTCCCCGCAGTCGTGTCCGTAACTGTCGTTAAAAGTTTTAAAATTGTCAATATCCGAAATAACAAGAACAAATTTCTCCCCGCTTCTTTCAAATTTTAAGGCTTCGTATTTGATCTTATCCAGTATGTCCCGTCTGTTGGATAATCTGGTCAGAGGATCTGTTCTCGCGAGAAGATCAAGCTTCATATAAGCGTCGGTAAGCTCTTTGTTCTTCTTCTTTATTATGTCATTTGCTTTCTGAAGATCTTTTATGTATTTAGCCATCTCCACATTCTTCAAACGGTATATCTCAGCTTCTTTTTCCTTTTGTTCAGCGATATATTTTGATTGTATCTCAGCTATTTTGCCTGAAAGCTCGCCGTAAATTGCGTCCTTCAGGTCTGAATATAATTTATAGTATTCGTAGGCGTTTTTATAATCTTTCTTTTCGAAATAAAGTTCAGAAAATATCTGATAGCTTTCCTGAACGACATTTCTCGCATTAAGTTTTTTTGCCTCGTTAAGAGCAGTTTTTAAATGGGTTTCCGCTTCCTCATAATTTTTTAAATCCAGATAAGTTCTGCCGGCTTCGTTCGAAGTGTTGGCATGATTATAAGCCAGATCCAGTTCTTTTGAAATCTTCAAAGCTTTTTTAAAATTTTCCAGAGCCGGTTCAAGTTCTCCTTTTTCTCTGTAGATAATACCGATATTATTATATACGGAAGATCTTAATTTCTGCTCTCCGCCCTGATCGTAAAGTTTTATCGCGTCGTTATAATAATCTAAAGCTTTCTGATAGTCCTTTATCGTCGAGTACATATTTCCGATATTATTGTAGGATTTCGCTATCGCAATTTCGTCTTTCAGCGACAGTCTGATCTTCAGAGACTGCTGATAATATTCGAGAGCTTTATTATAATTCTTAAGCTGAAAATAAATGTTTCCGACCGTATTCAAAGAATCAGCAATACCTTTTTTATCGTGGATCTCTTCCCTTATCTTTAAAGATTTGAGATAAAACTCGAGAGCCTGATCGTAATTTGTCAATCTGAAGCTTACTTCGCCGATATTGTTTAAAAATTCGGCTCTTTTTTTATCGTTTTTTGCCGATTTTGACAGTTCAAGCCCTGTATGATAATATGTCAGGGCTTTATCGTATTCATTTGAATTTTTATAAAGATCGCCCAGCCTTATATATATTTCTGCTTTTTTGGTGTTTCCCTTTACGAATTGAAGCAAATCAAGTGATTCGAGAGCATAATTTATACTTTTTTTAATAGATATCTTTTCGTAAACTTCGGATAACTGATTTAGTATTGTAAATTTATCTTTACCCGATGTTTTATCCAAGACTTCCTCAAGTTCCCTGACTTGCTTCATATAGCCTCCATCGCTACAAGCGGACTGATGATCTATTTACTTTTTTTTCCAAGAAACCATTTTTCAGATTGTTTTAATGCGTCTTTTGTAATAGAAAACTCCGAATCGATCTCCTTGTATGTTACATTGAATCCGCTCGATGTTAAAGTTGTTTTAATTTTCTTACATCTTTCCGGGTCTATATAAGTATCTTTAGGGCTGTTGACAATATAAAACTTGACATTTTTAGCGTCATTAAGTGTTGTCTGGGATACTTTAGAAATATCATATTCCGTTCCGAATGCAATAACGCCTTTAATTAAAGAAGGATTATTTAAAGCTACATCGAATGCTACAGATGTTCCCTGATGCAGCCCCAGCAGATAAATTTCCTTTATTTTGTATCTTGTTTTTATTTGGTTTATGAGATCGATTATATAGCTTTCGCTTAGCTTCTCAGAATGTGTTTTAGTGTTGCTGTCTATCTCGTCCATATTCCACCTGAACTGGTCAGCAAGACCGATCGGGACACTGAAAGGAGCTTGAGGAACAACGAAAATAAATTCAGGAATGTCGAAGTGTTTCCATATCTTTACCAGCTCATTCTGGTTGCTTGAATGGCTGTGAAGACCTATGACAACAGTATAATCCTGATCAGGATAAAATCCAAGCGGTTTGGCAATACGGCATTTTAAAAGAGTTCTTGTTTCAACGATAACATCTTCGCCGAGGTTCTTGATTATCTGTCCGATACTGTCAATGGCAGCTTTGAAAACTTCAGTCTGCCTGATGCCGTCAAAATCAGTATCCTTCTGAAGATAATTAAAATCTACATATCCCAAATCTATCGCCCTGTACAAAAATTTAGTGCTCATTTCAGGATTGTTCATAAGAGCGTATGTACAGGCAAGATTATAAGTAGAAATAATATCATATACATTATGGCTTAGCAGATAGAGATAATTCTGAGCAGCAAGCTTATAATCCTTATTCCAGTATGCCTGATCCGCTTTGATCAAATAATCTCTAAGATCTTTTTCTAGAAAATCCGCAATATTTTTATCCATGGGATCAATTTTTTCGGGACTTGACCAGTCCTTGACTGAAACCGCGACATGTTTTGTTTCTTGCGAAACAGGTTTGTTGCACGATATCATAATAACCATGAGTACAAAAACAATTATACTCTTAAACTTCATAGCATTACCTCCGCTATTTTAATTTCAAAACAACAATTTTTTTAAATTATTATCCCCTCAGTTAATAATATAAACAATTTCAAACGCATAACGCAAATTAAATTTTACAATTATTTATGCTCAACTGTTTTTCCGGTTAAAAAAAGATCACATACCGCTACTGCCGCCGCAGCTTCAATAATTACCTGCGCTCTCAACGCGGGACAAACATCATGCCTGCCTTTTATTGTTAGATCTTCTTTTTCGCCTGTTTTCAAATTTATTGATTTCTGCTGCTTTGAGATTGAAGAAGGAGGTCTTAGAGCGGCTCTGAAAATCATCTGATTTCCGTTCGATAAACCGCCGGTAATTCCTCCGCAATTGTTGGTTACTGTTCTGCCTGTAAGATCAAGAAGAGTGTCATTGTATTCGCTTCCTTTCATTTTTGCGGACCTGAATCCTTCGCCGAATTCAACAGCTTTAACGCTGGGAATAGAAAATAAAGCATGACTGATCACTGACTCTACGGAGTCAAAATAAGGCTCACCTAACCCAACCGGCAAATTGTATATTGAACATTCAATTACTCCCCCCAGTGTATCGCCTTCTGAAACAGCTTTTTTTAGATTGTCCTGAAAATCGGAAGTTCCTCCGATTTCGATTATTCTTGTTTTGAATTCCACATTATTCAGTATCTTTTTAGCTACTACTCCGGCTGCGACTATTCCAATCGTAATTCTAGCCGAAAAATGACCTCCGCCCCTATAATCGTTAAATCCTTTATATTTTGCGGCGGCAACAAAATCTACCTGTCCCGGTCTGGGGATCGTTCTGAACTGCTCATAATCGTCTGATTTTTTGTCACCATTGATAAATTCAATTAAAATAGGTGATCCGCTCGTTCTGCCTTTGAATACTCCGCTTTTTATTTGTGGAATATCACTTTCTTTTCTGGGAGTAGTGCCTTCTGCTCCGGATTGCCTTTTTTGAAGATCCGGTAAAAAATCTTTCTCCGACAACTCTATTCCCGCCGGACATCCGTCTATTAGGACTCCTACAGATTCTCCGTGAGATTCTCCGAAAACGCTGATCCTGAAATTTCTTCCGAAAGTGTTCATAATTATTCCCTTATTCTAATTGATTCAAGGTCTTCAAAGAAAGAAGGATATGATTTGGAAACACATCCGTAATTCTTTATGCTAAGCCCTTTTTGTGATTTTAAAGCGGCAATCGCATATCCCATCGCAAGCCTGTGGTCATTTTGAGGATCAAGTTCGCATTCGGACAGACTGCTTTTCTGAACCTCTATATGATCATTAATAATTTCCATCTTCGCACCCGCTTTTCGGAATTCCGATAGAATCGCCGCGGGCCTGTCGGACTCTTTGTCCTTCAGCCTTTGAAAATTAAATATTTTAGTTATTCCTTCACAGTTCATACCTAAAACAACGAGCGGAATAAAAAGATCCGGATGATCTTTTATATCAGCGCTAAAACCCTTTAAAATTGATTTTCTGACTCTTATATAATTTTTACCGCTTTCGATATCCGCGCCTGCCTCAGAAAGATACTTTAAAATTTCTTTATCCGGCTGCAGACTGTCATGATTCAGGTTTTGTACCGTGATATCTCCAGCTATCGCTCCTCCAACAAGAAAAAACGAAGCACCTGACCAGTCGCCTTCAATATCAATTTTACCTTTTATAAAGGATATTCCTCCCCTGATCGATATTTCCTTCTCTCCGTTAAACTCAATTTCCGCCCCGAACATGTTTAATATTTCAGCCGTCATTCTTATATACGGAAAACTTACAGGATTTAATAATTTTATCAAACTGACGCCATCGGTTTTGGACAGGGCGAATAATAATCCGGTAATCAATTGCGACCCTGACGGATTTTCAATTAAAATTTCTCCGCACTTTATCGGCCCCCGAACTGACAAATAACCCTTTTCCAGCCTGCATTTTACATTCATATTTGATAGTATTCCGCAGATATGCCTGTTCCCTCTATTCATGAGCGAATCTGAACCTTTAATAATAAATTCTTCGTCAGATAAAGCTAAGACAGGCGCCAACATTCTCAGGCATAATCCTGATTCAATGCAGTTTATTTCAGCCTTATTAAATTTTCCCGGTCCGGTTATTTTAACACTACTTCCGGATATTTTTGCTAACGCTCCCAGTTTTATTACTGAATCCATTACTGCTTTTGTATCGCCGCAATCTCTATAATTCTTTATCTGAACGCTATTTTCATTTAATAATCCGAGTAGAAGAGCTCTCTGAATGAAGCTTTTTGATGGAAATGCCCTGACTGTACCGGAAATAATTCCTTTATTAACAAATCTACTGTCTCGCATCAAGCTCCCTGATTATTTTTTCGGATTCCCTGACAGCGTCATTTGTTGTAACTGAAATCATCAGATCAGCTGAGGAAATATAACCGTCTTTCCTGTTCGCGAACATTTTATCAAGTTCTTCTTTTACATCATAAACTTTCAGCTTGGGCCGTTTTGATACTTCCTCTTTGTTCAGTCTTGAAATTATGAGATCAGTTCCGGCGTCTAACAGAATTACATAGCTGTTTTCTTTTAGTTTTTCTCTGTTGACAGCAGAAACAAAAGCTCCGGCTCCAGCAGAAATTACCGATCCGTTTTTCCGTACAGCTTCAGCTATGATATTTTCTTCGAGATGCCTGAAGTAATCTTCGCCTTGAGTTTGAAATATCTCAAATATTTTCATTCCGGTTATTGACTCAATTTCATCATCAGTATCAATAAATTCCATTCCGCAGCATTCGGCTATGATCTTACCGTATGTGCTTTTACCGCTGCCGGTCGGTCCGATCAAAGCTATATTCTTTTTGATAACTGATTTGAAAAGATCTTTTCTGATCTCACTGATATCAGCTTTGATATCAAAGAAATTCTCGAAAGTTTTTACAGCCTGATATATCAGCCATTCATAACCGTCAATATACCTTCGGCAATTATCTTTTAGCGAATCGTCCCTGTAATTTGCGTTAAGTAATATCACATTTTTAAGATAATTGCCTAAATCGGGATCTGTTTCGGGCACCGTTGAAATAAACAGATATGTATCTTTTAACTGCTCTTTCAAGTCATCGTATCTGATGAATCCGCAGTCAAAATCACCTGAAATTTTTTCTGCTTTTGAATCTGTTCGGTTGCAGACAAAAGGAATCCCCTGTAAATCATAGACCGAATATATTGCGGACTTTGCCGCTCCGCCCGCTCCCAGAACTATACATTTTTTGTTTTTTATATCTATTCCGTTATTTATAATTGAATGCGTTACGCCGTATGTATCAGTGTTAAATCCATAAAAAGAATCATTCCTTCTTATAATTACATTAACAGCTCCTATCTTTTTTGAAACTGGGTCCGTATTCTTAATACTGCGGAACGCTTCTTCTTTGAACGGGGAAGTAATATTTATACCTGACAAATCGTATTTTATCATCATACCCGGAATATTTATTCCTCTATCCATACTGACAGCGGTATAATGACAATCCATACTGAAATGTTTGAACAGATTCCTGAATATTTCAGGGCTTTTGCTGTGTGCGACCGGATTTCCTATAACGGCAAAATTTTTCATTTTATTTTCCCTTTACCAATGGAAAATCCATTCCTTTTGAATCTACGACAGGATATTGAGCTTCCTGTTTATATTTCTTAGTAAGTTCGGGAAGCTGCTCCTCTACATAGCTCATAAGCTTTCTTACGGTAATATTATCGCTTTTACCTGCGGCTTTGCCGTTTAGACCTTCAAGGAGAATATAAGTGAATACCCCGTGCCCGAGGTCTTTGACTTCAGCGGCGAACTGGTCTTTTGATGAAGCAGCTACAACATGCACTCCTGCAGCTCTTGAAAGCTGTGAAAGCGCTTTTCTGTCTTCAAAACCTCTGAAGGCAATAAGCGCTGCGCCTGATTTACATGCGTCTATCAGCACAAGTATTTTCTGAGCTCTGATGTTTTTTATGGCTGATGATAATTCATCTGAAGAAATAGCTTTGGACTTCACATCTTCTTCCCGTTCGGGATATATAAGTTCATGCGGAATAAAATACCACTTTTCGTTAATGTTTTCGCCATGTCCGGCAAGATATATCAAAACGGCATCCTGCGGTTCGGTGTCCTGAAGCTCTTTAAGTTTGGCTAATATTCCTGTTTTTGTCGCCTGTTCATTATAAATATCCCTGATTTCCACTTTTTTGAACAATTCCGCCCCGCCCTGTCTGAAAAAGTCAGCTAAAGCTTTAGCGTCAGGTTCCGCGTAATTCAGATTGAGCGCGGGATTTTTATAATTATTAATTCCTACGGAAACAACATACAATGAAATGTCTTTCTCAGGCGCGAGCAGTTTAATAATAATCTCTGACGGGTTTGATTCAGTCCTGTCAGTGCTAAAACCGACTGCATTAAATGTGTTTATGCCGTCAACAAGTGTGACAGTGTATGATTTTGTGCTTTCGCTACCTTTCGGAACTATCCTGATTCCTCTTGTCTCTTCGCTTATAGCTTTTCCGTTATGATAAAGTCTGATCTCGTCAATTCCTCCGCCCGTATCTTTTGCCGAAACAGAAATCGTAACTTCCTCATTCCTGAATTCAGTATTCGTCGCCGGAGACACTATTTTTACTTCGGGCGGTAAAGCTACGCCGCTTCTTATATCCGAACCGGCCTGCGTTTGTTTGCCCTGAAGAACGGAAGCTACATATGCCGGATTAAAATATTTTTCATAAAAATTATCTATCGAGTAAACCTGATTTCCCACCCTCACACTAATATATTTCGCGCCGTTCGGTGATGCATTGAAATATCCTTCCGGAGTCATTACGATCCATTCGCCGTTAGAAAATGAAATGAACTTAACTGCCTCTTTACCTGTTTCAATATTCCAGAATCTTGTTGTTCCGTCATTTGATGACGAGAATAAAAATAATCCGTCGGGAGTAGCGCCTATGCTTGTGATCCTGTCGGTATGACCCTTAAACACCGCAGTGATTTCGCCTTTTTTCAAATCTAACTTATAAATATTTTTATCATCCGAGAAAAAAAGAGTTTCAGGATCACCTCCGGTACAGATGTTTATAATATAATTGAAAACTCTGATGTCCTCTCCGATCGTTACTGAGCCGGAAAATCCTGCTGTTAAAGTATTTATTATTTCAAGGGTCGAGAGGTTTGTTTCGATTATGTTGACTTTATTTTCATCAAAATTCTCTTTAACTGAATAAAGATTGAGTCCGTCTTGACTGAAAGCGCATTCTCCTCCGGTAGCTAGAATGATTTTTCCCTGATCGACATTGATTACATAAGATGAATCCATTCTGTCTTGGACAAGTACAAAGTCCTCTCCGCTTGAAAGTGATATTCTATCTATTTCATTATAATTTGTGATTCTGATTCGTTTTATCTCGCTTCCGTCCGATGAATTGCTTAATACAACATCAGTATTTGTTGCCCATACCATCCTCTTGCCGTCTTTAAAAAAAAGAGGTGCTTTGGAATGTGTTCCCGAACTTTCGG
>Ga0066600_10000498_pt1 | contig 14255 bp, 7 predicted proteins | sample Lowcelwee11metaG_FD_59486 | JGI IMG/M metagenome (GOLD analysis project Ga0066600, IMG submission 59486) | Freshwater pond sediment microbial communities from the University of Edinburgh, under environmental carbon perturbations - Low... | ecosystem: Environmental > Aquatic > Freshwater > Pond >... | reverse complement strand
GCCGGAACAATAACCTCATCGTATTTTGATAATCTCCCGGAATATATGAGCGCGGCGACCGCAAGCAGATTAGCTGATGATCCGGAATTTGACATTACGGCGAATTTCGATCCGATCTTCCGGGCGAAATTCTTCTCGAACTCCTTTACTTCATTCCCCATACTGAATCGGCGGGATTTGATCACCCTATTAATAGCGTCTAATTCTTCTGAATCCCAGGTATCATCTGAAAGTAAATATTCAATCATATTGCTTTCTTATTTTAATTTCCCTTTCAACAAATTCAATATCGCTTTTTACCATTATTTTAACGATCTCCTGAAAGCTGGTTTTATTTGGATTCCAGGCAAGCAGAGTTACCGCTTTGGTCGGATCGCCGTGAAGCTGATCAACTTCCGACGGTCTGAAATATTTCGGATCGACTTCAATAAGAACTTTTCCGTCTGCGATATTATATCCTTTTTCGTCAATTCCTGACCCTTTCCATTCGATATCTATGCCTGCTTCTTTAAAAGCAAGTGTTACAAACTCCCTTACCGTATGAGTTTCTCCAGTAGCTATTACGAAATCCTCCGGATCTTTGTACTGCAGCATAAGCCACATGCATTCCACAAAATCCTTCGCATAACCCCAGTCTCGGATCGCATCTAAATTGCCTAGATAAAGTTTTTCCTGCGTTCCTTTTTTGATTCTCGCTACTGCCAGAGTAACTTTTCTTGTTACAAATGTTTCGCCCCTTCTTTCGGACTCGTGATTGAATAAAATCCCGTTTACCGCAAACATCCCGTATGCTTCCCTGTAATTCTTGGTAATCCAGAATCCGTACAATTTCGCTACCCCGTAAGGGCTTCTCGGATAAAAAGGAGTCGTTTCTTTTTGAGGTATTTCCTGAACTTTACCGTATAATTCTGAAGTCGAAGCCTGATAAATCTTCGTTTTGTTCTCAAATCCTAAAAATCTGACAGCTTCCAATAATCTCAAACAGCCTATACCGTCAGTATCGGCAGTATATTCCGGAACTTCGAAAGATACTTTCACATGCGACATTGCAGCCAGATTATATACTTCATCCGGTTCGATTTCCTTTAAAAGTCTTATTAAATTTGTCGAATCAGTCATGTCTCCGTAATGAAGTTCGACTTTTTTAGGAAGATGTATATCTTTGAGCAATTCGTCAATATATAGATGCTCGATCCTGCCTGTGTTAAAGGACGAACTTCTGCGGATTATACCGTGAACGGAATATCCTTTTTCTAGAAGGAATTCAGCCAGATATGAACCGTCCTGACCTGTTATGCCTGTTATTAATGCTTTCTTCATTTGCTGTCTCTCCCGATAATATACATCATCGTCTAAATATAATCTTAGATTTTTATTATATCAATAAAATAAACCTGAGTTTAAAGATCTTAATAACCGGTATTGGGACAGTATTATTTTTTTATTTATTAAATATTATTTTAAACAATTTCTCTATCGTTCCGGCATAAAATAGAACTGCAAGATGCGGTAGAGTTTTGATAACTATAATAAAATCTTTTTTTTCTTCGGCAAGGTAGAAAGAAACTAAAATGAGTAAGGTGATTAAGAACAAAATTGCACAAAGAAAATTATGAACAATAAAGATCAGAGTCAGCAATGTAACCAGCGCGTAAAGAATTGAATATTTATTAATGAACCTTAAATAATGATCCGCCCATATCCTGCCTCTGTGGTGGATCCATGAATGAATATTAGTTTCAGTTCTCTGATGATATTTTATAGCAACTTCAGTATGTCTTAGTATTCTTGTTCTATTTTTAAAAACGATTGCGTGCATGATCTTTGTATCATCGCTTGTGTCCTTAGCTTTTGATTCAGGCAGTGAACTGAGAAATAATTCTCTTTTTACAAAAAAACAGGTTGTTCCTTTAGGTGCTTTGAAGAAATTGTTTTCGTCTATGTATAATTCTTTAGAGTATTTTTCCTGAGGATAGTAAGGATGATACACTTTTTTTCTTACAAGATAGAAAAAAGTCTCATAATCATTTTTATATTTCTGATCATTTAAACCGCCTGCTATAACAGGAGAATAGTTTAATTCCGACAATTTTACCAGAATTTCTTTTGAAACTTCAACCCTCGCGTCAACAAAAAGCAGATCATCATATTCCGCTTTTCTTGCGCCTGTTTCTCTAGCTACAACCCTTCCCATATTCTTTTCAAGATCGATAATTCTCACATTCGGATATCCCGAAGCGATTTCTTTTGTTCTGTCAGTAGAACCGTCGTTTATAAGAAGAACTTCAGCATTCATGCCAACAGGTATAGTGAGAGCCTGTATTGCGTCAAGACATAATTTAAGGGTTTCTTCTCCGTTATAGACAGGTATGACGATCGAAATATCCAACTGACTCTCCTTTAAATATTATATTCGTTTCATTTTGAAGATGTTCAAGAACTGGGCTTTTACTCTTTCAAAGAACGCATACATTACAGGCACAACTGTCAGAACGAATAAAGTTGAAGCCGAAAGACCGCCTATTGTTGTGATCGAGAATGAGTACCAGAAGTTTTTTTCGACATCAGAATTTATAATAAGCGGAACCACGCCCAGAACTGTCGTAATTGAGGTCATCAGCACAGGTCTTATCCTTTCGATAGTTCCTGTGATGATAGCCTGCATCATATCAAGCCCGGAAGCTCTTTTTGTATTAATATGATAGATCAGGATTATTGAATTATTGACCACTATTCCCTCGAGAAGAACAACTCCCATATAGGCATCCTCGTTAAAGATCTCCTGGAGACCGAAGAATATTCCGAAAACTCCGACTATGCTCAACGGGATACTCAGGATTATTATGAACGGATGAAGAAGCGATTCGAACAGCGAGGAAGTGACCATAAAAACAAGAGCAACGGCAAAAAGGATCAGCCAGATCATTTCCTTTTTTTCTTCCTCTGTCATGTAATCTTCGTCTTCCTCATCGAACTGATATCCTGACGGAAGAGGATATGTTTCTTTGATCGAATTCAGAAACTCGTTAGCCTGTTTTGTTGAAGAATTATAATCATAACGGACATATCTGGTATAACTCTGATCTTCTTTTGAAATCTCATTCATCAGCGCTTCTTTTCTTATCTCGGCAATATCCCTGATCCTGAAACTTGTATTACCGGAAATAACGGTCTTGTCAAGAAGGTCTTTGACATTAAATTCCTCGTAATCCGAATATTTTACGCTCATTTCGATTTCATCGCCGCCGAACATGATATTTGTTCCGCTTCCTCCGCATGAGGATCTGATTTCTCTGACAAGATCGCTTACATTAGCGTTATATTGCGCCAGCTTCTTCCTGTCTATATTGATAGTATAATTGAACTGGTCCGAAGACTGCCACCACCGGCCGGTACCTGTGATATCAACATCGCTGATACGCGAATTTTCAGTCAGGAATCTTTCAAGCTTCTGCGCTTCAAGTTTTAATCCCTCATAATCATAACCCTTCAGGATCAGTGTTGAATTGTACGATTTTGAAGTCGTGCCTCCTGACCTGTATCCTCCCGACTGATTAAGAGGATTGTAGATAGAAATGAACGGACCGGAGAAATTTACGGCCATGGATACAAGTTCATTTTCCATCTCGAAAGGCGCGATCGTATAATACTGCTCATCTGTATAATTTATCTGTATATAGGCATTCTGTGAAGTAACTGAGGTAGTAAAATTATCATAATTTCCCGTTTCCTGAACCCTTTTCTCAAAATTCTTTATTATTTCATCAGCCATTTCAACTGTTGAACCTACCGGCATGGATATATATACACTGACCGTATTCTGAACATTCCAGCTGAACCTTCTGCCCTGATCAACATAATTATCGAACAGAAAAAATGACAGATAAAATACTACTCCGGTTAGGATAAGAACAATTTTTCTGTTGTTTATAAAATACTTCAGAAATTTTGAATAACTTCTAAAATCGTCTTTGTTCTCGTTTTGAATTATGTGCCTGTATTTTTCAGTCAGGAAGAACCTGGTCAGCAGCGGGGTAAATGATATCGAAACCACGAAGGATGACAAAAGGCTGACGCTTACAGCAATAGCCAATGGGATCCAGTATAGCCTTCTTTCGCCGGACATATATAAAAAAGGTACAAAAACAACGACGGTTGTGAGTGTTGAGCTTAAAATAGGATTAAGAACTTCCATTGTGCCTTCAGAAGCTGCTCTGAATTTGTCGTATCCGTGATTGTAAAGCCTGACTATATTTTCAAGCACAACAACCGAATTGTCAACGAGAAGACCGAAGCTTAATACAAGACCGGAAAGAGTGACAATGTTTAAGGTGAAATCAAAGAAATACAGAATAAAACCGCTCATGAAGAGGCTTACCGCTACAGATAAAACTATCACAATGGAGAGTTTTATATTTCTAAGGAAAAAAACAAGTACGAAAATAATTATCAGAATACTTATCAGACCCCTTATCTTTATATCGCCAAGCTCTTCCCTGATGGATTCTGTAGAATCATACTTCGTTTCCGTCTGAATATTATATGACGAATGATCAGCTTTAAACTTATTAAATACTTTATAGACTTCATCGCATGTCGAGATCGCATTGGAACCCGGTTCTCTGAAAACTGCAACATCCACCGATTCCTTTCCATTTATCCTTTTTAAACTGTTAGCTTCTTTATTTGAAATTACAACTTCAGCAATATCCTCGATCCTGATTGGAACTCCGTTGCTGTATTTTAAAACAATTTCCTTAAGTTCCTCAAGACTTTCAAGCTCATTATCTATTGAAATCGTAAACTCTATCTTATTGCTGTCGTTTACAACTCCGGCATTGATTTGATTACCGTACTGATAAAGCTTGCTGAGGTTTGATATGGAAATCCCGTAAAAATCCGCTTTTTTTCTGTCTATAAGCACCCTAAGTTCATTAATCGGTATGCCTGTTATCTCAACGGAATTGATCCCTGTCACCGCAAGAAGATTATTCTTCAGCTCGTTTTCGATCATTATACCGAGTTCATCAAGAGAAATATCGCCGAATATATTATAGCTTATCAGCTCTCTGCTCTCATCCAGTTCTTCTCTCGGAACATATTTTCTTATATTTATTCTGTTCCGTACAGCTTCAGGAAGGTCTTTCTTTATCTGATAAAGCTTTTCATTTAAAGCCAGATACGCAAAATTCATATCCGTATCTCTTTCGTACTCTATCGTGATCGAACCGTAAGAGCTTTCAGAGCTAGATGTTACTTTATAAATGTTGTCAAGAGTGTAAACCTCTGATTCTATCGGACTGATAACTTTGGTCTCTATCGTTTCGGGAGACACATTGTTCCATGACGCGCTTACAATAAGAGTGGGATATTCGGTATCGGGTTTTAGTTCAAGCGGAATATAATTAAATGCAATTATTCCGAGAATAGACAGACTGCTGAAGAACATTATGATCGTAACGGGTCTTTTTAAAAGATTTTCAAACATTTATTTTTTCTTGCTTTTTAAAGATTCATATACTGCCGGCAGAACGATCAGAGTCAGCAATGTCGCTACCGACAATCCGAAAATAACTGTTATCGCGAGCGGTTTCCGGAGTTCTGATGAGCCTCCCCAGGCTACCGCCATCGGTATCATGCCGAATACTGTTGTGATCGTTGTCATAAGCATAGGTCTCAGCCTTTTCTGAATTCCCTCAACGATTGAAGTTCTTATATCAAGGCCTTCCCTGACGCTGTTATCTATAAAATCAACCGCGACGATCGCATTGTTGACCGATATTCCGACAAGCATTATCATACCTATACCTGAAAGAATATTTATAGTCTCTCCCGTTAGAGTTAAGCCTATCGCGACTCCGATAAAAGAGAACGGTATGCTCATAACAATAATAAACGGACTGAGAAGCGATTCGAACTGAGCGGCCATTACCATATATACCAGTATAAGGGAAAGAAGGAACATAAACACTATCTGCATCATTGAATCCTGCATTTCGGTATTTTGCCCGCCAGCTTCGATCCTCATGCCTCTGTAAAGATCTATTTTATCGAGTTCCGCTTTTACTTCGCTTACAACTTTATCAAGCCTTCCCTCGCTGATATTTGCGGTTACGGTTATTATCCTGCCCTGACTTTCATGCTTGATAGATTCTGGTCCGTTCTCGAAATTTACGCTTACAAGTTTGTCTAAAGGATAATAAGTGCCGTTCTTGACATAAACCGATCCGATAATATTCTTGATGTCGTCATTAAAATCCTCATTTGTTCCTACAATTATATCTATTGATTTGTTGTTTTCTGTGATCTGTGTAGCCGTCTCGCCTTTTATCATGGTCCTAATATAATTTGTGATCTCTAGTTCGGAAATATTATTGTTTTCCAGAAATTCATTGTTAAAGTCTATTTTGATCTGAGGTTTATTCCCCATGAAATCCGATTTTATCTCGCTAAGATTATCAAAGGTCTTCAGCTTGCTTATTACTTTATCGGTTATCTCGCGCAGATCACCGAGATCGCTTCCCGTAACCTTTATGCTCAGATCGCCTTCTTCGGATTTTAACAGCTCTCCGAGCACCGATATATCTGTGTTGATGCTTACTTTAATGTCAAGATCCTTTTCGGAATTATATTTGCCGATATCTTTCCTTAGATCGTTTAAAAAATCTTTTGTAGCAATATCCAATTCAAGTTTTACCTGAATGTCACCTTTATAGACGGTAGCACCTGTCAGAAGAGATTTTTCGTCATATATACCGCCTGTGGCAAATATTGATTTGACCCCTTCTTTCTGGATCAGCATCTGCTCATAATCCTGTATCACGCTTTCAGTTGTCCAGATGCTGGTTCCCGGATTCATTTCGAGCGACAGCATAAATTCATGGCTGTCAACATCGGGCATCATCCTTCTTTCAAGATTGAGCATCAGAATTACCGAAATCAGCAGCGATGAACTTATCCCTGCATAAGTTTTCGCTTTGTTGTCAAGCGCTTTGATAAGGATTTTTCTATAGGAAATTTCAAAATATGAGTAAGCTTTATCATAGGTAAACAGAACAGGTTTAAAGACCGCTTTCAAGGATCTGACTGTTAAACTGAACCAGAATATCGAGAGCCCCGTAATGAAACCGAAAACTATCATGAACATCTTTTTTATTACACTTCTAAGTTTCTCAACGAGAAAGATATCCCGCATAATGTCTTTGTTTATACCGTAAAACTTAGCCGGATTTAACAGGCCGAACAGGTTCAATAGAAAAACCAGACCGCCTAGTGAATAGGCGTAAAGCATAAAAGACTTTGTGCTCAATTCTTCCTCGTAAGGCTGAAATATCTCATTGACAAAAGAGGAAAAATCATAGAGTATGCTGTCAAGCCAGCTGATGGAAGTAAGTCCGAAGTAGGAAATGAAAGCGTGAACAGGCTCGAAATAATCAACTTTGGATATATACGCTGCCGGAATAGCCAGAAGAAAAAGTAAAAAGAACCATATTACTGTAACTATTATGAATCTTATTTTTTTCTTACGGGTAATTTCTTCATTTTTTCTATAAAATATAAAAAAATCTAAAGCCTTGATGAACGGATCTGTAAGAACAGCAAGGAAAAGAATATAAGCGAAAGCATGTTCGTCAATCGGGATCTTGCTGATCTTAATTATGGTGAAATACAGAATGATAAGAATTGTCCAGTATATTCCTGTCTTAAAGATTGGTCCGTTGTCGCTTTTCAGGCTGTCATCAAGTGTTATCTCATTTTTCTTTTCAAAAGATAATTTATTATAAAGTACAGGCACAAGCGTGATCGAAACGAACAGAGAACTTATAAGGGCGAATACCACAGAAACGGACTGGTCTTTGAAAAGTTCTCCGGCAACGCCCGAAACAAATACGACCGGCATGAATACAATTATAGTTGTGAATGTTGACGCAGAAACGGGCATTATCACCTCTTTCACTCCCGCGTAACATGAATCGAATATGCCTTTATTCATCTGCCTGTGCCGGTTGATATTCTCAAGTACGACGATCGAATTATCTACAAGCATTCCTATTCCGAGAGCGAAACCCGATAAGGACATCAGGTTCAGAGAAATATTTGAGAAATATAGAAGAGTGAATGTTGAAAATATGCTTATAGGCATTGCAAGTGAAATATTGAAAGGAGATTTGAATTCTCTTAGAAAAAGAAATAATGTCAGGAAAGAGAGAATTCCTCCGAGAAGTATAGCTGAAACCACATTGTCTATTGATTCTGTTATAAACTCTGACTGATCGTAAACCACATTGATTTCAACATCAGTGGTTTTCTCAAATTCATCGAGTATCTTTTTTACATCCTTAACTACAAGAACCGCATTTGCATCGCCGTCTTTTCTGATAAGAACGGCTGTTGAATTTGCTCCGTTGAATCTGGTGAATGATTTTTTCTCTTTCACCTGATAACTTACTTTAGCTACATCTTTCACATAGATGTTCCGCCTGTTATCAAGCTGCTTGATCAGCGTATTCTCGATGTCTGATAGATCTTTGAATTCTGATGAGATTACGAGATCGTAAATATAAACATCATCCTTTACGGTTCCGCCCGGCGAATTTGTGCTTGCGGATCTGACTACATTTACAAGAGTGGTAAATGAAAGTCCGTAAGTGTTCAGTTTTTCAACATCGGCTTCGATCCTGATGTCTGATTCTTCTCCCCCGATAACATCAGCCATAGCCACACCGTCTATCTGTTCGATTCTCTTTTTTATTATATTTTCCGATACTTCGCGGGTCGTTTTCTGATCTTTCCCGGCGATCGAAATGATCATTATCGGTTTTGCGGCCGGATCGACCCTTAAAATATTCGGCCTTCCCGATGTGTCAGGCAGAATTGCAGCATCAAGCTTTTCCCTTAGGTAAAGAACGGCGAAATCCATATCCGTTCCCCATGCAAAATCAATGGTGATCAAACTTATTGATTCTTTTGATTCGGATTTTATCTTAATTATATCCTTTAAACCCGCTATAGAGGCTTCAAGAGGTTCTGTTACAAGCCTTTCGACCTGTTCGGGACTGCTTCCCTCAAGCTCTGTCCACACCGTCAGAGAAGGATATTTTATATCAGGAAGAAGGTTGACTGGAAGTTTCTGATAGGATATTATCCCGAAAACCGTGACCGCTGTGAAGATCATTATTACGGTTATCGGCCTTGTTAGTATAGTCTTTAGCATTTATACCTCTGAGCGTTAAGAAAGTCCGCAAACCCGATGATTATTTATCTACTATGATTATGTCGGCATCGTGAGCGAGAGTATAATTATTCGTTACTATGATCTTGTCGCCGATCTTAAGCTTCGGGTCTTCTTTTTCGAGAATAATTTCTGTGAAATTGTAATTTGAAAGGCCTGTGGTTACATATACCCACTTTGCCTTGCTTCCCTCCGCAGTGAATACAAGTTTTCGGTTGTCACGGGTCAGAATAGCCTCATTGGGAACGATCAATTTATCGTTATAGATCCGTCCTTCTATCCTAACATTCCCGCTCATGCCTGATTTTATTAAAAGATTATTATTCGGTATTAAGACCTGAGCCATTCCTGTACCTGTAGATTTATCTACTATTGCGCTTACGCTTCTTATTACTCCCGTGAACACAGTATCCTTCATAGCTTCGAATTTTACTTCGACCTTCCTTCCTTTTTTCAGTTCGGATATTTCGCTTTCCAGCACAGGTATTTCCATTATTATACTTTTATAGTCAACCAGACTCATTGATCTGAACCCACCTGATACCTGCTGCCCCTCGACTATTTTCAGATCTGCGATGTAACCGTCAATATTTGCTTTTACGACAGTATATTCCAGATCAAGCTTGGCTTTCTTATAATTTATCATCGCTTGAGTGAGACCTGTCGAAGATTTTAATACTTCCTCGCTTCCGCCTTTATTGAACAGGTACTCGATCTCGAGATCAAGCTTCATATTTTCATACTGCTCTGAAGTTATGGAACCGCTTTTTTTCTTCTCATTAAGCTTTCTGATCTCTTCATCAAGTTTCATCTGATTTTGGGTCTGATCGACACCGGACAACTGGTTTTTTCTCATTCCGTAATCAATTTTAGCTTTAAGCAGATTGTCCTGAGCGCTCTGAAAATTCAATTCGTACTGCTGATTGTCTATAGTGAAAAGTACATCGCCTTTTCTTACATACGAATTCTCTTCGACATTCAGTTTTTCAATATACCCGGAGATCTGCGGATAGATCTCGACGGATTTTTCTGCTTTTGCAGTTCCTGTTGTATTTATGTACATGATAAGGGGAGCTTTGGACAGATCGATCGTTTTTACCTTTACGAACGATTTTTTTGTCTCAGCCTGATCTTTGAACTCCTTGAGCTTGTCCTCGTCCTTTTTTGATTCCGGTTTAAAAATAATTACAGAAACCAGCGAGATCAGAATTATCGTAAAACCGATGTACATTTTATTCTTCACGGTTTTCTCCCCAGAGAATTATAAAGGTCGTATTTTGAGAGTATGTAATTATACTGTGTATTTATCTTGTTGTATTCTGCTTTTATAAAATCATTTCGCGCCTGAAGATAGTCTGTGGCCGATTTATCGCCTATAAAGAACAGTTTGTCCGCAAGATCGAGGTTTTCTTTGGCCAGTTCGACATGCTTTCCCGCAAGTTCAAGGCTGTTCTTCTGATTTTCAAGTTCAAGAAGTTTGATCCTGATCTCGTTTTTAATTGATTCTATCTTGTTTTCAAGCTGAAGTCTGCTTTTTTTGACCTCGACTTTATTTCTGTCTATCCCGTTCAGACCCGAATAGGTCAGATTGACGGAAAGTCCAGCTCTTGCTGTAATCCCGTCTGAGGAATAGGAGTAAAGATCGTTTTTGAGGTCATCATATTTATTATAATCATAGCTGAGTGATCCTGTAAGCGTAGGAAGATAGTTATCATATTCCATTTTTAAAGACAGTTCTTTCTGTGAAAGATAATTCTTCTGAACAGATACATCGGGATTGTTCTTGAGTGCCTCATCTATCAGTGAGGATTCAGTAAGTATTTCATCTTTGATCTCAAACTGATCATAGGTAATGCCGAGAGAATCGGGATCGATCTCCGCATTCATATAATAGATCAGGTTCTGTTTATTTTTCTTCAGATTGGATTCAGCCGCTTTAAGGTCTATTACATCAGAAGATTTTGATACTTCAAAATTCAGAAGATCTGATTTTGAAATATTTCCCATCGAGTACTTGAGTTGAGCTTCCTCGAACTTCTTCTGACTGTATTCCGAAATGTCTTTCTGAAGTTTCAGTTTTTCTCCGGCTATCAGCGTCTGAAAAAATGAATTTATGATCGTGTATCTGATCGTGTTTTCAATGTCTGAATAACTTATCTGCGCCGAGTTGCTGGATATCTTTGATGACTGATAGTTATGGAAAAGCAGAGGACTTATCTTGCCTGATATTCCTGCCGAAGCGCTGAGACTTGTACTTTGATTCTCGTCATCGTCCCCCGTAAAATAGTATGAACCTGAACCGGTTATATCATAAAACCTGTTCCGTGCGTCTTTCAGGTAATGATCCGAAATGATTTTATCTGAACCGGAAATTTTAATATTCGTGTTGTTCTTTTCGGCTGTCTGAATGCATTGATCCAATGTCATTGTGACACCGAAAGAAATTTGCGCAGCTGCAAGCAGTAATATTATTTTTTTCATTTTCTTCCCTGACCGTTAATTTTCATAGTTAACGATTTTTTATCCCTTTTATTTTAGTAATCGTAAACATCAAGTTTAAGTTCTTCACCGTTAAGAACATACAGCCTGTCACCGATGAAAAACTCCTGAGCCTTGAACATCCCGATCATGCCTGTATTGCCTTTTTCCTGAATTTCATAATTTATCCTGTTTAAAAACTTACCGTCTTTAAATATATCGAGATAGACGCCTTCCTTGTCAACATTTCTGTCCACATTAGGGTAAACAAGCAGTCTGCCGTATTTATCCGCATGCAGAGCCACGATAGCTTTTTTAAAATTACCTACCTTAACTTCCTGAGTTCCCTGCATCATTTTCTTTAAATCCTGTATATATTCTTCTTTCTCTTTATTCTCATACCTGATCATTTGATAATCTTTTCTTATTTCTAACTGCTTTTTACCGTCATAATCATAAGCAAGCACTCTGTACTGATTATCAGAATTTTCTGAGACATAAACAAAATCATTTCCGGGTATAAAAGGTATCGCAAGGTCATTCAGGTCTATTTTTCCCTGCATTAAATCCTGGACAGAGAGTTTTCTGCTGTTCAAAGATGCTTTTACCGAAAGGTCGGATTTATTTATAATTCCAAGACCGAAATCAATGTCCGGCATCTGCTGGTCAGTGCTTCCCGGAACCTGCTTGACAATATACGATGCAATTTTTTCCCCGTCGCCGGAAACTCTTGTATTCTGAAGCTGCATCTGTTCCGGCATTAATTTATCGTAATAAAAATTGCCGTCAAGATCGAATTTGGATAATTTTCTTGAAGCAGCGCTCATGATGTTTAGAGTGTCTTTATCAATGAACATTATTGACGGGTAAAACAGCTCTCCGGGTCCCTGACCCATTCTGCCTATGCTCTTAACGAAATTACCGGCATTATCGAATTTCTTTGCGCTCATAGTCAGAATGTCTAAGACAAAGATATTGTTGGAAGCATCAACATTAACAGATATTGGTCTTTTCATATAGGCATTTGTATCAGTCTGAGCTTCTGAAGAGATCGTAAAAAGCTTTTTCAGATCAAGTTTGGCAGTCGGATCATTCGGCGTTTCGGTGTTGCTATAGATATTTATGCCGTTCTGTTCTTCAGTTTTGAAATTATCGTTTTTCTTTGCACATCCCGCGAATATAACCCCTATAATTATTGTCGCGATCATCAGTTTTCTCATCATTAGCTCCTGAATTTTGGTTAAATATATTTTTGCCGGTTCAAAACAACAAAGCATAACGGATGAAACGCCGTTTTTTCCGGATGAACCGCATTCTATTAAGAACGGAATAAAAATAAGCATATTCTAAAGAAATTAAAAGTAAATAATAAATAAAATTTATTTTAGTAATCGTAAACATCAAGTGTTAGTTCTTCTCTATTAAGTACATAAAGTTTGTCACCGATGAAAAATTCCGTAGTATCAAGCCTCAGCATTCCCGTCTTTTCCTTGTCACGGATCGTATAGCTGATCCTATTAAGAAACATCCCATCTTTGAAGATATCAAGATACATACCGTCTTTATCAATATTCCTGTCAACATTAGGATACACAAGAAGCCTACCGTATTTATCTGCGTTCATGTTTAAAATAGCCTTTTTAAAATTACCTACTTTTACCTCCTGAGTACCGGCTATTTCATTTTTCATAATTTTATCTTTCATCGAAGCTATATATTTTTCCCTCTCTGCGGATTCATATCTGACCAATTTGAAGTCTTTTCTTATCTCAACTTTTTTCTTTCCCTCATAATCATAACCTATTATTCTGTATTGATTATCTGAATTATCAGACACATAGACATAGTCATTATCAGGAATAAAAGGTATTACTAACTCGCTGAAATCTATTTTTCCACTCATAAAATCTTGATATGCAAATTTCAGACTGCTTAAAGGAGCTTTCTCAGTTAAATCTTCGATATTTATTATGCTAAGACCGAAAACGATGTCCAGCAAACCTCCTTCTTTCTGAATCGGTTTCATTAAATAAGAGGCCGATTTCTGTGCGTTTCTTGAGAACTTTGCGCCATCAGGTCGAGACTGATCTGTCATAACTTTTTCGTAATAAAAATTACCGTCTAAATCAAATTTAGAGATTTTTCGTGATACATCGCACATTACATTCAAAGTATCTTTAACAAAGAAAATTATCGAAGGATAATATAATTCTCCGGGACCCTGTCCCATTCTTCCTATGCTTTTGACAAAATTTCCGGCATTATTGAATTTCTTCACGCTCATCGAGAGTCTATCAAGAATATATATATTCTCAGTTTTATCAACAGTTAATGTAACAGGATTTTTAAGATATGCGTTTGAATCAGTCTGTGCCTCAGACGAAATAGTGAACAGCTTCTTTAACTCAAGCTTGGCAGTCGGATCATTCGGCGTTTCAGTGTTGCTGAAAATCTTTATGCCGTTCTGTTCTTCAGTTTTGAAGTTCTCAGTTTTTTTTGAACAGCCTGCGAAAATAATTCCCATAATTATTAACGCCGTCATCAG
>Ga0066600_10000497_pt1 | contig 14257 bp, 13 predicted proteins | sample Lowcelwee11metaG_FD_59486 | JGI IMG/M metagenome (GOLD analysis project Ga0066600, IMG submission 59486) | Freshwater pond sediment microbial communities from the University of Edinburgh, under environmental carbon perturbations - Low... | ecosystem: Environmental > Aquatic > Freshwater > Pond... | reverse complement strand
ACCCCGAATTTTTCTTGGAAATTTGATAGCTTTAAATCGGTTTGCTATGGGTGCGCTTGAGGTGGAAGGGGTATATACCATTCGCAACTGAGTTTATCGAGCATTCTTGAGACTAGAGGAGACATTGCATAGCGAGCATCCACCCGGATAATTTTATTGGACCAATAGCACTCCTGCAAGGCTCTTTCCGTACTGTTTTCTGGGAAGGAAGCCTTCTTGTCAAAACATTTTTTAATTTTTGCAGCGAGATCTAGACGAGTAAGTCCCTCTGAAAATCCTTTATCTCCTTGACATTGCTCAGTGAGAATACTTCCTTGCAAAATCGCCATTGTATAGGCACTACAAAAAAGTGGGCGCAAAGAACCTTTTTCATTTAAAAGTTGCGTCCCTAAAAGAAGATCTGCAGCAATCAAAGCTGTTCGGTTTTTGACCTCATCTGTAGGTTCTTGACAAAACTGATGTCGTTTTCTATTACGAAATCCAGAGACAATCAAATCTTTCCAGGAAAAGTGAGACTTTTTTTCAGGAGAAAGGGCGGTTCTCTGAGACTTTTTTTTCACAAAAGCTGTCCTTTCAGCATTTTCACAAATCCTCGCACGAATTTTTTCGTCTTTCGGACGATAAATCAAAAGTTCTGTGACATCGACTTCACTGATATGATCGCGTTTTGCCGTGCAAATCCCTTCAAAAATAGAGTGAGCGATCAAATAAGGATGAGAAAGTACAGGATCTTTTTTAGCTCCGAGAATAATCACTCCATGACAAATATCAAGATCTATTGGTTTTTTTCTAAAAAAATAAAGAATTTTCAAACCGATATGAATGGCAACATGCAGCCAGTGATTATGCTTCGTATCACGAGAAAATGCGAGAGAGCCCGCAAGAAAATCAGTATCTAAAATATTTTTAGCTTCTTCTTCTATAAGAGTAATTTCTCGCCCATCCTTCCACATCGTCACATGATAATCTTTATGGATCACATATTTTTCAAAGGCGATTCCATTCGAAGCTAGCGTGCAGCTCATTATATGCCTTTTATTTTCTGTAAAAACTTAAGACAGATGGCTGACTTCAAAATATCTCCCAAAACAAAAGGAATCACTCCAAGAAGAATTGCACTCTGAATACCTACAAATGTCGCAAGATATCCAGCTCCTAATGCATAAACAACAAAAGAACCAGCAAAGAATGCCAAAGTTTTCTGCATAGGTTTTTTTTCAACAATATACCCGCCAATAAAAGCCGCCGCGAGATATCCAATCAAATATCCACCCGTTGGAGAGACAAGACCCGCAATCCCAGAAAGACCATTTGTAAAAAGAGGAAATCCCAGCATCCCCTGCATCAAAAATGCGAATGTCGCAAGAAAAGAACGTCTAGAACCAATCAGCACGCTTAAACAAAGAATGGTTTGCAGACGAAAACTAATTGGCACCGGTGTAAAGGGAAGCGGAATAGAGATTTGGCCTAAAAGAGCAATTAAAAAACTTGCACCTATAACAATTGCTGCATCTCTTGTAAAAGAAGATGCCTTTTCAACATTCCAATTTTGAAGCGTTTTCACTTGTAACATATGGATCCTTCTTGGTTAATAATGCCCCCCAATCTGTACAAGGAGAGGCAAATTCTATTTCGGCATGAGTAGCCCATCCTGGAATCGAAGAGATTAACATTCTTCCTTTTCTTTGTAAGCGGAGAAACTTCGCATGATCTAAGCTAATTGAGCGCCCTTCGGAAAATTTCCGATGAATCGGCAAATCCTCCATCAAGGTTTTAAAACGAACCGCAAACGTCTGTGTCGTCGAAGGGGTCCCTCGGAAGTGACACAATTTTGCAGCAAAAAGACGAGAAGTTAATTGGGTATACTCAGAAAAAAAATATTTATCACGATGATCAAACAATGTTACGTAATCAGCCCCCGGAATATTGAATCCGTCAAGAAGAACCTCAACCCAACCAGGGCGATGAATATAATCATCTTCTACAAAATAAAGGATTGTCTCCGGATGCAGATCTAATTTTTGCACAAATTCAAGCAGCCGTAAAAAAGCTCCACTTTCCGTCCCCTCGCAAATTTCCACAACAGGTTCTTGAATGAAATGTAAATGGCGATCACCTCGAGCTACATCTAAAAAAAAAGTTAAATTGGTTTTCGTCCTGTCAATTGTCTCAAGAAGATTGCGATAACAGGCCTCGTGAGAAAACCCTGGAATTCTTTTTTTATGCTGGCTAATGGAAGAAAAAATACAGTGGCGAGAAAAGACTTCAATCTTCCCTTGAAATAGAGACTTTTGATCTTGCTTCGGAACTTTTCTGCGAAAAAATTTCATCAACAAGGGAGAATACTCGCTATATTTGTTAAAATTGTTTTACCCTCTTGATGCGTGATTCTGTCAATCGCCTCGGGTAAATAAATCCATGCGCCATTTTGAATTTCTTGAGTTTGCAACACAACAATACCTGTTACTTCTGCTGCGAAATAAACAACCCGCTTGGAGATCCTCTCTCCTTTAATTGTGAACTGATAATTCTCTACAAAGGGTTCTGATTTTACGTAGGAAACAAAATCAAGATTTGTTTCTTCTTTCAATTCTCGAAAAGCTGCCTGTTCGGGGGTTTCCCCTTTTTCTGCATGTCCCTTTGGAAATCCCCAATAATGGCCTCGATTGTGCTGGATGACAAAAACCTCCCAACGGCCCTCGCATTTCCTGAGGGGAATCACTCCAAATGATTCTTCATATTTCATGATCGATACGGTGCAAAAATAAGCGTCGCATTATGCCCGCCAAATCCGAAGGCATTTACCATTCCTGCTGTCACTGTGAGATCTTGCGCCTTATGAGGCACTAAATTAAAGTCCGCAGTTGAAGGCTCTGGATGATCGAGATTAATCGTTGGATGAAGCTTACTCGTCAAAATCGCTTGAATTGTTGCAATCGATCCAAAAGCTCCAGCAGCTCCCAATGTGTGGCCGATCATTGATTTTGTCCCGTTTACTTTCATGTTTTTGACATGTGGACCAAAAACTGTACGAATCGCAGCCAACTCACATAAATCTCCAGTAGGTGTCGCTGTTGCGTGCGCATTAATGTAATTGATTTGTTCTTTGGCAATCCCCGCTGTTGCAATCGCTTCTTCCATACACAAAGCAACTCCGGCACCATCTTCGCGAGGATCTGTCATATGATACGCATCACAATTAACAGCTCCCCCTAAATACTCAGCATAAATCGGAGCCCCTCTTGCTAATGCATGCTCTAATGTCTCTAAAACAAGAACGCCAGACCCCTCTCCCATCACAAAGCCATCTCGACCCGTATCCCACGGTCTTGAAGCTTTTTCTGGCTCCTCATTGCGCGTCGACATTGCTTTAATTGCGACAAAACCAGCAACGCCAATTGGATTTAGAGGAGCCTCAGATCCTCCACATAACATCACATCAGCCTTTCCCTGCCAAATCTGCTCAGCTGCTGCATGAATACTATAGCTCGATGTTGCGCAAGCTGTTGAAATGGAAAAGTTAGGCCCCATAAATCCAAGATCAATCGCTAAAAGCGCTCCTCCCATATTCGTAATGATATAAGGGACAAAAAATGGAGTTAACCGCCGGACTCCTTTTGTAAGAATTGTCTCAACACCATCATAAAAGACAGACATCCCGCCCATACCAGAACCTATGATAATCCCTGCCCGTGTCTTATCTAAATTGGCTAGGGCCTCTCCCGTAAGGCCGGCACTCTCAAGAGCCTTCTTCCCCGCAACCATCGTATAACGAATGAACGGATCTACACGCCTTGCTTGCTTTTTCTCCATGTAATCGCCAGTATCGAAATTACGAACAGCCCCAGCGATCCGTGTTGAGTAATCAGAGCAAGGAAATTCTTCAATCGGAACAATACCACTTTTCCCCGCCAAGAGTTGCTTGTAGAATTCGTCCACATCCGTTCCAAAACAAGACACAATGCCCATTCCCGTAACGACGATCCGTTTTCTTACCATGCAACTTTCCTTTCTCTCCATGGAGAGGCGTTAAATAGATTCAAAAATTCCTTCAATCGAGGAGAGTATAGCAAACTTAAGTCTGTAAATCAATTCCCTTCCACCAGGAAAAATCAACAACACAAAAAAAACAAATAGATATCACAAAAAATAAATTAATTTGTTATAAAAATAATTTTAAACAAAAAAACAAATTAACTACACACATCTATTAATTTATCTAAAATCACCTGATGTTATACCGAAACCGATTCTTAAATCACTTTCGGTATTACGGAACAACTCTTAATATTTTCCAGTTGTTATTCTCTCTCTTCGCAGTAAATGAATCAGAAATTCTGTCATTATTTAACTGATAAAAATCAACCTCATCCGGGTAAATCCGGTAACCAACATATGCTTGCGGTTTCTCGGGGGAATACTCTGTATATATTTTTGTAAATTCTGCAAGCCCTTGGTCCAAACTTGAATTGTCTGCGATAATTTGTCCTGAAGTAGGACCATACACCATAAATCTTATTTGAGATTCTCTAGGGTATGTGTTCCAATATTGGATATTTTCATCATCTGATAAGGACTTTACTTGGCCTCGAAATGTAATCTGTCTTTTTTTCTCAGAAAGAATCACTGTTAATGAAACCTGATCCTCAATCTTGATATGCCTGACTTTTTTACTGCCTTTTTGAGTGAAAAACAACACCCCATTCTCATTGATTTCTTTAATTGCTATCGTTCTGGTATGGGGTTTAAATTTCTCGTCAACGGTTGCTAAAACGCCTAAAATCAATGTACTACATTCTTCTGCAATCCATTCTTCAGTCCAATTATACAATTCATTACTTGTTAAGTTTTGATTTTTATTATCCCACACAGGCATAGCATTCACTCGATTAAATAAAAAAATAATAAATAATAGACCCGGTTCAAATCAAGCCGTCAATTCTAGAATTAAGCTCACTTTACATCCACCTCTATCGAATGAGATTTAAAGAAATCGAAAACCTCATCAATACATATAAAGCGAGCCATCGCAAAAAATGAAATCACAAAAAATCCCCCCATCACAACCGCTTGAATAAGCTGCCGTCCGAAAGACCTCGTCAATGCATCACCTAACAACGGACAACTCCCTAAAATCATTTCCGTACAAACAAATGTTATTCCAAAAGAGATCAATGCACACAGTGTTAATCGGAGACAGATCTGTGACAGACCGGCAAACACAGAGTGACCCCACCGTTTATGAATCGACACAGCAAGAATGAAACAATTTGCAAAAGAAGCAATACTCGTACCTATTGCGATACTAAAAGATCCCCAATCAAGAACAAATACCATTAAAACATTAAAAAATATGTTCAGAATCACAGAAAAAAGAGAAGCAAATGCAGGGATCGCATAAGACTTCTGCGCATAAAAACCGTTAGAAAACAGCAATGTAAATGCGGCTGGCAAAAGACCGATTCCATAGCCCCACAAACAGTACAAAGTCTGTTTAACATCAAAAGAAGAAAAATCTCCGTGGCCATACAAAAGATTAAGACCGCATCCACCTAAAACAAAAAGACCAAATGTACACGGAATAATCAGTGCAGCAGTATGTCTCAAAGCATTTTTCAATAAATTGCAATACCTCTCATCCGCCCCTTCTCTCACAGCCCGGGAAAGAGGAGGTAACAGAGCTCCGGATAATGCAATACCAAAAAGAGCTAATGGAAGCTGCTCAATACGAATTGCATACCAAAGATATGAAGGACCTGAAAGATCGGACATTCTCGAGAAAATCGCATCGAGAGCACTATTGATCTGCATTGCGCCAACGCCAATAACACCCAAAGAAAGAGGTCTAATCATCTTTTTCCAATCGGAAGAAAAAAATTTGGGACAAAACCATTCTTTACATGATAAAACGATATGTTTTTTAATTCGAATGACCGTCATGACCCACTGAAGAATAAAAGCAAAGAAAATCCCAATACTTAAATAGTGAACTGCCTCAGAGGAAGGATAACGAGAGCTAGAAACAGCAACTAAAATCCAAAATAAATTAAACGCTACAGGAGCAACAGAAGAGACAAAATAGCTGTGTTGACACTGCAAAAAGGCGCTATTTAGCGCATAGAGACAAATGAAGATAAGCCCTGGCATCATCCACATGGTAAGACGAGCTACTTCAGCCCAGTCAGGAGATAAAACATGAACAAGTCCCCATAAAATCACTTCAGAAATCCCCACAACTAGCAATAAAACCGTAAGAAGAGAAAAAGAACAATCTCGATAAAAAAGAAGCGCTTTTTGAGGATCATTTCCTCTTAAAGACTCAAAATGAGGAATGAAACCAGATTGGAGACTCCCCTCTCCAAGTAATCGCCGAAATAAATTTGCAAGACGATAAGCAACCATAAAAGCGCTAATTTCAGGAGCGCTTCCAAAACAAACAGCCATGGCAATATCTCGAACGGCCCCGCTGAAACGGCTCAGCAAAGTACCCGCAAAAAAACGCCTAGCAAAGCGGATGATTGTCTGACTCGTATCCATTTAATCTTTATATCCATGCTTGATATAAGCAAACAGATAGTTTGATATTTCGTTGAAAGGCTATACGCGCTTCATCTAAAGACTTCATCACTTGTTCCAGAGAAGACAGTGGTTGCTTAGTTTCCGGTTCATCGGGAAAAAAAAGGCGCTCTTTTGGGAGGTGCATTTTACGTGCATGCTGATCTCGATGCCAAAGTAAAAACGCAGTAAAAAGATGTTCCGCATTTTGATTTTTTCGTACAGGATCTTCATCTTCAATGAGTGTATCGAGCTTTTCTAAACCTGAAAGGAGATCGGGGAGAAAATATTTTTGCGCCAAAAGATCAAAAAGAGGCCTCTCCAAAGAAGGTCTTGTCGCTAAATCAATGGCCCTACCAAGAGATCCTTGCGCTAATTTTGCAAAGGTTTCTGGATATCCTTTTTTCTGCAGACTCAAAACAATTTCTTGTTCGGAAAGGGGTTGAAAAAAAAGACACACACAACGAGAACGGATCGTTGCAAGAAGCTCACTTTCATGATGTGTAACCAAAATAAAAGTTGTCCCTAAAGTTGGCTCTTCAAGAGTTTTTAAAAGAGCATTTGCCGCTGCTGGCTGCATCCTTTCGGCGTCATAGATTAAAAATACTTTTCCTGGGGCTTCAAATGGGGAACTATGCACTTCATCAATCAGTAAACGCAGAGAATCAATGGAATGAAATGCGCTTTTACTATCGGGGTGAACGGAATGAAAATCTGGATGAATTTCTGTTTCGATTCTGTGGAGAGTTGTCTCCAAAAGGGTCGCAGCCAAACTCTTTGCGAAAAGACTTTTCCCAACGCCGCTTGGCCCTGCAAAAAGAAGCGCATGAGGGAGTCGATGACTCTCCACAGCTTTTTTAAGATAGGCTTTAATGGGCGCATTGCCTAATAGATGATCAAACATGAGACACTTCTAAAACAGATAAAATTACCCGCATCGCTTTGTTATAAACATCCTCTATCGGCATCGTTGCATCTAATGTATGAATTCGTTTTGGATTTTCTTTTGCAATGATAAAAAAAGCTTCTCGGATTTTTTCATGAAAAGCAATGGATTCTGCTTCAATACGATCTTGCGCCTGCCTTGTTTGCCGAACCCTTTCCAATCCAATTTTGGGATCAATATCGAGATAGAAAGTGATATCAGGAACAACTCCTTGGGAAATGAAGGAACATGCTTGAGAAACTTCATTCTTACCCAATCCTCGCGCAATCCCCTGATAAGCTACCGAAGAGTCGTTGAATCTATCGCAGAGAACGATTTTTTTCTCATGAAGCGCAGGAAGAATGACCGCAAAAATATGCTGTGCACGAGAGGCTAAAAAAAGAGAAAGTTCTGCGTAAGGTGAAACAGATTCTTCTTTGTGATGAAGGAGAAGAGATCGGATTTCTTCCCCTATTTTTGTGCCGCCAGGTTCTCGTGTTTTTATAACGGCATTCCCTCGAGAAGAAAGAGCTAGGGCTAAGGCCTCGATCAAAGTGGTCTTTCCGGCTCCTTCTCCCCCCTCAAATGTAATCAATAGCCCTTGCTTATTCTTCTGGTTCGACACCTGCAACAGCCTCGATTTTTTGAGCTCCAACGACAAAGTCCTCTTCTTCTTTCAAATTCACAAGACGCACGCCTTGAGTAGATCTACCCATAACGCGGACATCTGTCATCGGGATCCGTACCGCTTGACCCATCTGGGACATCAGAAGAACACTATCTGTGTCAGCTACGCTCAATGCTGCAACTACTTGACCATTTCTTTCCGATGCAATGATGGAGCGGACGCCGACGCCTCCTCGATTTGTTTGTCGGAAATGATCAACCTGAGATCTCTTCCCAAAACCGTTTTCACAAACTACGAGAATCGTTTGATCTGGTGTCACAACTTCACAGCCGACAACGCGATCTTCTTTTTCATTTTTAAGTGTAATTCCTCGAACGCCGCGTGCAACGCGTCCCACGGGACGTACCAAAGACTCATCAAAACGAACAGCCATACCACTGCGGGTAAAGAGCATAATTTGCTGAGAGGCTCTTGTAATGCGAGCGGAAATCAATTCATCGCCCTCATCAATATTCAAGGTAAACACTCCTGTACGACGCGGATTGCTATATGCAGAAAGCTCTGTTTTCTTCACGACCCCTTTCAATGTCGCAAGCAAGATGCAAGCAGGCTCATCAAAATTAGGAACTTTTAAGATTGCAGCCACTTTCTCATTTTCCTGTAAATCTTCTAAAAGATTGATGAGAGGACGGCCTTTCGTACGTCTTCCTCCTTCAGGGATCTGCCACACTTTCGTCCAATAACATCTTCCTTTAGTGGTAAAGATCAACAAGTAATCATGCATCGAAGCCACATAAATATTTTTCAAAATATCGGCTTCTTTTTTCATTTCCATTCCGATGACACCGGCCCCTCCGCGACGCTGCTCACGGAATGTATCAATGGGCATGCGCTTGATGTAGTCGTCGCTGGAAATTGTGATCACAACCTGCTCATTTGCAATGAGGTCTTCCATCTGAAATTCCCCTTCGGCCGGGACAATCTTTGTCTTTCTTTCAGATTTGTGATTCTTTTTGATCTCTTCTAACTCATCATGAATGATCCCGCGCACCAATTCTTCCGAAGCCAAAATCGCTTTATAGTGGGCGATTCTCTGCAAAAGCTCACTGTATTCCGCTTGAATTTTATCTGACTCAAGACTTGTGAGTTGATACAAACGAAGTTCTAAAACAGCATTCGCCTGTTTTTCTGATAGCATAAAGCGCATCATCAATTCTGAACGCGCAGCTTCGCGGCCGGAAGACGCTCTAATAATTTTAACGACTTCATCTAAATGATCTAATGCTTTTAAATACCCTTCTAGAATATGAGCGCGCGCTTCTGCTTTTGCCAATTCAAAACGAGTACGCCGTTGAATGACATCGATCCGGTGATCAATCCAAGCCCCCATAAAATGCTTGATATTCATCGTTCTAGGAAGCCCCTTATCCAGAGCAAGCATATTGCAGCCAAAAGTGATCTGCAAATCGGTATTTTTATAGAGTTGATTGAATGTAACATCGGGAATTTCGCCACGCTTCAATTCAAATACAATGCGCATCCCATCTTTATCTGACTCATCGCGTACATCAGAAATGCCGGTAATCACTTTGTCGTTGATTAACTCTGCGATCCTCTCAATCAGTCTCGACTTATTCACATTATAAGGAACTTCATCGACAATCACCTGCTGTCTGCCATTTGCAAGATCCTCAACGCGCATCGTAGCGCGAAGCATTAATTTACCACGTCCTGTGTGATACGCTTCTTTAATCCCTCGATAGCCGCAAATAATACCACCTGTTGGAAAGTCAGGACCTGGCATCACTTTCATGATCTCATCAATACTGACTGTCCGATCATTCAAAACCAGCTGTGTTGCTGCAATTAATTCGAGCAAATTATGAGGAGGAATGTTCGTCGCCATCCCGACAGCAATCCCCGAAGAACCATTACAAAGAAGATTCGGAAATTTCGCAGGAAATACAGTGGGTTCTGTTTTTGTTTCGTCATAGTTTGGCACCATCTCGACGGTGTCTTTATCAAGATCTTCCATGAGAGCCATGGAAGCAGACGTTAAACGAGCCTCAGTATATCGCATTGCAGCAGGTGGGTCGCCGTCAATAGAACCAAAGTTCCCCTGTCCATTGATAAGGCAATAACGCATCACCCAATCTTGCGCCAAACGGACGAGCGTTGGATAAATCACAGTTTCACCATGCGGATGGTAATCCCCGGATGTATCCCCGGAAATTTTTGCGCACTTACGATGTTTGGCTCCCGGAGTTAAATTCAACTGCCGCATCGCATAGAGAATACGTCTTTGCGAAGGTTTCAATCCATCACGCACATCAGGAAGAGCGCGGGAAATGATCACAGACATCGAGTAGCGAAGGTAACTTTCCTTCATTTCCTCTTCGACATTACGAGGGACTATGATTTCATCTTTCGTATACGACATATTTTCCTTTAAACGTCTAAGTTCTTAACCGATAGGGCATGTGTTTCAATAAAGAGCCGACGCGGCTCGACAGCCTCTCCCATGAGCATCGAAAACATTCGATCTGCGGCAATTGCATCTGGCAGTGTAACTTTAACGAGCGTGCGCACTGTTGGGTCCATTGTTGTTTCCCAAAGTTGGTCAGCATTCATCTCACCTAGACCTTTATAGCGCTGTACTTCTACACCTTTACGCCCATTGGCACGAACCACATCAATCGCTTCTCGTAAATTATAAAGTGAAGTGACCTTATTTCCTTCTTCTAGAAGATCAAAAATAACTCCACTAGAAACTACATACTGTTCCAAAACAAGGCTAAATGAGTTTAGCTTTTCACTCAACGTCACCAGTCGACTTGGCTCAAAGAGCTCTAAAAACGAAAGAGGTTTAATTGTAATTTGGCTCATTTCTTCTGTAATTTCTTCTTGAGGAATCGAGGCCAATGTTTCTTCATGCATTTGTCTTTGGAGATCTTCATTTTCTTGTTTAAAAAATACAAGATCCTCATCTGAATAGCCATATTCGATACGGCTTCCAACAGCCACTTGATACTGGGGAAATTTTCCCTCTTTTTTCGCAGCTAAAAACTCACGGAAAGGAATCCCTTTTCTCTCAATTGCGCCGATAAATGATTCAACCTCGAGAATCAACTCCATCAATTTTTCTGTACTTTCTTTAGATAGAGAATTCTCGGACCCAGGTGAGCGCAATAAAATATCGCTCAAACCCAGTTTCAAGAGATATTCATCCATTTCTCTTTCTGAATGAATATACTGACTTATTTTTTTACGAGTGACCCTGAAGAGAGGAGGACGTGCAATATAGATATAATTGTTCTCAATTAAAGCTGGCATATGACGGTAGAAAAAGGTCATCAAAAGTGTCCGGATATGCGATCCGTCCACATCAGCATCCGTCATAATGATGATTTTATGATAACGAAGTTTTGCCAAATTAAAATTCTCAGCCCCAATCCCACAGCCAAGCGCTGCGACCATCGATCCCACTTCGGTGTTCTGTAAAATCTTTTGCAATCGCGCTTTTTCTACATTCAAAATCTTACCACGGATTGGCAAAATCGCCTGGAATCGCCGGTCACGCCCCATCTTAGCAGAACCGCCCGCAGAATCCCCTTCCACGATATAAATCTCACAAAGAGCCGGATCTCTTTCCTGACAATCGGCTAACTTCCCGGGTAATCGAGCTCCATCAAGAGCCGTTTTCCGGAGCGTTAATTCTCTTGCTTTTTTTGCTGCCTCACGCGCTTGCGCTGCAATGATCGCCTTTTCAGAAATCAGTTTTGCAATCGCTGGATTTTCATCAAGGAAAGTTGTTAAATGTTCTCCAACAATGGTTTGAACAATGCCCGCAACTTCACTATTTCCAAGCCTTTGTTTCGTCTGTCCCTCAAACTGAGGATTGGGAACTTTCACGGAAATGACTGCGGCCAACCCCTCTCGCATATCATCTCCACTGATAGAGATTTTATCACTTTTTACGAGTGTGTGCCCCTTCATATAGGTATTCAAAACACGAGTCAATGCCGTAGAAAACCCTGTTAGATGGCTTCCTCCTTGGCGAGTTGAGATGTTATTGACATATGTATAGACCGTTTCTGTGTATGTATCATTCCACTGCATCGCCACTTCGAGCTCTATAGGCCCATCAATTCCCTCTTTGACGGCATGAATATAAATTGGTTTTGGGAAAAGGGGAATCTTGCCTTCATTTAAATAGGAAACAAAAGAAGAAAGACCACCCTGATAATTGAAACGGGCAACCTCTTTGTCTAGAGCTCTTTCATCTTGAAAAACAATTGTAATACCCTTATTTAAAAAGGCCAATTCGCGGAGTCGTTTTAATAAAATATCGTAATCAAAATTCGTAACTGAAAAAATCGAATCATCTGGCCAAAACGTAACTTTTGTTCCTCTTTTTTGCGATATGCCTATTTGTTTTAAAGGTACTGTCGGCTTTCCTTTTTCAAACGTCATCTCATAGACATGTCCGTTTTTATAGACCGTCGCGACGAGTTTTTTGGAAAGAGCATTCACGCAAGAGACACCTACGCCGTGTAATCCGCCAGATACTTTATAAGTGCTTTTATCAAACTTTCCTCCGGCATGAAGGATCGTCATAACAACTTCTAGAGCCGTTACATCTCGTCCTTGCTTAATCGATTCCTTATCATGTTTTTCAACAGGAATCCCACGACCATCATCTTCGATTGTTGCGCTGCCGTCCGAATGCAGAGTAACAGTGATCAACGTACAAAAACCGGCCATCGCCTCGTCGATGCTATTATCAACCACCTCGTACACAAGGTGATGCAATCCATTGACGTTTGTATCGCCAATATACATGCCTGGGCGTTCTCGCACAGCTTGAAGACCCTCTAAAATGGTAATCGAACTTGCGTCATAATTTTTTTCATCAGTCATTGTCGTCATGCCTTTTCCTTTAGGACCTATATCAAAAAAAGATCCCTACCCAATACGAAAAAAAATATCGCGGACTTGAAATTTTGCTTGAAGCCCCTTCAAAAGCCGCGCCTTTTCATGCTGGCATAGCAAAGCGTATAGTGTCGCACTTTTTACCTTGATGGTCAAGACCCCATCTTTGAATGAAATCGGCTGCGTAAGATGCGCCATTTTTTCACCCATGAGAAAAAACCACATCCGAAAAATGGCTTCCTTATCATCTTTTAAAGACTTCCCAATATCAGCCAAAATCCCGGGCAGAATATCACTAATCTTTTTCCCCGTTGGAGCCGTTCCGTCAAAATTTTTTCGCGTCCGGTCATACATATAAAATACCCACACCGGACTATATGGATTGCCCTTTAAGATCTCAAGTAAATTTTGGAATTTCAAACTAAATGATTAAAGGGTTTTGTGAAGTCTCTGCATATCAAGCGCAGATCGTATATATACCGCTTCCACTTCAATGGGTATTATTGAAGTGGAACCGGGATAGCTCTTAAGAAGGAGGTGGGAAAACTCATCCAAGGAACTGTGAACGTATCCATGTATTATAAAAAACCTGTCCAGAAGACCCTTCTCTTGCAATACAGACTGAATCTCCAGTATTTAATTGATAGCCAACTATTTGCCCTTTATAAAATAAACCCTCGTACCATTTTGCAATAAAACAAATGCCATTATCCAATTCCACCCATTGTTCATCTTCCCACTCGTCAATTACATGCGTGACAGTCTTCACTGTAACCTGTTGAAAATCGTCAGAGAAACGACCCATTGATGATTGCAAAGAAACATACGCAGGCTGCTCAAAAACACTATTTACAAACACAAAAACTCCTGTAAAAACATTTAATAACAAAAACACAATAACATAAATAACATTAAATTACAAAAATTGACACACAACAAACAAACATATATAATACGTGCAAAAAATGGAGTTCTCATGACTACTGCCGCTATTCATTTATTGAATCAAGGGTTCGACCTGAGTCTTCATCCTAATGGAGAACTTTGTAAAGCACGCGGAGGACACCACATCTCCCCTGCCTTTCATTGTAAAGAAATTCAAAAAATCGCTACATTCCTCAAAAATCAATTACTCCTAGCAGATACAGAATCTCGACCAAGCACTATCGAACTGGCAGATATATTTATCCAGCGCTACAAAAAAGACCCCCTTTCCG
>Ga0066600_10000494_pt1 | contig 14275 bp, 7 predicted proteins | sample Lowcelwee11metaG_FD_59486 | JGI IMG/M metagenome (GOLD analysis project Ga0066600, IMG submission 59486) | Freshwater pond sediment microbial communities from the University of Edinburgh, under environmental carbon perturbations - Low... | ecosystem: Environmental > Aquatic > Freshwater > Pond >... | reverse complement strand
TCTGCCCGGATTTTCAATATGGGATTACTACGCTGGGCTGCTTCATTAATAATCATACTGGCCTCCGCCGGCGTTGCCTACTTTATCGGCAGGTCTCAGGGCACCGTACCCGTTAAGCCTGAAATTGTATATAATGAAATGATAGTTCCCATTGGCCAGCGTTCTCAGATTGTCCTGTCTGACGGAACAACGGTATGGGTTAATGCCGGCAGCAAATTCAGGTTTCCGAGTCAGTTCAGCGATAAGAACAGGGAGGTTTGGCTTGACGGCGAGGGCCTTTTCGATGTGGCAAAGGATACCTCAAAGGTATTCTATGTGCATACAAGTGAACTGGATGTAAAAGTTCACGGTACTGTTTTCAACATCAAGGCATATTCAACCGAGGATATTATTGAAACGACAGTTGTTGAAGGTCTCGTGAGTTTTGAGATTAATGACAGACATGCCGAAAAGAGCAGGGATATTTTTCTTGAGCCCAACCGTAAAGCCATCTATCTGAAGAAGGAATCTGCAATTATCACCGAAGAATTAAGAAGAGAAGTCAAGGAGCCGCTCAAGCCGCTTAAGATAATCATCTCGGAACCGGTGAAGGTTGAGCCGGTCATTTCCTGGACCGAGGGCAAACTGATATTTACCGATGAATCACTGGGAAATATTTTACAGAAGCTTGAACGTAAATACGATGTACAGATAATTGTCAACAACGAAGCGATCAATCAGTTAAAGTACACAGGCGTTCTTAAACAAGTGTCCATTGAGCAGGCCCTTAGGGCATTACAGATGACCACGGGCATTCAGTACACAATAAAGGATAATCTTATAACTATTTCAACGAAGAAAGAAAAGATATAGAAGCCTACTAATTTATAAACCTGACCTAAACCCCGATGCCAATGAATAAGAAGCCAACTTAAAAAAGAACCGGAAAATGCTGCAACACTTTCCGGTTCACAGTCGATGTTAAACACTCATACTCAGACGTTCAAAGCGATCATTGTATGAAATATTCTAACATTAAAAAACCGTTTCAAAGATATGAAAAAAAATGAACTGAATGAACCTTACATTCAAAAATACAGCATATTAAAACTCCTGCTAATTATGAAATTGATTTTCCTTTTTGCAGCGATCAATGTCTTTGCCCTGTCAGCGACAGGCTTTTCACAGCCTGTCAACCTTAATATTGACCTTAAAGATGTTACGGTAAAAGAGGTTTTAAATGAGATTGAAAGACAGACGGAACTCTCATTTATTTACAAATCTGACCTGATAAATCCGGATCATAAAGTGACCATAAAGGCATCGGATGCAAGCGTTCAGGAGGTTCTGGCAGCTCTTTTCCCGAATGAAAAGATCTATCCGGAAATCCTCGATAATTCTCTAATTGTGTTAGTTCCTGAGCGGCAGCAAAACCAGCAGCAGCAGCAGACGATAACGGGTACTGTTACTGATGCCTCAACCAGGGAGACATTGCCGGGGGTGAACGTTGTGATCGAGGGGTCACTGGTAGGGGCTATAACGGATACGGATGGTAAATTCAGCCTCCCGACACCTGCTTCTGATGCTGTTCTGGTCTTTACATTTGTGGGTTACGTGCCACAAAGAGTTACCTATACAGGTCAGGCGGTCATTAACGTGGCCCTTGTTTCCGATCTTCAGAATCTCGATGAGATAGTGGTGATCGGTTACGGTACTGCTTCAAAAAGAACAGTGGCGAGTGCCACGGCAGCTCTCAGTAATGAGGATCTTGCCGGCAGGGTAACCACTGATACACGACAGGCTCTGCAAGGAAAAGTATCAGGCGTCAGGGTCGTGAACAACAGCGGCGACCCGGGATCAGGAGCAAAGATTATCATCCGCGGAATCGGCTCTTTCACCAATGCAGAACCAATATATATTATTGATGGTATCCAGGGTGGTGATATTAATGCAGTTCCCCCACAGAATATCGAAAGCATTACGATTCTTAAAGACGCTTCCACAACCGCTATTTACGGCGCTGCAGCGGCAAACGGTGTTGTGCTGGTAACAACAAAAACCGGCAAAGCAGGAAGGGTGATTGCCAGCTATGACGGCAATGTCGGGGTTGATATTGTTACCAATCAGCTGGAATTGTTAAATGCAGCTGAGTATGTGGCCCTTGTAACGGATATCCAGACGACCAACGGTCAGTCTATAACTACCAAATTGCAATCCCCCGGAGTGCTTGTTGACAGTACTGACTGGCAGGATGTAATGTTCAGAACAGGAGTCAACACCACACACAACCTTAATCTTAGCGGTGGCGGTGAAAATGCAACATACGGAATGAACGTCGGTTATCAGAGTATTGAATCAACAGTAATCGACAATACGTTCAAGCGTTATACGGTGAATGCCAAATTCACTGAAGATATGTTCAAAAAGCGGCTGAAGCTGACTCAGAATATCAGGGTTAAGAATGATGTGTCAGAAGGGCTGGTTGCCAACTTCCAGAACGGTGTGAGAATGCCGCCGTACACACCCCTTTATGATCCCAGCAACCTTGGCGGGTATGGATGGGCAAACAAGACCACTGACCTTAATGATGCCAATAACCCTGCAGACCAGGTTTATAACTCTGATTTCAAGAGCAGCAGGTTTTATACTGACTTTGACTTCAGTGCTGACCTGATGATTATTGAAGGTTTGAAATTTAAAACCCAGGGCAGATTTACCACCTTCAGTGTCAATGATTATACCTTTAACCTCCCGACAAATCAGGGCAACTTCCAGAGACTCACTGCCGATATGACAGAGAATTTCGGCAGGGGAACCGACTTCATACTTGAGAATTACTTCTCTTATATCAAGACTTTCGGGTTGCACGACATAAGCGCAACACTGGGTAATACTTATGACCCTGCAGCAAACACCCGCACTTTAAGTGCCGCCGGCTCGGACTTTACAAGTACTGCCATTGAGAATATCTCACTGGCCAATACCAAATCTGTAACAGGGGCATTTGTTAACAGCAACAGTTCAAGATTGTCATATTACGGAAGGCTTTCATATGCCTATAGCGGAAGGTACATAATCAACGGAAGTTTACGCAGGGATGCATCGAGTAAGTTCGGTGTGAATAATCGCTGGGGTACATTCTATGGGATTGGACTCGCATGGGCCCTGTCTGATGAGGCATTTTTCAGCAATATCGCTTCTGTCTCAGACCTTAAAATCCGTGTCAGCTACGGCAAGCTTGGAAATGACAACATCCCGTCATTCCAGGGAGTCAGCAGTGTATGGAGGGGCCAGGCGAACAATATTGTATATTCATTTGGTGATGGAACTACCTTCTGGAACGGATCGACAGTTAATAATATTCCCAATCCTGACCTGAAATGGGAGGAGACACAGCAGTTTGATATCGGATTTGACCTCAGTATGTTCAGTGACAAGCTCACCTTTGTGGTCGATTATTTCCACAGGAACAACCAGGACCTTCTTATCGAGACCAGCCTGCCATTCAGCACAGGGACAGGTCTTGCCGGGCTCCAGGGTACGAGGTGGATCAATGCAGCCAGCATGCTGAACCAGGGAGTTGAATTTGCGATGACCTATACCAAGGCTACAGGTAACTTCCAATGGAATGTTTCGGCAAATGTCACTTACAGTGTCAATGAAGTTACAGCATTGGGAACCCAGGGCAATCTTCCGATAAACAGCGGTAACTTCATTGCAGGTGTAGGTGATGCAACACGCACTGATATCGGACACCCTGTCTCTTCATTTTTCGGTTATGCATTTGACCACGTTGCAACCAGTGCAGCAGAGGTAAGTGCATTGAATGCCGCTGCGGTTGCTGCTTCGGGCGGGACCAAAACAGAATACATGACAGGTCTGAAACCCGGTGACCGCGTGTGGAAAGATATTGACGGTAACGGCTATATCGATCCGAATGACAGGACCTTTATCGGCAATCCTTCACCCAAATGGCAGTATGGAGCCACTTTCAACAGCAACTATAAGAGCTTTGACCTCCAGATCGCACTTACAGGTGTCCAGGGTGCAGATATTGTCAACGGCGGCAAATACTGGTTCCAGGGAATGTCAAGACCTTTCAACCAGACTGCAGACGCGCTCAGGAGATGGAAGCAGGATGGTGATGTGACAGATATGCCACGCGCCGGACAGAATTCAGCCAACAATACAATCATGTCAAGCTGGTATGTTGAAGACGGCTCTTTCCTTAAGGTTCAGAATATAACACTGGGCTACACCCTTCCTTCCAAAGTATTGTCAAAAGCATTCAGCAGTATCAGGTTTTATGCAATTGTGCAGAATGTCCTGACAATCACAAACTACTCAGGCTTTGATCCGGAAGTATCATCCAGCACACCTGATGACAGCAGGAATTTCATCTTCTTCAATGGAATAGACTTCTATCAGCATCCGAATCCACGGATGTATAAACTGGGCCTTCAGTTAAACTTCTAACACAAGAAACATGAAAAGCAAAATATTTATCAGCTTAATCATTGTTGCGCTTTTCAGCGCCTGCAGTGAAAGTATACTTGACATTGAAAATGAGAATAGTTATACTACCAACACATTCTTCGTTGATGCCAAGAGCGTTACCGAGGCTTCCACGGCTGCCTATTCAGTAATGCTCCATCCCGGCATGATTTCCAGGGAGTGGTTCTTCATTTTCGATCTCTTTGGGAATGACAGTGAAAAGAATTTCCCGCTGCAGGGATCTCTCCTGGCCTTTCCCAGTTACACCCACGACGGGAATACTCTGGAACTGAACTATTTGTTCATGTCACTCTACAGGATGATCCTCAGAGCCAATTTTGCCATTGATGCTGTGGAACAGTGGGCCCCGACAGCAACTAGTGATGTTTCACTGGCTCAGCGGATTACAGGTGAAATGGAATTCCTGAAGGCCTTTGCCTACTTCACCCTTGTGAGCTGCTATGGTGATGTACCCCTGAAGAAGACTCTTTTAGATCACCTGATTACCCAGTCCGAAAGGGATCCAAAAGCAGAGGTTTGGGCTTATGTCGATTCACTTTTAACCAGTGCAATCGGGAAGCTTCCGGTAAGCTACGGCAGCACTGATTACGGAAGGGTAACAAAAGGAGCTGCAGTAGCACTTCTCGGCAAATCATGCCTGTATCAGGAGAAATATACTGAAGCACTTACGCAGTTTACGCTGCTTCAGAGCGCTCCGTACGATTACAACCTTGCAGCATCCCTTGATGATATCTTTCTCAAGGACCTGAAAACAAAGGAGACTGTATTTGCAGTTGTGCACGGTGTCTGGCAGGGAAGCGGAGTTGGTCATTCGAGATACATCCTTGGACGGCGCGTGGAGACGGCTGCCGGAGGTAAGGCTACCCATTCGGGACGTGCAATGGAATACGGGTTCAATGACTTCTGGAACTGTCTCGTTTCAGATGCGCTGGCAAACTCATTTACTTATCAGGATGAAGGGGGCAATAATTACGTGGATCCGCGTGCTAAACTTACTTTCTATGACAACCTGGGTACAGCCGGTGGTGATCAGTTTTATTGTGAGCTGTCAACAGTGGGTACGAAATCATATGCAGCAAAAGTCGGAACTGCAAAGCGCATCCTGTCATGGCGCAAGTATCAGATGTATGAGGAGCGTGAAAAGTACGGCAACCCCGACAGTTACCTGAATAACCAGATAATTCGTTACGCTGATGTGCTGCTGATGATGGCAGAGTGTTACATTGAAACAAACCAGGTCAGCCTTGCACTCCCTCTGATTAACAGGGTGCGGGCACGCTCAGGAGCATTCCAGTATACAACACTGGGTAACCAGGCTCAGGCAACAGAGATCCTTAGACATGAGCGCCAGATGGAACTGGCCGGTGAACAGGTGAGATGGAATGACCTCGTTCGCTGGGGGGTTCTTGTTGAGACCATCAATGCTGAAAAACAAGCATATAACGGAACTCAGCCGGTTAAACCATACCATGTTCTATTCCCGATACCGCAGCCTGAAAGAGATGCTAATCCTGTGCTCAATGCGCAGGTTAATAATAATTGGAACTGATGTTTTAGGGTGGTTAGTTAGTTGAAAAGCTCCCTCCTCCGGGAGGGGCTTTTTCTTTGACTCACTGATTTTCCGCCATATATTCCGGGTATTTACGAGCAGACTGTTTAAGGGTCAAACTATTAAATGTCATGATTCTAAAGATTTCATGGTGACAGAACCTGTAGCCATATGATAGATAAACACCATTATGAAAAGAGCAGGCCTTAGTGTAGCCATAGCGATACTGATTATCACCGGTTGCGGATGTATCCCCGGCCGGGCAACAGCAGTCATTGAGGAGGGCTGGGGTGAGACGGGGGGTAAGACGGTGAAGCTGTTTACTCTCACAAACAGAAACGGAATGGTTATAAAAGTATCCAGTTTCGGCGCTACACTCACATATGTCTCAGCACCTGATAAGAACGGCAAATTTGAACCCGTTGTTCTCGGTTTTGACAGTCTGAAGATGTATGTGGCACGACACCCCAACTTCGGGAGTACGGTAGGCAGATACGCCAACAGGATAGGGGGAGCGCAATTCTCACTTAACGGTACTCTGTATAAGCTGACTGCCAACAATGGTGTCAATGCCATACATGGCGGGCCGGAAGGCTTCAGCAAAAAGATCTTTGACACTGACACCACCTATGTCAAAGGTGATTCTTCAGTAGTGGTGTTGAAATATGTAAGCCCTGACATGGAAGAGGGATACCCGGGGACACTCACCCTTCGGCTGAAGTATATTCTTACCAATGACAATGAGATAATACTTGATTATGAAGCAGTCACCGATAGGCCTACGGTAATAAACCTGACAAACCATACCTATTTCAATCTGACCGGCTGCAAGGAAAATATTCTTGGCCACGTGCTTACCCTCGCAGCAGATTCGATCTCGGAGGTTGATTCCACCAAGATCCCGACCGGGAGACAGTTATCTGTCATTGGTACACCTTATGATTTTACAAAGGGTCAAAGGGTTGGTGACAGGATAGAGGAGGCAGGTCCGGGTTACGATAATAATTATAAGCTGCGCAATGGGAGCAATGAACTGACATTTGCGGCTGAAGTTTATGATCCTGCTTCCGGAAGAGTTCTGCAGGCCTATACTACCGAACCGTGCCTCCAGCTATATTCCGCCAATTCTGATCTTAGCCGCTTTACAGGACACAATGGGATCAGATACGGAAAGCATTACGGCCTGTGCCTGGAAATGCAGCATTATCCCGATTCGCCAAACAAACCGCAGTTTCCTGATGTGGTGCTTGAGCCGGGAGAGCGGTACAGACAATTGACCATCTATAAGTTCTCAGTAAAAAGTAATCACAAATAAAATAGAAAATGAAAAAAAAGAGCTTAACAAAACTGATCAGTATTATATCAGTTATGATAATTGCATTGGCCTGTGTGAACTGCGCAGGCAAGCAGGCTGATAATTCAGGGAAAAAGGTAAGCGAAGAGGCAGCCAGAATTGCTCCCCTGTTTAAGTCCGGCAACTTTCAGGATGACAAGGGAAACAGCATGCCTTACCGTTATTTTGAGCCATCTCTGGCAGAAGGATCAAAGTGCCCTGTAATACTTTATCTCCATGGTGAAGACGAGGCAGGGACAGACAATGAAGCCCAGGTTGTAACCACGGAATGCGCGACAATATGGGTCGAGCCCGATCACCTGGCGAAGAACCCCGCCTATGTCATTGCTCCGCAGATCCCGGCAGGAACCGACTGGACAAATGAACCGGCTTACAGCACTACCATTTCTTTGCTGAAGGAGTTCATCGGGAAACATCCGGATATCGATACCAAGCGCATATACATCGTTGGATTCTCATCAGGTGCAACCGGAGTGTGGAACATGATTCTTAAGAACCCTGAACTGTTTGCTGCAGCTCTGCCCATAAGCGGTAATGCTGACATCCATCTTGCAGATTATGATGCATGGGCTGCATTGAAGAACTTTCCGGTTTATGTCATTCATTCCTATGACGACCCTATAAGCCCGGTAAGCGGATCTCTCAACGCTCTCGCAGCTCTCAGGGCTGCAGGTAATTTGTATTCAAGCAGTTCAGCCACCGCCTGCCTCTGGAGCGCAGAAAGTACGCCGTCACCTCACGATGCATGGTGGACTGCCTTTCATAAGTTTGAGGTAGTCTATAATTCACTGTTCTGGCATAGTCTTGATGGAACAAAGAATGGGGAGATCTCACCGACAATGCTTTACACTAAAGAAGACCTTGGGAATGGTATAACCATGATCTGGGATTATGCCCTCAGTACGTCATTCGTGATCGAGAGGCCAGAAAAGGCAATCATCGTTGATGCAATGATGGGACATGGGAACCTTTATGAATACATTAGAAATAATGTATTGATAAACAAGGATATAGATCTGGAATTCTTTATTACTCACAATGACAATGACCATACTTACGGGTTAAATCATTTCCTCGGGGTCTCTCAATTGAAGAACATATATCTTCATGAAGATGACAGAGATCCCGTTATAAAGCTCCTTGGAAAAGATGCCGGCAAGCTTAAATATGTCACTGATGGCGACATTATTTCACTGGGAGGAAAGGACGCTGATGTCATACTTGTCCCTGGCCATTCGAGGGGATCAATTATTCTCAGATACGAGAACTTCCTGTTTACAGGTGATGCCATTGGTACCGGTTATATAGGTTGCGGAGAACTCTCATTTGAAGAATATATTACATCGGTTGAGCACCTTCTGAAGAAGATGGGAGATGGCAAATACACGATCCTGGCAGGTCACACTGGTGAATGCCGCAATCCTATGACCGAGGAGTATGTTCATGACCTTCTGGCATGCGCCCGGGGCCTTGTCGACGGATCAATCCCAACTGTTGTCTACTGGAGGAATGCAGGCACGAGGAGGGTCGCAACCTATGGTGATGCTTCAATAACAGGTGATATAAACAACAAGCGTTTGATAAAAGGGGCACTCTTTGATCTTGCCATAAGCGAAGGCAACCTTACTCCGGCCTTTCAGAGATATCTGGTCTATTATTCAGCCAGGGTAGGTGAAAATGTAAGCTCTATCAATATCACACCTGAAGTGCTGGCAAAAGATTACAAGAGTATGACGATTAACGGCAAGAGCACAGTTTCCAGGGAACCGTTCAAAGCTGACCTTGTTGAAGGTGATAACAGGTTCTCAATTGCTGTGACTTCTGCTGATGATGTCACCAGGGTATATACTCTGACAGTTACACGAGACAATTGACAGAGAAAAAATAAGAACCAGGTTCTGATTAAGATAACATATTATAAATAAACGACATGAAAATAATACTTTACAGATTACTGGCTGTCATATTGATATGGATTCCGTTCAATGTCTCAGCTCAGGCAGACAAATCGCTGCCATTCAAGGCAGGTGCAAGCAAGATAGATATCACACCGGCTGAAAAGGATATTCCGGCTGCCAGGTTTAAGTACGGTATCCGTGACAATCTGTACATCCGGGCCGTTGTTGTTGATAACGGTGTCGCCAGTGCGGCTCTTGTCTCTGTGGATGTCAGCACCGTTCCTGACAATTTGTACATAAAGTATATACAGATGATTGAAAAGGAGACAGGTATCCCGGCAATGAATATTATTATCTCTCCTTCTCACTCACATAGTTCAGTAAGGCTCCCGGCGAATGATGCTAAGCCTGATGATCCAAAGGTGGCATTATTTGCAGCCAATTTTGAAAAGAGTATTGTCGAGGCTGTCAGACAGGCAAAAAGTAACCTTCAGCCTGCCCGGATAGGGTACAGGGAAGGCACTTCGTATCTTAATGTCAACCGCGATGTTATAGATCCGTTTACGAGGCTCTGGTCGCAGGCACCTAATTATGACGGTCCGTCTGACAAAACTGTCGCGGTTGTTAAGTTTGAGACTCTGAAAGGGGAACCGATTGCAGTTTATTATAATTACGCAATGCACAGTAATTCAATGTATATGAGCGGCGTCATCAGCGGTGATTTTTCAGGCGAGACATCGAAATACATTGAAGAATACTATGACAATAAGATTGTAGCACTCTGGTCGATGAGTGCGTCAGGTGATCAGAATCCAAGGTATCTGCAGCCGATGCAGGATGTTGAGAGGCTTAAGAGCGAGGCAGCCCTTGCCTCGGGCAGGGCCAAAGACACCGGTGAGGCTAACCGTGTAGCAGGTGCCGGAGGAATGGATGACTTCGACGTAGACCCGAAGATACTCGCAAGGCAGTCTCAGATGATTGCCTCAATGGGGCAGATGCTTGGTGAAGAGATACTCAGGGTCATGAAATATATGCAGAGGTTTAACTCTGAAATAAGGATCTTCAGCTCACAGGCTACCGTCACATGTCCTGGCAGAACAAGGACCAATGCCGGTCGCGAAGGATTTCCCGGTACCTATGTTGACGGTGATCCGGTAAAAATAAGGATCAGCCTCCTGACGCTGGGTGATATTGCATTTGCGGTTTTAAGCGCGGATGCATACAATCTGATAGCACAGAGGCTTAAAGAAGAGTCTCCATATAATTTTACCATCATGGTCGCGCACTCTAACGGCGGCTCCAACTCAGGTTATATTCCAACTGATGATGCCTTTGACCGGAACACCTTCCAGGTACTCAACTCAAGCCTTAAGCCGGGATGTGCCGAAAGGTCAATAATTGATGGATTCCTGGATATGATGGATAAAGCAGGAAGATGAAATGAAAAACCTGCGATCATCATCTGTTTTTCATTTTTCAGTGAGTAAGACAAAGCGCAGATTAACAGTCAGGCAGACTTAGGGGAAAGTTTAGTTATGTCTATGAGCCGACTTATAAGCATTATTTCAGGCAGGTTGATAATGTATCTGCGCTTTGTATTATTCTCCCTTGCCCTGGTGGCACCGGGCAACTATCTGCTTTGCCAGAACGGTTCACTCTCTGAAGGGAAACAGGAACTGGTAATCAGCAGACTCATGAAGGAGATTGATTTTGATGGAATTCCCGGTGAAGAGGCATGGAACTCTATTGAGCCCATTGATCTCATAATGCATTCTCCGTATTTTGGTAATTCGCCTACCGAGAAGTCTGATGTCCGCATAGCATATGATGATAATTACTTATATATAGGTGCCATGCTGGATTACGAAGACCCCTCGATGATAAGGTCAGCCAGCTACAAGAGAGATTTTGTCGGGCAGAGCGGTGACTGGTTCGGAATAATACTCGACACCTATAATGACAAGGAAAACGGTGTGCTTTTTCTGACGACACCTGACGGCTTAAGAATTGATGCCAATATCCAGAGGGATGCTGTTATAAACAATTCAAACAGGATCCCTTACAATATCAGCTGGAATACATTCTGGGATGCCCGTGCGAGGAAAAGCAACGAAGGATGGTCTGCGGAGATAAGAATTCCCCTTTCCTCGATCAGGTTCCAGGAAACTGACGGATTTGTGAGGATGGGCTTGATTATACAGAGATGGATGCCGGCAAAGAATGAAATGAATATTTACCCGGCTATCCCTCCAAACTGGGGAGATCAGTCCCCTCTTAAACCCTCTCAGGCTGGCGAGGTCGTACTCCATGACATCAAGCCCCAGAGTCCTCTTTACCTTACCCCTTACCTTCTGACCGGGTATGGCAGAAGCTACTCCCTTAACAGTTCCGGCACTGCATATGCAAAATCGGATGATCCAACCCTGGAGGCAGGGCTTGATTTAAAGTACGGGATCACCACCAATATGGTCATGGACCTTACCGTCAATACTGACTTCGCCCAGGTGGAGGTTGATGATCAGCAGATTAACCTGACCCGCTTTTCGTTGTACTTCCCCGAGAAGAGGTTGTTCTTCCTTGAGAGATCAAGCGTGTTTGACTTCAGCCTGGGAGGAAACAACAACATGTTCTACAGTCGCCGTGTCGGCCTGAGTCCGGACGGGACACCTGTCCGTATTTATGCGGGAGCGAGATTCATCGGCAGGCTCGGTAAGTGGGACGTCGGCTTTATGGATATGCAGACCGCGCCATACTACAGGGAGACCCCGGAAGGACTTAAGGAGGAGATATTGCCGTCGGAGAACTTTGGCGTTCTCAGACTGAGACGCCAGGTCATAAACAGTAACTCGAATGCGGGAGCAATGATGACAAGCCGCATTGGCACCGACGGATCATACAACTATGTCTTTGGCATTGACGGAGTGGTCCGCATGTTCGGAGAGGATTATTTTGATATCAGAATTGCGAGATCATTCGACAATGAAGTCAGCACAAACTCCTTACTGGGCCCGGCCAGATTTTACAGTCTGTGGGAGCGACGCTCAAGCACCGGCCTTGGATATGCATTCGGATGTTCGTATGTTGGCACTTACTACAGACCCGATATGGGATTTGAAAGGCTGAAGAACTTCCGGTCACTCAGATTCGACCTGAGATACGGATGGCTTCCGGATGCGAATTCATGGCTCTACAGACACTCTCCTGAGTTTGAGATCCGTTATTTTAGCTACGCTGATGACGGCGCGCTCATGACATTTGAAACCAAAGCCGCCTGGGTTTTTCAGTCGAAAAGCAAATGGAAGGGGGAATTGTCAGCTGAATATGGTCGTGAAAACCTGAAGGATACACTTTTCCTCATTAAAGATGAAGTCTTCGTCATCCCTTCACAATATAACAACATAACATATACAGCTGATATTACCACGCCTGACTCCAGATCATTCTACATGAATGTCGTGGCTGAGTCAGGACCCTATTTCGACGGAAAAAGATTTTCATTCCGCCTGCAGCCGACATGGAACGTCTCAAAGCAGCTTGAATTAGGTGCAACTTATAGCTATGACTATGTGAATTTCAGTGAAAGAGACCAGTTAATATCTAATCACATTGTTGGTTTAAAGACCTTATTCATGCTTGATACACGCTTCTCAGTAAATGCATTTATCCAGTATAACACATCGGAAAATATCATACTTACGAACCTCAGGTTACGGTATAACCCAAAAGAAGGTAACGATATCTACCTCGTGATCAACGAAGGACGCAACTCAGACCTAACAGGCGAAGACCCTCCGTTACCTGCATACAATTCCAGGTCAATACTGCTGAAATATACCTACACCTTCAATCTCTGAGGAAGGATCACGGAAAGGATGTTCTATCGGGAATTTATTATCTCTTCGGCAATCCTCATATTTTCAAGCATCTCATTGACTACCGACAGGTTATGCTCTGCCTTTCTTGCGATGTCCGGGTCTGATGACCTGGTGAGATTTCGCAGCGGCTCCAGCGCCTCTTCCGGATGACCGGCGATTATCTGCCTGCTGATCTCCTTGAATGGTCCGCCGCTGTAGATCATCACGGGAACAGTTTCAGTAAAAGGATAGTATTTTCCGAGGCAATCTTTGGCGGCATCATATGCAAGGGCCCTTACTGCATCACGTGCCCTCATTATGCTCATCCCCCCGAGCATGCCGAATATGGTATAGTTTGATTTGACGTATGACGATTTTTCCCCGGCGCAGCGGTCTATGACTTCGCCCTCCGATGTATAGAGAGTCATATAGCTGTTTGCGAATAGGTAGAAGTCTTTCACCAGCATCGATCCCCCTTCGTCATTTTCTTCCACGGTGACATCCCAGTCGGTCCATAAGTTGATCGAGTCAAGCGCAATGAAGATGTCAGCCCCGTACCTGGCACAGAGAGCCCTTACTGTATCAGCGAACTCAGGATATTGCATTGAAATAACCGAATATCCCTTCCTCAGAGTATCAATAACCATAAAGCTTGTTCCCTTGTCTTTCAGGATAACCTCGCCCAGCCCGTCAATATAACCTCTTACCGCTATTGCATAGGCAACCTCATGTTTATCCTCTATTGACTCCGGAACAGTGTAATCATAGAAATTTGCAAAAATATACGTTGCGGAGTCTACAGGCAGCTCTGCCTCAGGCGGATAGGTCTTCTGCATCTGCACTGTCGCAGTGCATGAAGAGGTGAGCAATATCAGGGTCACGACCTTCAGAACAATTGTTATCCTTTTCATCTTGAGAAGAGTTTGTATTTTCCTGTGGGCAACTGACAATAACAAAGTTAAGCCAAAAAGATTTGTAAGGCAGGCAACCTTTGCTGACAATTTTATGTCTTATTTCCGTATTATTGAAGGTATTAATCAAATTCAGGCTGAAATGAAAAACATAAATTTGGTTCTGATATCTCTTATGATGGTGTTATTCTCCTGTTCTAAAGACCCTGACCCTG
>Ga0066600_10000492_pt1 | contig 14293 bp, 14 predicted proteins | sample Lowcelwee11metaG_FD_59486 | JGI IMG/M metagenome (GOLD analysis project Ga0066600, IMG submission 59486) | Freshwater pond sediment microbial communities from the University of Edinburgh, under environmental carbon perturbations - Low... | ecosystem: Environmental > Aquatic > Freshwater > Pond... | reverse complement strand
GCGCCGCGAACGAGAGCCACGAGATCGGCGCGACCGACCCCGAGACCCCGGCGTTGCTGCATTTCACGAGCGGGACCACCGGCATGCCCAAGGGCGCCCTGCACGTCCACGAGGCCGTGGTCACCCATCACGCCACCGGGCGCCTCGCGCTCGACCTCCACGACGACGACATCTTCTGGTGCACCGCCGATCCCGGGTGGGTGACAGGGACCTCCTACGGGATCGTCGCGCCGCTAACCTGCGGCGTGACCATGATCGTCGACGAGGCCGAGTTCGACGCCCGCCGCTGGTACAGCATCCTCGCCCAGCAGCGGGTGTCGGTCTGGTACACCGCGCCCACCGCGATCCGCATGCTCATGAAGGCCGGCGCAGCGCTCGCTCGCGAGTACGACCTCTCGCGGCTGCGCTTCGTCGCCAGCGTCGGCGAGCCCCTGAACCCCGCGGCGGTCCTCTGGGGGCAGGAGGCGCTCGGCCTCCCGATCCACGACAACTGGTGGCAGACGGAGACCGGCGGCATCATGATCGGCAACTACGCCAGCGTCGACGTCAAGCCCGGCAGCATGGGGCTGCCCTTGCCGGGCATCACGGCGGCGATCGCCCGGCGCGACGAGCAGGGCGCGGTGACCGTGATCGAGGAGCCCGACGTCGAGGGCGAGCTGGTCCTGCGCGCGGGCTGGCCCTCGATGTTCCGCGCCTACCTCGGCGAGGACGAGCGCTACCGCAAGTGCTTCACGGGCGACTGGTACTTCACCGGCGACCTCGCGCGCCGCGACGCCGAGGGCTACTACTGGTTCATCGGTCGCTCCGACGACGTGATCAAGACCTCCGGTCACCTCGTGGGCCCCTTCGAGGTCGAGAGCGTGTTGATGGATCACCCCGCCGTCGCCGAGGCCGGCGTGATCGGCAAGCCCGACGAGATCGCCGGCGCGATCATCAAGGCATTCGTCGCGCTCCGCAGCGGCTTCGCGGCGACGCCCGGGCTCCATCGTGAGCTCCTCGGCTATGCGCGCGCTCGCCTCGGACCCGCCGTCGCCCCGCGCGAGATCGCGTTCATCGACGCCCTGCCGAAGACGCGAAGCGGCAAGATCATGCGCCGGCTGCTCAAGGCCCGCGAGCTCGGCCTGCCCGAGGGCGACACCTCCACCCTGGAGCCCTACGCATGAGCGCGGCGCCGCCGGTCGACCGCGCGCACGCGCTGCACCTGCTGCACGAGATGCTGCGGATCCGTCGCTTCGAGGAGAAGTCGGCCGAGCTGTACACGGAGGCCAAGATCCGCGGATTCCTCCACCTGTACATCGGTGAGGAGGCGATCGCGGTGGGCGCCATGCAGGTCCTCAAGCCCGAGGACAACCTCGTCGCCACCTATCGCGAGCACGGCCACGCGCTCGCCCGCGGGATCTCGGCCCGCGCTGTCATGGCCGAGATGTACGGCAAATCCGAGGGCTGCAGCCGGGGCCGCGGCGGCTCGATGCACATCTTCTCGCGCGCCCACCGCTTCTTCGGCGGCAACGCGATCGTCGCCGGCGGCCTGCCGCTCGCCGCCGGACTCGCGCTCGCCGACAAGCTGCTCGGACGCGCGGCGATCACCGCCTGCTTCTTCGGCGAGGGCGCGGTCGCCGAGGGCGCGTTCCACGAGGCGCTCAACCTCGCCGCCCTGTGGCGCCTCCCCGTCCTGTTCCTCTGCGAGAACAACCTCTATGCAATGGGCACGGCGCTCGAGCGCTCCGAATCCGAGACCGACCTGTGCAAAAAGGCGTGCTCGTACCGCGTGCCCGCGGCCCATGTCGACGGCATGGACGTGCTCGCCGTCGAGGCCGCCATCCGCGAGGCGGCGACGGCGGTCCGCGCCGGCAACGGGCCGCACTTCCTGGAGCTGCACACCTATCGCTTCCGCGCCCACTCGATGTTCGACGCCCAGCTGTACCGCTCCCGGGAGGAGGTCGAGGCGTGGCGCAAGCGCGGCCCGATCGAGACCTTCGGCCCGCGGCTGCGCGAGTGGGGCCTGCTCGACGACGCCAGGCTCGCCGAGCTCGAGGCGGCCGTCAGCGCCGAGGTCGCGGACGCGGTCGCCTTCGCCGAGGCGGGCACCTGGGAGCCCGCCTCGGATCTGCTGCGGGATGTGCACACGGAGAAGGCGCCGTGAGCGGCGAAGTCATCACATATCGCGAGGCCGTGCGCGCCGCGCTCGCCGACGCCCTGCGCCGCGACCCGCGGGTGTTCCTCATGGGCGAGGATGTCGCCCGCTACGGTGGCACGTATGGCGTGACCAAGGGTCTGCGCGAGGAGTTCGGCGAGGAGCGCATCCGCGACACGCCGCTGGCCGAGGGCGGCTTCGTCGGGACCGGGATCGGCGCGGCGATCGGCGGCGCGCGCCCGATCGTCGAGATCATGTCGGTCAACTTCAGCATGCTGGCCCTCGACCAGATCGTGAACAGCGCAGCGACGCTGCGGCACATGTCCGGCGGCCAGATCAGCGTCCCCCTGGTCGTGCGCATGGGCAGCGGCGCGGGCGCCCAGCTGGCGGCCCAGCACTCGCACAGCCTCGAGGTCTGGTACGCGCACGTGCCCGGCATCAAGGTGCTCGCGCCGGCGACGATCGCGGACGCCCGCGGCATGTTGTGGACGGCGCTCGAGGACCCCGACCCCGTCATCATCTTCGAGCACGTCGGTCTGTACAATCTAAAGGGCGAGCTCCCGGCGGACGCCGGCGCGGTCGAGATCGATCGCGCCGCCGTGCGCCGCGCGGGGCAGGACGTCACGCTCGTCACTTACGGCGGCAGTCTGCCGAAGGTGCTCGCGGCCGCCGAGGCGCTCGCGGCCGCCGGGATCTCCGCCGAGGTCATCGACCTTCGCACCCTGCGCCCGCTCGACGACGCCACGATCTTCGCGTCGGTGCGCAAGACCCATCGCGCCGTGCTCGTCGACGAGGGCTGGCGCACCTGCGGCCTCGCGGCCGAGCTCTCGGCGCGCCTGATGGAGACCTGCCTCTACGAGCTGGAGGCTCCGGTCGCGCGCGTCTGCACCAAGGAGGTCCCGATCCCCTATCCGCATCACCTCGAACAGGCCGCGCTGCCGCAGGTCGAGGACATCGTGGCGGCCGCGCGCAGGACCCGGGGGGAATGAGCCATGACTGAATTCCGGATGCCTTCGCTCGGCGCGGACATGGAGTCCGGGCTGCTCGTCGAGTGGCATATCAAGCCCGGCGACGCGGTGAAACGCGGTGACATTGTCGCGGTCGTCGAGACCACGAAAGGCGCGATCGACGTCGAGATCTTCGAGGATGGGGTGGTCGAGGCGCTGCTCGTCCGCGAGGGCACCGAGGTCCCGGTCGGCTTGCCGCTGGCGCGCCTGCGCGGCGCGGGGGAGGCCGTCGCAGCGACCGCAGCACCGCCGGCCGCGGCGGCACCCGCTCCGCCGCCATCTCCTCCGCTGCCTCCACCGTCCCCCCTGCCTGCTCCGCCCGCGACCCCGCCACCGGCCGCGGCCCTGCGAATCACGCCACGCGCCCGCCAGCGCGCCGAGGCGCTCGGCGTCGATGTGGCCCGGCTCGTCGGTACGGGGCCCGAGGGCGCGATCACCGGGGAGGACGTCGAGCGCGCCGCACCGGAGAAGCCGCGTCCGCGGCAATCCATGCAGGCGCTGATCGCCGCGGCCATGAGCCGGTCCAAGCGAGAGATCCCGCATTATTATCTGCTGCACAGCATCGACCTCGAGCCCGCAATGCAGTGGCTCGAGACGCACAACGCCGGGGCCTCGCCGCCCGAGCGGCTGCTCCCGGTCGTGCTCCTGCTGCGCGCGGTGGCGCGGGCGCTACGCGACTTCCCCGGGCTGTGCGGCTGGTGGAAGGACGACGCCTTCGTGGCGAGCCCCGGGATCCACGTCGGCCTCGCGGTGTCGCTGCGGGACGGCGGCCTCGTCAGCCCCGCGATCCATGACGCCGACCAGGGCTCACTGCCCGCGCTGATGGCGAAGATCCGCGACGTCACCCAGCGCGCCCGTACGAGCTCGCTACGCGCCTCGGAGTTCTCGGACGGCGCCATCACGGTGACCAACCTCGGCGACCAGGGCGTGCACGCCGTGCTCGGCGTGATCCATCCGCCGCAGGTGGCGATCGTCGGCTTCGGCCTCGTGACACCCAGACCCTGGCTCGTGAGCGGGCAGCTCACCGCGCGTCGGATCGTCGACGCCGCGCTCTCCGCCGATCACCGCGTCAGCAACGGTCACTCCGGCGGGCGCTTCCTGCGGCGGATCGAGCACCTCCTCAACAACCCCGCGGAGCTCGCATGACCGCCGCCGAGGTCCGCGCCACGATCGTGAAGTCGATCGGTGACATCGCGCCCGAGGCGGACCTCGCGGCCCTCGACCCCGCGGCCGATCTACGCGAGGCGCTGGACATCGATTCGATGGACTTCCTCAACCTCGTGATCGCCGTCCACAAGGCGCTCGCGGTCGACATCCCCGAGCGCGACTATCCCCAGGTGATGAGCCTCGACGCAATGACCACGTACGTGCATGCGCGCCTGCCGGCATGACTTTCGCGGGCCCTGCCGCTTGCCTGGTCGGGCTTCGATGCTAAGTACCACGTTTCCTCTCACCAAAGGCTGAATCATGGCAAAGAATGTTGGTATTCGTTCACCGGCGAACCTGGCGCATCAACTCCGCGGCATCGACTTCCCGGCGCGCCGGCAGGAGCTCGTCGAGGTCGCTCGCCGCCACAACGCGGGCGACGAGGTCATCCAGGAGATCGAGCGCATGCCCGACCAGGAGTACAAGAGCATGGCCGACGTGATGGCCGGCTTCAGTCACATCGGCGACACGACGCAAAACGAGTAGTGCCCCGGCCGCAGCGCCGCGCGCCCCCCATGACAGCATGACGGGCGCGCGGGCGGCTCTAGCCCTTGAGCACGCCGATCGGCCGCAGGCGAGCGACCTTGCGGGCGATCCCGGCGCGCTGAATGGTGTCGACGACGCGATCGACGTCCTTGTAAGCGAGCGGGGCCTCCTCGGCGAGCTCGGCATTCGAGGGGCACTTGATGACGATCCCGCGGTCCGTGAGCTCCTTGCGCACGATGTGGCCCGCGGTCTCGCGCTTCGCGGCCCCCCGGCTCATCGCCCGCCCGGCGCCGTGACACGCGCTGCCGAGCGAGAGCGCCGAGGATGCGTCGGTGCCGACCATCACGAACGATGCGGTGCCCATGCTGCCCGGGATCAACACCGGCTGGCCGACCCCGCGATACACCGGCGGCAGCTCGTCGCTGCCCGGTCCGAACGCCCGGGTCGCGCCCTTGCGGTGCACGCAGACCTCGTGCCCGCCGTGGCGCTCGATCTTCGCGTTGTTGTGGCCGACGTCGTAGACGAGGCGCAGGCTCGCCATCGGACAATCCAGCATATGATAGAACACCTGGCGCACCTTATGCGCGAGCGCCTGCCGGTTGCACCAACCGAAGTTGGCCGCGCCGCACATCGCGGCGAAGTATTCCTGCCCCTCCCGCGAGGAGAGCGGCGCGCACGCGAGTTGCCGGTCCGGGAGCACGATCCCGTGGCGACCGAGCGCCGCGTCCATCAGGCGCACATAGTCGGTGCAGACCTGATGACCGAGCCCGCGCGACCCGCTGTGGATGAGCACGGTGATCTGCCCCGGCGAGAGCCCGAACGCCGCCGCGACCGCCTCGTCGTCGACCGCCTCGACGACCTGCAGCTCGAGGAAATGATTGCCACCCCCGAGCGTGCCGAGCTGGTCCCGGCCCCGCTGCTTCGCGCGCGCGGACACCATCGCGGCGTCGGCGTCGGCGAGGCAGCCGCCGGATTCGGTGTGTTCGAGGTCCTCGGGGAAGCCCAGGCCATGCTCGCGGATCAAATAGGGGCAGCCCCCGTTGAGCACGTGGTCGAGCTCGACGTCGTCGAGCGCGAGCTTGCCTGGTCGGCCGTAGCCGGCCGGGACGCTGCGGCTGAGCTCGTGCATCAGCGGGCCGAGCTCCGGCGCGAGCTGCTCGAGTCGCAGCGGCGTGCTCAGCAGCCGCACGCCGCAGTTGATGTCGAAGCCGATGCCGCCGGGCGAGATGACGCCGTCGGGCAGCAGCGTCGCGGCCACTCCGCCGACCGGGAAGCCGTAGCCCTCGTGCATGTCGGGCATCCCGAGGGCCGCGCCGACGATGCCGGGGAGCGTGGCCACGTTGATGAGCTGTGGCAGGCTCTGGTCGCGCATGATCGCCTGGATGAGCACGTCGTCGGCGAACACCCGCACGGGCACCCGCATGTCGCTGCGGTGGCTCTGCGGGAGCTCGTACAGGCACTCGGAGATCCGCGTCAGCGGCAGCGGCAGCGGCAGCTGGACGGGCTCATGGGGTATCGCTTGCATCTCCATGTCGTCTCCTCTCGGCGCTCAGACATCGAGCAGGACCGTGGCCCGCAGCTCGCCGTCGGACTCGGTGATGTGCAGCCCGTGAAACGTGGCCGCCTTGACCAGCGTGCGCGCGCTGTCGTCCGGGCGGCCGCGGATCTCCGCCGTCAGCGCCCCGTCGGTCAGGGATTCGACGCGCACCTCGTCGAAGATCTGCCGGCGCGTCTCGGCGAGGAAGATCAGCTCGTTGAGCCAGTCGACGAGCAGCGCCTCGCGATCGGGCGCGCTCAGCTCGACCCGGTGCACCGCACGCTGCGTGTCGGCGCTCGCGGACCCACCGGACATCGCCGCGGCGAGCGCTCGCGCGGCCTCCTCGAAGAGCTCGCCGAGCGAGCCGGCGCGCAGGCTGATCCGGAGCTCGCCACGATGCGGCTCGAAGCGATGAGTCGGCTGGACGCGGGGCATCACTCGACACAGGTTAATGTCGCGTCTCGCCCGGTAAGCCAGTGAAAGTTCCTCGCCCGGCGCAGCGCGGCCTGGTTGCCGGCGCGCAAAGTGCTGATAAAGAGGGGTGATGACAATCTTTCGGGACCGCGAAGCAGGTGGCGCCGTGCTCGCCGAGGCGCTGTCGAAATACAAGGGCAAGGATGTGGTCGTCTATGGCCTCCCGCGGGGCGGCGTCGTGACCGCGAAGGTGGTGGCGACCGCCCTGGAGGCGCCGCTCGACCTGATCATCACGCGCAAGCTGGGCCACCCGCATCAACCGGAGTACGCGGTGGGCGCGATCGCCGAGGACGGTCAGGTCGCGCTCAACGAGCGCGAGGTCGCCGCGCTGTCGGAGGACTGGCTCGAGCACGCGAAGCAGGAGCAGCTGCGCGAGGCGAAGCGGCGCCGCAAGGTCTACCTCGGCGACCGGGCGCCGCTCCCGGTCCAGGGCAAGATCGCGATCCTCGTCGACGACGGCATCGCCACCGGGTACACGATGAAGGCCGCCATCATGGCGGTCCGGCGCATGAATCCGGCCAAGGTCATCGTCGCCGCGCCGGTGGCGCCGCCGGACGCCGCGCGACGCTTCGCCGGCCTCGCCGACGAATTCATCGTGCCGGAGACGCCGGACGGTTTCTACGCGATCGGCCAATTCTACACCGTGTTCGACCAGGTCGACGACGGCGAGGTCATCGCGCTGCTGAAGCGACAGTCGGAGGCCGCATGAAGTTGTTCGCGCTCGCCCCCTTCGGCGCCATCGCCAGCGAGCTGGTCAAGGCGGATGCGTCGCTGCACGGCGAGGACTTCACCCTCGACCGGTTCGCCAACGGAGAGCTGCACGTCGCCTTGAAGACGCCGGTCAGGGGCGCCGAATGTGCGGTGCTGGGGACGCTGCGGCCGCCGGAGCGTAACCTCGGCGAGTTCCTGCTGGTCTGCGACACGCTGCGGCGGCACGGCGCGCGATCGGTCCTCGCAATCCTGCCGTACTTCGCCTATTCCCGTCAGGACCGGATCGAGGCCAATCAAAGCCTCGGCGCCGCCTGGATCGGGCAGCTCCTGGCCACGAGCGGCGCCACGAGCGTGCTGACCCTGGATGTGCATAGTCCGCATGTGGGCGCCCTCTGCCCGATCCCGCTGACCTCGCTCGACTGCACCGCGCTGTTCGTGCCGGCCCTCCCGGGCCGCCTCGTCGCGGATACGACCATCGTCGCGCCCGACGAGGGAGCGATCGATCGGTGCCGGCGGTTCCAGGAGGCCGCGGGCCTCACCCGACTCGCTCACTTCAAGAAGGTCCGCTCACCGACCGGCGTCACTGCACACCTCGTCGGGCCGGTCACCGAACACGCGATCGTGCTCGACGACATCCTCGACACCGGCGGTACCCTGATCGCGTGCGTGCGCGGCTTGCGGGCCGCGGGGGTGCGCCAGATCGAGGTCGCCGTCACCCACGGCCTCTTCACGGGCACCGCCTGGCAAGAACTGTGGGACCTCGGGGTCGACAGCATCGTCTGCACCGACAGCGTCGGCGGCCTCGCTCCGCCCGACCGCAGCGTCAAGGTCGTCTCGTGCGCGCCAGCGCTGTCGGCGGCGCTGCGACCATTCACGAGGCTGGTTCGGGACGAGGGCCCGCTCCCTCCGCAGGCCCGCAGCGCCTGAGGCCCGCGCGCGGTCGCGCATGACCGCCGCGGGTCGGTCGCCACGCGAACGGTCGCGGGCAGTGTAACCTGCGAGTGATGGACCCGCATTGCATGCCCGCCGAGCTCCACACCGCTCGCCTGGTCGTACGCAGGGCCCGCGAGGAGGACGGTCCCGCGGTCGCCGATGCGATCGCGGAGACGCTCGACTTGCTGGTGCCGTGGTTCAAGTGGGCCGAGTTCCTCGACACCTGGGGCAGCCGCGGCGACTTCGAGGGCCGCGCCCGGACGGCCGTGCGTCGCTTCGAGGAGGGCGAGGGACCGACGTACTACCTGTGGGCCGCGGGCCAGTTCGTGGGCGAGGTATGGCTCGGCGCGGAGGCCTCCCGCTTCAATGTGCTGAACTACAACGTGTGGGTGCGCCGCAGCGCGGCGGGCGCTGGCTATGGGGCCGAGGGCAGCCGCGCGGTGCTTTCGGCGGCGTTCACGGCCGGCTTCGAGGCTGTGGAGGCGCTGGTCCGCAGCGGTAATCCGCAGTCGCGCCGGTTGCTGACGGCGGTCGGGTTTCGGCGGCATGGGTGGTTGCAGCAGCTCGAGCGATACGTGGTCGACCGGGAGACGCTGATCCCCGGGGCGCCGGGGCCGAGCGAGTAGCGGGAGGCTCGAGCTCCGGGTCGCAGCGCGCGCCGCAATTGAATTGCCACACTTGGCGATGCATTCAGTCGCGTGCACGACGCGAATGGAGAAATACGCGCATGATGAAGGACCTGTCCGCGCCTGGGGATACACGCAATCCGACGCCGGGTTTACATTGTTAGGCGACCCACTCGCTCGCCGCCTTCAGTGGCGCGCCCGCGCGACGGAGCCCCATGAGGCCGCTTGAGCTGGTACAGTCGCTGCGATGAAGATCGCGGACTTCGATCTCAAGAGCATGCTCGATTTCCAGCCGTCCGCGGGCAAGCTCCTGCTCGGCGGCGACCGCATGCTGATGTTTCGCCAGGACGCATTCGCGTCGCTGCGCACGCTGCTCTTCGAGCAACTCGGCGAGCAGCTGACGCGGGCGTTGTTGATGCAGTTCGGCTACCGCTGCGGCCACGGCGATCACCACGCGCTGACGACCCGCTTCACCTGGGACACCGAGCTCGACGAGATGTCGGCGGGGCCCATCATGCACACCTGGGAGGGCCTCGTGCATGTCGAGCCGACGCTGCTGGAGTTCGACAAGGCGAAGGGCCAGTTTCACATGAAGGGGATCTGGCGCAACTCGTATGAGGCCGAGGTGCATCACCACGAGTTCGGGGTGTCGCCCCTGCCGGTGTGCCACTCGCTCACCGGCTACGCGAGCGGCTGGTGCTCGGCCTTCTTCGGGTCGCCGCTGCTCGCCATCGAGACGAAGTGCGCGGGCAAGGGCGATCCTCGCTGTGAGTTCGAGATCCGGGTCCCGGACGCCTGGGGCAGCGAGGCGGACATGTGGCGCAGCTCCCTCGTGGCGACGGATTACTCGATCTCCCGCGAGCTCGTCGAAAAGCTCTCCACGATCGAGCGCCAGCGCGTGGCGATCTCGCAGCTCTCGTCGCCGATCATCCAGATCTGGGAGGGCGTGCTCACCATCCCCATCGTCGGCCAGATCGACCCCGGGCGGGCGGCGCAGCTGCTCGAGGATCTGCTCGGCGCGGTGCTCCGAACGCGGGCCCGCTACGCGATCCTCGACCTCACGGGCGTCGACGTCGTCGACACCTCGGCGGTCGATCACTTCTTCAAGATCCTCGGCGCGGTCGAGCTGCTGGGCGCGCGCTGCATCATGACCGGCATCACGCCGGCCGTCGCGCAGACCATGATCTCCCTCGGCATCGACATGGGCCGCATGACGACCATGGCGACCCTGGAGGACGCGCTGCAGAGCTGCCTGCGCGGGCTGGGCTTCACGGTGACCCGCAATCGGGCGCACGCCCGCTGACCGCGGCCAGAGCCCGGGACAGCCGTCCCCGGGCCCGTCCGCATTCGCAGCCCCGTGAGCCGACACGCCCCCGCCCGGGCCTGCGTACCGGGTTTTGACGGGAGCCGCGGTCCGTGGCCCACTGGGGCGACGTGGACGCGGTGACCCTGGGACTGCTGATCGAGAGCGCCGTCGCTGGCGCCATCGGTCTGTTCATCGGCCTCGAGCGCGAGCACAGCGACATCGGCGAGCCGACCCAGGCGCACATCGACGACCACCTCGGCGTGCGCACCTTCTCGATCCTCGCGCTGTTCGGCTGGATGTGCGCGGTGCTCGGTGACGCCCTGCCGTGGGTGCCCCCCGCGGGGCTGCTGGTCGCCGCCGGGCTGATCGTCGCCCATTACTTTCGCGTCGGTGACAAGGACCTCGGCCTGACCACCGAGGTCGCCGCGGTGGCGACCTTCGCCCTCGGTATGCTGGTCCATTACCAGCGCGACGTCGCGGTCGGGGTCGGGCTGGTCGTCACCCTGCTGCTGATCGCCAAGCCGTGGTTTCGCCGCACGATCCCCAAGCTGCGCCGGGTCGAGCTGACGGGCACCCTGCAGTTCGCCATCATGCTCGCGGTCGGGCTGCCGCTGCTGCCGGTCGAGGCATACGACCCATGGGGCGTGCTCTCGCCGCGCAAGATCGGCCTGTTCATCGTCCTGATCGCCGGTATCAGCTATGTCGGCTATATCCTGAATCGCCTGCTCGGCGCCTCGCGTGGGGCCGGCCTCGCCGGTCTGGTCGGCGGGCTCGCCAGCTCGACCGCCGTCACCGTCGCCATGGCCCAGCAGTCGAAGGCCGACGAGCGCATGGTCCTGCCCGGACAGCTCGCGGTCTTCCTCGCCAACACCGTGATGTTCGCGCGCGTCCTCGTCATCACCGCCCTCATCGACCGCAACATCGCCGCCGCGCTCGCCGTGCCGCTCGGCCTGATGGGCGCCGTCATGCTGAGCGGGGCCGGCTGGAAGTTCCTCGCGCTGCGCCGCGCGGACCGCAGCCCCGACACCACCCGCGAGGCGATGCCGCTGTCGAACCCCTTCGCGCTGCTGCCGGCGCTCAAGTGGGGCGTCGTGCTCAGCGTCGTCCTGGTCGCCTCGGCGGCCGCGCAGGAGCAGTTCGGCGACCAGGGTCTGTACGTCACGGCGGCGGCCTCGGGCCTGGCCGACGTCGACGCCGTCACGCTCGCCGTGAGCCGACAGAGCCACCAGGGCGCCCTGTCGACCGCCGTGGCCGCCCTGGCGATCACGATCGCGGTGGTCTCCAACACCACGGTGAAGGGGACGATGGCGGTGTTGATGGGCGGCAAGGGCTTCGGCCGGGCGATCGCGTTCGTGTTCGCGCTCGCCATCGCGGTCGGCGTCAACACGGCGGTGGCGCTGAGGATGCAGTGATCCCCGGCGCTGCGGCCTGCGCCCCGCGCCGGGCTCACTGCGCGACGATCGGCGGCAGCGTCGGCAAGGCCATCCACATCCTGGTGCTCGACCGGCTCGACCTCGCGGCGCAGGTTCAATGCCTAACGGTTCAACCCAGCGCGCAGCGAAGGTGCTGCTGACCGCCGCGGGCAAAGAAGGTTGCGCGCTCAGCCCACCGTTCGTGTGCGCCCCGCCCAGTATGGCGCCCGCAGCTTGAACTTCTGCAGCTTGCCGGTCGAGGTCCGCGCCAGCTCGTCGCGTAGCTCGACCGAGGTCGGGCATTTGTAGTGAGCGAGGCGCGCCCGACAATGGGCGATGAGCTCGGCCTCGCCGGCGTGCTGCCCCGCCGCCAGCACCACCAGGGCCTTGACCGTCTCGCCCCAGCGCTCGTCCGGCACGCCGATGACCGCGGCCTCGGCGACCGCGGGGTGCGAGCAAAGCGCGTCCTCGACCTCGATCGACGAGACGTTCTCGCCGCCGGTGATGATGACGTCTTTCTTGCGGTCGGAGATCACCAGATAGCCGTCGGCGTCGAGGTGGCCGCCGTCGCCGGTGTGGAACCAGTCGTCCGCGAGCGCCGCGGCGGTCGCCTCGGGCTCGCGCCAGTAGCCGGCGAGCACGACGTTGCTGCGGGCCAGCACCTCGCCGTGCTCGTCGACCTTGATCTCGACGCCGAGCGCGGGTGCGCCGGCGCGGGCCAGCTGTTCGGCGCGCGCGTGGTCGTCGAGTCCGTCCCACTCGGCGCGGCGGCGATTGAAGGTCAGCAGCGGCGAGGTCTCGGTGAGGCCGTAGATCTGGATGAACTCCCAGCCGAGCTCGGCCTCGATGCGCTCGATGGTGCGGGTCGGCGGCGGCGCGCCGGCACAGACCACGCGCACGCGCCCGCGCCCGGGCACCGGCCCCGGCCAGCTCGCGGCGGCCGTGAGCACCGCGTTGAACACCGCCGGCGCGGCGCACATCAGCGTGACCCCGTGGCCTTCGACGCGGCGAAGGATCTCCGCGCCGTCGATCTTGCGCAGGACGTGCTGGGCCACCCCGAGGCCGGCGAGCGCGAAGGGCATGCCCCAGCCGTTGCAGTGGAACATCGGCAGGGTGTGCAGATAGACGTCGCGGTCGGTGATGCCGGCGTGCAGCGCGAAGGTCGTCGCGTTGATCCACAGGTTGCGGTGCGTCAGCTCCACGCCCTTCGGCCGCGCCGTCGTGCCGCTCGTATAGTTGATCGTCGCGGTCGCGCCCTCGTCCGGGGTCCAGGGGGCCGGCGGGGCGCCCTCACGAAACAGCGCCGCGTCGCTCTCGGCGCCGAGCACCAAACGTCGCGCGCACTTCACCCCCGCGAGCGCCGCGTCGAGCTCGGGGTCGACGAGCAGCAGCGAGGCGCCCGCGTGCTCGACGATATATTCGATCTCCATCGGGCTCAGGCGAAAGTTGATCGGCACCAGCGCGCGCCCGTGGCCGGCCACGCCGAAGAACGAGACCAGCAGCCGCGCCGCGTTCTGCGAGACGATCGCGACCCGCTCGCCGAAGCCGATCCCCAGCGCGTCGAGCCCGGCCGCCTGCGCGCGCGCGAGCGCCCCGACGCGCGCGTAGCTCAGCGCGCCGAGCGAAGGCGCCGGCTGCTGCGGCTCGTCGATCACACCCACCCGCGCGCCATAGACCTGCTCGGCGCGGCGAAGGAAATCGAGGATCGTGAGGGGTACGAACACGGCGAGCTCCTGGCTGAGAGAGGCCCGCATCCTTGCACACTCGGCGCCGCAGCACACGTGCCGGCCTCCGCGTGAACGCCGCCCGCCCTGCCCGGCTCAGCGCTGGCTGGCGATGCCCGCCATGCTGGCGGGTCCCCGCCGGGTGTGCGAGAGCGCGCACCCGACCGCGAGCCCGGGGCCCGGGGAGAAATCACGTTGCCGCGCTCCGAAGCGCGGCCATGTTTGGCGCGGAGGAATGAGCATGCAATCACAGGCCATCGACACCATCGCCAAGGTCGTGGAGATCAGCGCACAATCGCATATCAGCTTTCAGGACGCGATCGAACGCGGCATCACGCGCGCCAATCAGACGCTGAAAAACGTCCGCGGCGCGTGGATCAAGGAGCAGGAGCTGTCCGTCGAGGGCGGCAAGATCGCCGCTTACCGCGTGATCATGAAGGTGACCTTCGTGCTCGGCGAATGAAGCCCGGGGCCCCGGGCGACCGACCTCCCCGGAGGCCCCGGTCGACCGGGCCGGCCCGGCGGCGAGTCAGGTGTAGGGGTCGACCACCGTCCTGTCCTCGAGCATGCGCACCCCCGGCGCGAACGACACGGCGCGCTCGATCGCGTTCTTCTCGGCCCACGAGCGGACCGAGCCGGTCAGCGTCACGAAGCCGCCCTCGACCGAGACGTTGACGCGCCGGGCCTCGCGCTCCGCCTGCCGCTCGAGCGCCTCCTCGATCCTGTGCTTGAGGTCG
>Ga0066600_10000490_pt1 | contig 14362 bp, 9 predicted proteins | sample Lowcelwee11metaG_FD_59486 | JGI IMG/M metagenome (GOLD analysis project Ga0066600, IMG submission 59486) | Freshwater pond sediment microbial communities from the University of Edinburgh, under environmental carbon perturbations - Low... | ecosystem: Environmental > Aquatic > Freshwater > Pond >... | reverse complement strand
CTCTGAATCATTTGTTCCGAAAGAAGTAACGGGAAGCGCAAACTGTGTTTTTGCTCATAAAGCTTCTGAATCTTCCAGTTTTTACTATTTTTATGAATCTTCAGAAACAGCATCCGATACGGGATTTGTAACGATTCTGAAGCGGCCTGATATTTCTGACAAGATAATCAGAGTGATTTCTCCAAAGTACTCTAAAATTCCAGTTAAAGAGTACAATGAAATTATTTCAAAAATATCAGCTTATAAAGGTTCGGAAATAAAGATCATTCTTAAAACCGCGCCTGATATTTTAGACTCTGCGTGGATAAAATTCTCAGATAATTCTCGAATCAAACTGTCTATAAATAAAAGCGGTTCTTATGAAGCTGAAATGATGATAAATAACGAATGCGAGTTCAAATTCGAACTTTACAGCAGCTCAAGAGGCGTATTGTTAAAAAACATCAACCCGGTAATTCACAGGATTGATGTGATAAAAGATGAATTTCCTATAGTAAATTTAGTGTATCCCGAAGACGGGTATTTACTTGACGAAACGATGAGGATCCCCGTATTCGCCACTGCGACCGATGATTTTGAGATAAGTAAAGCAAAGCTTTTTTTTCGAAAACTGTCTTTCAACGAATTCAGCGGCAAGATCAATAAATCGGACTATACAGAAAAAAAAGCGGATCTAATCATAGAAAAAGAAGGCATGTCCGTTGTAAATTCATATATATCATGCTCTGACCTGAATTTATTGCCGGAAGATAAAGTAGAATTATTTTTAAGAGTATATGATAACGACAATATTTCAGGTCCAAAATACACTGATTCGAAGATAAGAACGGTAATGCTTCCGTCTATTGAGCAGCTGCTTGCAAGTTCTGAAAAGAACTATGAATCGCAGAATAATACACTCAAAGAAGAACTTGAAAGGAATTCTTCGATAATGGAAAAGATATCTGAAATGACTGAAAAGCTGAAAAAAAATCAGGATTTGAACTGGGAAGACGAAAATGAATTCAGGCAGATCGTTGAGGATCAGGAAAAAATGAATAAGAGCCTGAACGATTTAAAACAGGATATTCAGAAAAATATTTCCATGCTCGATGAAAATTCACTTCTAAGCGAAGAGACTATGAATAAATATATGAAACTGCAGAAGCTCGTAGATGAACTTTTCACGGGCGAATTGAAAGATAAGCTGAAAAAATTGTCGGAACTTTCCGGTATGGACAAGTTTGATAAAAAGCAGTTCTCGGAATTACTGAAAGATTTTGAAAAAGAGCAGAAGCAGTTCAATGAAGGTATAGAAAAATCAATTGAAATCCTTCAGCAGATAAAAAACGAGTATATGCTCGACAGACTGATTAGGCAGATTGACGATCTGATAACAAAACAAAATGAGGTCAATTCATCGCTGACCGAAAAAAGTTTCGACAAAGAAAGTGAGCTGCTCAAAGAAAATAAAATTGAAAGCTCGTTTGATTATTTTAAAAAAGAATTGAAGGATCTGGGCGGCGAATCAGAAGAGGGAGGAATAAAGGAAGTTTCGGACGACCTTGAACAAAAAGACCTCAAGAATGATTTTTCCGATATTTCAGAGCAGATCAAAAAAAATGAAAAGTCTTCGGCATCGGAAACAGGACGGGAAATATCCTCAAAACTTCTTGATACCAAAGATAAACTTGCAGGATTAAAAAAAGACATGCTTGATAAACAGAAGAAAGAACTGGAAAAAGAAATTAACGAAGTCATATCTGATCTTATATTGATTTCAAAAGATATTGAGAATCTCAAAAATTTCTCAAAAAATCTTTCAGCAAGCTCATCCCACTCACCTGAAGTAATAAAGAAGTTCTCAAGGATCAGCTCCAGTTTTGACAGTGCAAGCGAAAAAATATTTAAAATATCAAAGAAGACATTTTTTATAGATAAGTCTGTTATTGCCCAAATCGGCAGGCTGAGCGAATTGTTCGGCAGTATCTCAAGCATCTTCTCAAACAGATATTTTTCATTTTCATACGAAAAGAATAATATTCTGATGGGAGGAGTAAATAATCTGGCAGTATTGTTATACGATGCGAAAAGCGAAATGAACAAATCAAAATCTCCATCGGGACTGGAAGAGATGCTGAAAAAAATGGAAGAGCTTGCAAAAAAGCAGGCAATGTTAAATTCGAAGACATCATCGGCGCAGTCGAATTCAGGACAGATGGGAATGTCGCAGATGCAGGAGATGATGAACCGGCTGGCTATGGAACAGGCTCAGTTATATGACGCGTTGATGAAGATGCAGTCGGGAATGAATCAGCCCGGAAAAGACGGAAGTCCCGGCAAAGACGGCTCTCCCGGAGAAGGAATGGAAGGCGGTATGCAGGGGCCGGGAGGACAACCAGGATCACCCGGAAACTCGGGAGACCCGAAGAGCGGTTCTCAGGGAAGCGCGCAATCAGATAATGGTTCCAACTCGGGACTGGGAAAGAGACTCGGAAATATCGGGAATGAAATGAAAGAAATTGAAAAGCAGCTGAAAGATAAAAAACTTGACGAATCCCTTCTTTCAAAACAGAATAAAGTTCTGGATAAACTTTTAGACGCGATCGAATCTGTCAAAAAAGAAAAATATGAAAATAAAAGAGAAAGCCAATCAGGAAATAAACAGGCTTTAGATCCCGGAAAAATAGATATTAAGTACGATCAGGACTTAAGAGAAATGCTTATCAGATCGCTGAAAGACGGTTACACAAATAAATATAAGATCAAAATCAAGAATTATTTCAGAGAACTTGAAAATTAACGGGAGGTGTTTTATGAAGATTTCATTATGGTCGGGCATGATAATCTCGGTTTTAATTATCCTGTTATCGTGTTCCGGTTCAAAGAACGATCTGACGGTAATATCTGTCAGTTCCTTGAACGGAAATATTTTCCCGATACAGAAAGACAGTCTGAAAACGGGAGGGTTCAGTCTCATTTCAACGAAGATCAATCAGATCAAAGAGAAAAACAAGAACAATAAACTTGAAATCATAGCCAATTCCAATTTTATTTACGGTACAAGCGAAGCTTATTTCACTGTCGGTAAAGCTGTGATTGAACTGATGAACGAACTGCATTTTTCATGCATGGTGATAGGGCACCGCGAATTCTATTTCGGGTTCGACGAACTTAATAATCTGTCAAAAACAGCAGCATTTCCGTTTATTTCCGCCAATCTGGTTTACAAGGATTCGTCACGGGTTCATTTTATAAAACCTTACGCAATTCTATCAGACGCCAAAACAGCTGTTATAGGATTAAGCACAAATAAAGTCATCAAAGCCAATCTTGAGAAAGATGTCAACAAAATCATTATAACTGATCCGATCGAAAGCGTAAAGAAATATATAAAGGAATTAGAAACTAAAGGTATTAAGAACATCATCGTTGCAGGAGATTTTGACTGCGATGTAAATTCATCATCAAATCTGTCGGAAAGCGAAATAAAAAGTCTTCTTGCGATCAGCGAAATAGATCTTTTCCTCACCACTACTGAGAGTAATAAGCTCAACATACTCGAGAAAACAAAACCTATTCTCGTTTGCGGGATAAACGGAAGCGAGATCGTATCTTTTAATATTGAAAAAGATAAAATCGTAAATACGCAGAAGCATGAAGTATCTTCGAACACAGCCGCTCCCGATATCAATCTGACAAATAAAATGGCAGAGATCGATCAGATGATCAAAACAATTACAGGTACTATACTTGGAAATTCTTTAGACGATATAGGCCATTCGCAGGGAGATAAATTTACTTCCGAAACTCCGCTTGGAGATCTGATCTGCGATATTATGAGGGATTACACAAAAACCGATATCTTTTTTATGAACAGCGGCAAAGTGAGAAAAGGTTTCGAGAAGGGTCCGATAACTCTCGGAAACCTTTACGGGGTCATACCCTATGAAGGCAATCTCGTATCGGTTAACATGACAGGCGGGCAGATATTAAAAATACTTGAAAGTTCCTGCGCGATAAAAATGAGTAAGAGCTTTCTTCAGGTTTCAGGCATCAGTTTCAGCTACGATTCTTCGAAACCGGCGTTTGAAAGAGTCCTTGCGAGCAGTGTAAAAGTTAACGGAAAAAAGCTTGACAAAAACAGTATTTATTCCGTATCGTTAACTGACTATATCTTTCAGGGAGGAGATTCGTATAACGAGTTTAAAGATATGGGTATTGCTTTGTCCGTCACGCATCAGAAGCAGATGAGGGAAATTATAAAAGATTATATAATTTCATCCGGAACGATCAAGCTTCATGAAAATAACAGGATGACGGATGTGTCGAAATTGTAGACGGAGATTAGAAACAAATGCTGGGTTTTGTTAAAAACAGGTTACTTTTCAGGCTTATATTTTTATTTACGCTGATAATATTCGTTCCGATCGGTATTGTATCATATCTGATATACGATCTGATCGTCGATAATTATAACGAGAATATCGAATCTTCTTTAAAGTCGGGCGAAAATTATATTAATACGATTTTCAACAATAACATAAGTCTCATTTCAGGAAATGTTATCAAGATAAAAGATGATTACGAATTCAATAAATGTTTCAGGTCCGTAGTAACTGAAGAAATTGAACCGTCTGAGCTTTTCGATTATCTGAAGCCGAATTACGAATATGATTTTATTTACATATCCGATATTAAAAACAATTCGGAAATATTTTATTCCGAAGTTATCAGGAAAACTCCGGATATGGATCTGACCTCAGATATAAATTCGCCTGTTATAAAATTTACCGGACAGAATTTTCTGGCATTTGTCAAGATTCAACTGAACATTGAAAATCAGCCGTATAATTTGACAGTTGGTAAGGTTATTGACAATTACAGCATTTTCGAATTCAGCAAAATATTGAATTTCGATTTCATACTTTTCGAAAAAGAAGGAAACAGGCTAGTTAATTTGTTTTCTACGATTTACGATGAATACGGGTTACTAATAGGCGGCGGTAAAATTGTTTTTGAAACGGTTCTTGCAGGTCAGTCCGGTATAATCAGCACAAGAATTTCCGATAAAAACAGAAAAGTCCTGTTATTCAATCCGATCAATTTCAACAAAGATTATATTGCCGGAATAAGCATAACTGAAAATTACGAATATCTTGAGGCCGCCAAAAAGCAGCTGTTCATTCTCATTCTGATTTTTACAATTCTTGTTCTTATACTCGGGATATTCATAAGAACTCAGATCGTCAACCCGATAGTTGAACTTTTAAACGGCATCAGCGGCGTTTCCCATCAGGTAGAATCCGAGCAGCCGATAGAACCTTTGAGCATAGCGAACAAGGATGAGATAGGAAAACTGGCTTCAGAATTCAATAAAATGGCTTCAAATCTCGGAAGAAGCTTTACAAGGATTAAATATCTTCAGAACTATCTACTGAATATATTTGAATCTATGCCTTCGGGAATAATCGCCGTTGACGAAAAAGGAAGGATCACGCAGTGGAACAGGACCGCGGAAAAATATGCCGATAAGGGCGATCATATAAAAAAAGGGCAGGAGATCTGGAAAACGATCCCTGATCTCGGCATATACAGGGATGAATTACTGAAGGTCATAGAAGATAAAGGGCATATTCAGATTTACCGTGAACCGTATCAGGACGGCGAGAAAAAGAATGTGAATATACATTTATTTCCGCTGATCGCGAACGGCGTCAAAGGGTCAGTAATAAGGATAGACGATGTTACGGAATTAAAAAAGAAGGACGATCAGCTCAGACAGGCTCAGAAAATGGAAACTATCGGCACGCTTGCAGGGGGCATAGCCCATGATTTCAATAATATTTTGAGCGGAATCGTTGGCGTGGTATCCATTTTGAAATATAAGATCGACAAGAATCTGGAGATCACCCGCGAGCAGCTCGTTGAATATCTGGATATCATGGAACAATCCGGACACAGGGCGGGAGATATAGTGCAGAGGCTGCTTACCTTATCGAGAAAACAGAACACCGTAATGGAAAAAGTCGAGATCAGCGAAGTAATCAAGCATGTATTAAAGCTATGTACCAATACATTTGATAAATCAATAGATATCGAAGGTGTAAATCTGGAGAATAACAGTTGTATTCTTGCGGATTTTACTCAGCTTGAACAGGTTATACTCAATATCGCGATAAACGCAGGCCACGCTATGACGATCATGCGTAAGGAAGGCGAACAGCCCGGAGGGAAACTTTCAATAGGAATATATGACGACTTCAGCAGCGATGAATTATTTAATTTTATAAACTCCGCTGATAAAAGAGATTTTATTAAGATATCCATAAAAGATACAGGCGTCGGTATGGACAGCTCGGTTGTCAAACAGATTTTCGAACCGTTCTTTTCAACTAAAGACAAAGGTATGGGAACAGGTCTCGGTCTTACTATAGTTTATAATATTGTGCAGCAGTTCGACGGATTTATAGATCTCGATTCAACTCCCGGAAAAGGTACTGAATTCAAGATCTATTTCCCTAAGTATGATAAAGAGACCGATAAACTTCATCAGAAAGATGTTCCGCATATCAAGAAAGGATCCGGAATTATTCTCGTTATTGATGATGAACCCGTACTAAGGGAACTTGCGAAATCAATGCTTAATCAGGCCGGTTATGAAATTCTTACTGCTAAGGACGGAGTAGAAGGGATAGAAATTTATAAAAACAATATTGATAAGATCAGTCTGGTTTTACTTGATATGATGATGCCGAACAAGAACGGTAAAGAAACATTCGAAGAACTTATCAGGATCAATAAAAATATTAAGGTTATTATGACATCGGGATTTACAAAAGATAAACGGGTGGAGGATGTCCTCAAACTGGGCGTTCTGGATTTTATTCAGAAACCATACACCATATACGGACTGTCGGATAAAGTATATAAAGTGCTATTTGAAGAAGGCAAAGATGAATGAAAAACGGCTGCCCGACTGGATAAAGATCGACTTTAAGCACACTTCCGAAGTAATGCATCTTAAGAAGGAATTGAGGAAAAATAATCTTCATACGGTATGCGAAGAGGCCAGATGTCCGAATCTCTCCGAATGTTTCGGCAAAAAAAAGACCGCTACATTTATGATAATGGGGGATAAATGCTCGAGGAACTGCAAATTTTGTAACGTGAAACATGAAATACCGGATTTTTTAGATCCCGGTGAACCTGAAAAGATCGCAGAAATGGTAAGTATTCTCAGGCTGAAACATGTGGTAGTGACATCTGTGACCAGGGACGACCTTGATGACGGAGGTTCGGAGCATTTTGTGAGAACGATAAAAGCCATCAGAAGCAGATCAGACGCGACTATAGAGGTTTTAACACCGGATTTCAAAGGAAAATACGCAGACAGAAAGAGAATTTCCGATATCAAACCTGAAATTTATAACCATAATGTAGAGACTGTTGAAGAACTTTATAGCGCGGTGAGACCTCAGGCCGATTACAAAAGATCGCTGGCATTTTTGAAAGGAATTAAAGATGATGACAAATCAATCCTGACAAAATCAGGAATAATGGTAGGTCTCGGAGAGACAGAAGATCAGCTTAAACGGCTTTTGAGCGACCTGGCCGAAACGGGAATTGACATTTTTACTTGCGGACAATATCTCAGACCGTCAAATGTAAGAAACAATGTGGAAGTCAAGAGTTATTTAACGCCCGAATGGTTTGACAAATTTACTTTGCTGGCTAGATCATCCGGAATAAAATATGTTTACGCGTCAGCTTTTACAAGAAGTTCATACAATGCCGCGGAAATTATTTCGCGAATAAGAAAGGAAGCGGAATGTTTGGTATGACCGGAAATATTCCTTACTGGTTCCTTTCGAACAACAATTCAGTATCGCTTTACTCGTCTGTGAGGATCGCCAGAAATTTTAAGTTTATAAATTTCCCGTCAACCGGCGAGTATAATTCTTTCAGGCAGGTAGAGAAAAGAGCTGAGATCATTCTGGAATCTCTTCTCGAAGAAGGTATAGTTGAATTTTATGATCTTTCATTGATAGATCCTGATGAACTCAAGCGTCTTCAGAAATTCAGGATATTACCCGAAACAAGAAATGAAATTTTATCGAATATGAAACTCTATTATCACAAAGATCTGCGGTCTTTTCTGCTTACGAATTATACCGACCACCTGACTTTTTTTTCACATTTTGGAGGAACGGAAATACAAAAGGCATACGAGAGCTGTTCTTTATTTGCGGGCATGTTTGATAGAACAGACCTCTCAATAGACGAGAACGGAAATTATTACACTTCTTTACTCGATTATTTCGGTACGGGACTTAAATGTTTTTCGGTATTAACAATTCCGGTATTAAGGATAAGCGACAGCTATAAGACTGTAATATCTTCATTAGCTTTAAATATGATAGATAAAAAAGATTACTTTTCGATTGAAGACAACGATTTTATTGTAATAACAAACAGAGATTCTTTGTCTAAAGACCGGGATGAAATAATATCCAACTTTAAGAAAATACTCGATGAGCTTGCAGCCGTTTCCGAAAAAATTCTTGATGAAAATGTCGGCAAAATTGAAATATTAAGGCAAAAATGTAAGAAAATTATTAATTATGACACCTTGACATTTAAAGATTTTATTGAGATATATAATATACTCTCGTTTTTCAGGATGAAACGGCTTAGTAAGATCAGCATATCCGAATTGAACGAGCAGCTGGTAAAACAGATAATTAATTCCTCTAAATCTTTACATTTGAATGAGGAGTTTAGAAATCGGGTTATAAAAGATTTAACGGAAAATGATGCAAAAAATTTAATAAAATAAGGAATGCTTTATGAACATTATGCCTATTATAATCTTGCTCGCTATAGCTTTTTTCGGTTATAACGGAAAGAACAGAGGAGTCGTAAATTATAAATTTACTGTAGAACGAACAGCTCTTACGCTAGGATTAATGCCTAATCTTGCGATATTCGCAAAAACAAAACTTTCTCAATTTATGCCCGAAACGCTCGCTGCGATCATTGGAATCGTTCTTGGGATAGCAATTGTTTTTTCGATACTGACTTATATCCTGGGAAAAATTACAAAAATACCAGAATATGAATATACGGGAGCTGATAAGACGCTGGGTTTTTTTGCGGGCATGCTCAAAGGATTTTGTATTTTTGCGCTTCTGATCTTGATCTATGGCGTATTTTATATCGATGCTGTAGCTCCTGAAGTTGTAACAAAAAACATGAAGAACAATTTTGTTAACGGCAGAATGAACGAATCGATAGATTATTACAGAACTACAGTGTATTCGCTTTATGTGAAATCAAGCGGAGCGAGCGTTGAGGATCTTTACGCATCAAAAAAGGAGCTGCTGACCGAAACAAAAGTTGTGAATTATATTCCGTGGACTGAAGGTTATGAATATGTTCCTCCGAAACCGGAAGTTGAAGAACCTAAGGAAGACAAGAAGAAATCTGAATTGCCTAATATGGAAGATTTTAAATAAAATACAAGGAGCCAATCATGCCAGAAATTATTGATGTTTTCGGAAGGGAAGTCTTAGATTCGCGCGGAAATCCCACCGTAGAAGTTGAAGTTTACCTTCAGGACGGTTCAAAAGGAAAAGCGATAGTTCCATCCGGCGCTTCTACAGGAGAACATGAAGCCTGTGAGCTTAGAGACGGCGATAAAAAACGCTATATGGGTAAAGGCGTTCTTAACGCTGTAAAAAATGTTAATGAAGTCATCGCGCCTGAAATAATCGGCTATTACGCCACGGAACAGGCAGTGATCGATAAACTTATGATTGAACTTGACGGAACGCCGAACAAGACAAAACTTGGAGCGAACGCCATACTCGGAGTATCAATGGCTGTCGCGAGAGCCGCGGCCGAATCGAGAGGTCTGCCTCTATTCCAGTATCTCGGCGGAGTTAATGCCAGAAGATTACCTGTGCCGATGATGAATATCGTTAACGGCGGTTCTCACGCCGATAATAATGTTGATCTTCAGGAATTTATGATAATGCCTTACGGCACCGTAACATTCAGAGAATCTCTAAGAATGGGAACTGAAATTTTCCATACTTTGAAAAGCATACTTAAAAAGAAAGGTTTAAGCACCGCGGTCGGAGATGAAGGCGGTTTTGCTCCGAACTTAAAATCGAATGAAGAAGCTCTTGAACTTATAATGGAAGCTATTGAAGCGGCAGGATATAAACCCGGAGAGCAGGTTATGATCGCTCTGGATCCGGCTGCGAGCGAATTCTATGATGCGAAAGCGAAGAAATATAACCTTGATTCGGAGAAGAAAAAACTTACATCTCTTCAGATGGCGGAGTACTATGTAAAGCTGGCTAAGAAATATCCAATCTTTTCTATTGAGGACGGAATGGCTGAAGACGATTGGGAAGGATGGAAAATGATCACCGATAAACTCGGTAAAGATATTCAGCTTGTCGGCGATGATCTGTTCGTGACAAATGTCAACAGGCTTAAAATGGGTTTTGACAAAAAGGTTGCGAATTCTATCCTGATAAAATTAAATCAGATAGGAACGGTTACCGAAACTCTGGAATGTATCGAAACGGCTTTTAAAGCCGGATATACAGCGGTAATTTCTCACAGGTCGGGAGAAACCGAAGATTCTTTTATCGCGGATCTTGCAGTGGCCGCAAATGTAGGCCAGATAAAAACAGGTTCGCTATGCAGATCTGAAAGGATCGCAAAATACAATCAGCTTCTCAGGATCGAAGAAGAACTGGACGATGCGGCTGTTTACGGGCTTGACTTGAGAAACAGAAATATCACAAAAGTAAGAAGCTGAAAGAATAAATATATTTAGGAATTTGATGAGAAAGAATCTTTTTCTTTTATTACCGTTAACGGCAATAGCGTCAGTGTTCTATTCCTGCGTATTAAGCTCAGAAATGGTTCAGGATCAGCCAAAGCACGAGCCTGCAAAAGATATTGTAAGAGAAGAAGTGGTTGAAGTTACACCTGAAGAGCTCATTATCAATGAGGACATTGAAGAGAGCAGGTTCGTAGAGATCTATAAAGGCGAAATTCAGGACAACTGCGAAAGAAAATATCTGGATATTTTAAATTACTATAAAAACGGGGAGTTGTCTTCCGCAAAATTGCTGTTCGATAACCTTCTTGAGTCTCTCGAATACATCTACGGCGATAAAAAATACTCCGATAAGGTGATGCTTCAAAACTTTTGGGATGAGTTTAGCGATCAGAGCGTAAAAGATTCAAGTCCGAATTTATTCGAATTGTACGAATCGCTGTATTACGATGATGATATTCTTGAAAAAGAAAAGGATACTAACGAGCTTGTCATAGAACAGAAAACAGAAGTTTATCAGGTAAAACAGAATAATGCTAATTTCACTTATGTTGAAGAAAAAACTAAAGGGCTTTTTGAAAAATCCGGTATAAAAGCGACTGATGATTTCACAAAATCCGTTTATGATTATTATGCAGGCTATCTTAGCGACAGGATCGGAATAAAAGAAACATACATCCGGTCTCAGAAATATATGAAATTCATCAAAAGCAAGCTTAGCGAAAACGGTCTAAACGAGATATTTTCATATCTGCCGGCTGCAACCACTTCGTTTTATGAAGGTTCAAAGAACGGGAGTATATGGAGACTTGAGAACACGAAAGAATACAGAAATATCAGGAATGATATAGGAGCTTCAACTGCTGAAGTAATTAGAAAGATAAAAACATTAAGCGTAAAAGGAAATGAATTTAATATCATCTCGACGATTTTGGAAGAGGGGAGATATAACTTTGAAAAAACTGAGATAAGAAAAGATATTTTCACAGGCAATTTAGCAAATTTCATTGCTCTGACAATAATTCTCAGCAATCCGGGGGATCATGATCTTTCCGGTGTCGGCCTTGATAACGAAGACGAAAATAAATATTTTTCTTCTTATGAATCATATATTAAAGATCCTAAAAAGTTCACAGTAACTGAGGTTAAGGAAAAAGAGCAGCCGAAAAAAGAGAAGTATTCAAAAACATTCATAAGGATCAATTACAAGGTCAGAAAAGGGGACAATCTTCAAAAAATCGCCGACCTGTTCAATGTCACCGTATCAGATCTTAAGGAATGGAATCCTAAGGATACAGGCAAGAAACACCTTGCGCCCGGAGTGAATCTGCTTATTAAAGGGTTCAAGTATCAGTATTATACCGCGAAATCGGGCGATTCAGTAGGAAAAATCGCAAAAAAATTCGGGATGACCGAGAGCGATTTTAAAAAAATCAATGGGTTATCGAAAAACACTGTTTTTAAAGGAAGAAAATATATCGTAAAGAAAAACTAGGATAATATTTTGCTTAACAAGAAGAATGGGAACAGGGCGGGTCTTATTGTTTTAATTGACCCCGATAAGATCAGACTTGAAGATGTAAAATCTAAAGTAGCTGTCTTTCAGGAGCAAGGGGCAGATGCTTTCTTTTTCGGCAGCAGCCAGCCGGTAAAGAACGACATTCACGCGATCGCTAAAGCCATCAGAGAAAATTCAAAGATACCTTTAATACTATTTCCCGGTTCTTCAGAACAGGTGACCCCAAATGCTGACGGCATACTATTTATTACACTCATCAGCGGAAGAAATCCGGATTATCTGATTGAGCATCATGTAAAAGCCGCGCCATTTGTAAAAAAAATGGGGCTGAAAGTTCTTCCGACGGCCTATATTTTAATAGAATGCGGATATAGAACTTCGGTAGAGCGAGTAAGCAGAACTCAGCCTTTACCCGCATCAAATATTCCCAATATTGTCGCGCATGCTCTGGCGGGTGAGATGATCGGAATGAAATATGTTTATCTCGAAGCCGGAAGCGGAGCAAAGAATCCGGTTTCGCCCGAGATCATTCAGGCGGTCAAAGCGCAGATAACTGTTCCGCTTATAGTTGGCGGCGGGATAAGAACACCAGAATACGCGAAAACTCTTGTTGACGCCGGAGCAGATTTCATCGTCATCGGGAATGTGCTTGAAAAGTCCGACGATGAAGAGATAGTAAAAAAATTCGCGACGGGTATGAAATGAAAATTGAAGACGACGATTACTGTTTTGCCTGCGGCGACAAGAACGAAACGGGGCTTCATGCGGATATTATAACAAGAATTGACAATACTGCGACTGCAAAGATCATCATTCCACCAAGATTTCAGGGCTGGAAAGGCATTGTCCACGGCGGAATAATCTCCACTCTTCTTGACGAAGTCAGCATTTATGCCTGCAGAAACATTTCACTCAGAGGTGTGACAGCCGAGATGAATGTCAAATTCAAAAAACCCGTTCCGACAGAAACAGAAATAGAATTAAGATCAAAAGTAACGGAAATAAAACGGAAACTTGTTTTTGTTCACGCCGAACTGCTTGTAAACGGTGAAGTCTGCGCATCTGCTGAAACGACTGTTTTTAATCTGGAATAAAATATTAACGAAATATTATTTTATAAACGCACAATTCAATAATTATTTTCTTTCATTGGAAGGATATTTTAGTTATAATATACCTCAATAAATTTGCGGAGCGGATATGATAAATTTGAAAGATCAGAAACATATACTCATTGTTGACATCGGGAGCACGACGACTAAAGGTTTACTGTTGGAAAAAGAAGGATCAAATTATTTTTTCAGATCGATATCAAACGCACCGACCACTGTCGAACGGCCTTATGAGGATGTTAATATAGGTATTGAAAGGGTGATCCTTGATATAGAGAAAAAATCAGGTTTGAAAATTTATGACAACGATAAGAAGCTTATGATCCCGTTCTTAGCCACAAGTTCGGCGGGCGGCGGGCTTCAGATGATAGTGTTCGGTTTGACCAAGGCTGAGACAGGGAAAGCTGTGGAAGCTACGGCGTACGGCGCGGGCGCGATCATTACCGGTTCGTTTACAGTTGACGACGGTGTTCTTGAAATGGATAAGATGAGGATGATAAGAGAAATCCACCCGGATATGATACTTATGGCGGGCGGCATCGACGGAGGAGGGATATGGGGAACATTAAGGCAGGCGGAAATATTGACTCTGGCCGAACCTAGATCAAAGTTCATGCCCGAGGAGCAGATACCTCTAGTATTCTGCGGAAATATCGAGGCAAGAGAATTCGTCAAAGATATTCTTGGAGATCATTTTCATATCCATGTGACAGATAATATAAGACCCAACCTTGAGGAATTTAATTTCGAGCCCGTCAGAGACAAAGTGCATCAGCTTTTTATGGAAAATGTGATGGAAAACGCGCCGGGCTACAAGCAGGTAAAAAAATATGTCGTCAAAGATATTCTTCCGACACCGGCCGGAGTCGAACTGATATTAAAAAAATATTA
>Ga0066600_10000487_pt1 | contig 14435 bp, 14 predicted proteins | sample Lowcelwee11metaG_FD_59486 | JGI IMG/M metagenome (GOLD analysis project Ga0066600, IMG submission 59486) | Freshwater pond sediment microbial communities from the University of Edinburgh, under environmental carbon perturbations - Low... | ecosystem: Environmental > Aquatic > Freshwater > Pond... | reverse complement strand
ACTCATGGGTGACTCCTTTTCCAAGGTTACACCTGAGCAGGTTTTCACTGGGTCATTACAGAGATGTCCGAAGGCAACTTACTTCGGCACTGCCTCGGCATAACTGCAGCCGCTGTAGTAGATCTTGCATGCATCACCACATGATTGCAGTGCGTTCTTCGTCGCTGTCGGGATATCGATCGCGTGAGACGCCACGCTTACTCCAGCCCCCCAAGCATAGGCAGCGCACTAGTTGTGATAAACGGCTCGAACTACACATTTCGTTTTCGAAACAGTCGCCGTTCCTTGGCATTGCTCAAGAGCTGCACCTGAGGCCGCAACCTCTGACTTGAAACCGTTGACCGCTCCAAATCCACCGCCTTTAGACTCGGTCACAATCGCGCCCCACCGGGTCTCCCATATGGTTGGAATGGGAGGCTGACTGTCTTGACCCGTATCGCTATCACCCTGACCGTAGCCGGGAATCGGAGCACAGGCGAGATAGTCGCGCGATCCTGTTTCGAACATTCCTGATGGGCAGCGACCTTCTGCCAAAACTTCATCTGACATAAAGCAAACCACTATTGCCAAAAAAAATTGCCGCAAAAAACATCGTCCTCCACCCTCTGGACTAAGCGCTGGGCGCTGCTTTAAGGCTTCGTGTTTGAAATAGGTATAGAGCGAAAGGAAATTACTTTGGGACTGCCTCCGCATAACTACAACCACTGTAATAAATCTTGCATGTCGTGCCCGCAGTAGCGCCACACGACTTAAGTGCATCCTCTGTTGCAGTTGGGATATCAATAGCATGAGAAGCTACGCTTCGCCCCGCACCCCAAGCATAGGCAGCACACTGGTTGCGATAAGAAATTTGAACTTCGCATTTTGTTTGTGAGATGGTTGCCGTAGTCCTGCATTGCTGGACCGCAGCTTGAGTAGCAGCCAATTCGGATTTGAAACCATTAACAGCTCCAAACCCGCCACCTTTAGACTCAGTCGCAATTGCGCCCCACCGCTCCTCCCATTCCGTTGGAATGGGAGGCTGGCTGTCTTCACGCGTGTCGCTATCACCTTGGCCATAGCCGGGAATCGGAGCACAGGCAAGATAATCTCGCGACCCGGTTTCGAACATCCCTGGCGGGCATCTCCCCTCTGCAAATATCTCTCCCGACAACGCGAGCAAAGATATCAATGATAGGTAGAGTAATTTCTTCACAACGAAGCCATCCCGACAAAATATGTGCAAATAAAAATCCAAAGGTTATGTGTCGGCCGGCCATAACCCAGGTAGCGATGCAGGTTCTGTGCATCGCATAACTAATGGGCATACTGACGGTATTATTTCTAAACTCAATAAAGTGTAATTCAAAAATTTATTCAGGCACTGCCTCAGCAAAACTACAGCCACTCGAATAAATTTTGCAAGTAACACCAGAGGCCGCACTACAAGACTTGAGTGCTCGCTCTTTAGCTGTCGCAAGATCAACAGCTGAAGCAGTTATCCCTCCACCACCGCCCCAAGCGTATGCCCCACATTGATTATAGAAAGAGAGAAGGACTTTGCATCTGTTTTTTGAATCTGATGCCGTTGCTTGGCATTGCGAAAGCGCTGCCTGCTTGGCCGCAGACTCCGAACCGGAACCATTGACAGCTCCAAATCCACTGCCATTAGACTCACCTGCAAAAGCCCCCCACCGTTTTGCCCAAACCATCGGCACTGGTGGCGAGTCGTCATAGCCATTGTCGCTGCCTTGCCCATAACCAGGAATTGGCGCACAAGCAAGATAGTCGCGCGATCCTGTTTCAAACATGCCTGAAGGACAACGACCTTCCGCCATCACGACCATCGGCATACACAGCAACAAAATATACTGGAGGCAACGCGGCCGCTTCATGTTCACTCGGGAACCAACTCATCGAAGCTGCAGCCGCTATAGAAAATCTCGCAAGTCGAAGAGGCCTTACGATTACAGCTTTTCAGTGCTTCTTCGGTCGCTTTAGCGAGATCAACGCCAGCAAACGCCACTCCCCACCCTTCGCCCCAAGCGAAGGCAGCGCACTGGTTGTGATAAGGCAACGTCACCTTACAAGCCGCTTTAGAATTCGTTGCAGTTGCTTGGCATTGAGTCAAGGCAGCCTGTTTCGCCGCGGCCTCCGTTCGAAAACCATTGACGCCAGCCAATCCAGCCCCGCCTGTCTCACGTGCAACTGCACCCCAACGCTTTTCCCATACCATGGGTTTTGCCGGCGGGCCATTGTCACTATCGTAATCAGAATCACTTTGCCCGTAGCCAGGGATAGGTGCACAAGCCAAGTAGTCTCTGGATCCTGTTTCGAACATCCCCGGAGGGCAGCGCCCTTCTGCACATATCTCTCCAGACAACGACAGCAAAGAGATCAATGACAGGCATAGTACTTTCTTCACGACGAGGCTATCCCGGCAAAAAAACATCTGCAATTTATAGATCCGGAGGTTATGAACCGGTCGGGTCGCCAGCTAGCGACGCAGACTTCTACAGAACACTAATGCCGGCATTTAATTGGGCACCAACTCGTCCAAACTGCAGCCACTGTAGAAAATCTCACAATTTGCCCCAGCCTTGGCTTTACAGTCGCTTAAAGCACCCGCTTCGGCTTTCTTAAGATCAGCAGCAGCAACGGCCCATCCGCCGCTACCTTCCCCCCAAGCGTAAGCAGCGCATTGATTGAAGTAAGGAATCACGAGTTTACACGCCGCCTTTGAAACAGTAGCAGTTAGTTGGCACTGCGAAATCGCAGCCTGCTTGGCAGCAGCTTCGGTAGTGAAGCCATTTACACCCGCTAAAGAACCGCCGCCAATCTCACGTGCGATAGCACCCCAACGCCTTTCCCATACCTTGGGCACGGGAGGAGGACCACTATCATCACTACCAGCATCATTATCGTCATAGCCCGGAATTGGAGCACATGCAAGATAATCACGCGATCCGGTTTCGAACATTCCTGCTGGACAACGGCCCTCTGCGCTTATTACTTGGGGCATAGCTGCCAAAATCATCACTACCAAAATAAAATGCTTCGGCCCCATCACAACAATTACCGCCCTAATTTAAATTAATGCTTATGCAGAAAAACGCGAATCACTTGGGAACAGCCTCGGCATAACTACAACCACTGTAGTAAATTTTACATACCTCACCAGCATCCTCTCCGCATGATTGCAATGCATTCTTCGTTGCTGTCGGAACATCAATCGCGTGAGAGGCTACGCTTACTCCAGCCCCCCATGCATAGGCTGCGCATTGATTGTGGTAAACAGCTCGGACTGTACATTTCGTTTTCGAAGCGGTCGCCGTTGCTTGGCACTGTTCAAAAGCTGATCGTGTAGCGGCCCCCTCTGAATTAAATCCGTTGACCGCACCGAATCCACCGCCTTTCGATTCAGTAACTATGGCGCCCCAGCGAGTTTCCCACACCGTTGGAATAGGAGGTGGACTGTTAACCCCACTATCACCTTGACCATATCCAGGAATAGGAGCACATGCCACATAGTCACGTGATCCGGTTTCAAACATTCCTGATGGGCAACGCCCCTCTCCCACTGCTATTGCAGGAAAGGAAAAGATCAATAAGCAATACAGATATAGCAGTCCCTTCATAGCGCATTGCCTGATTAATGCGGCACCAATTCATCCAAGCTGCAACCACTGTAAAAAATCTCGCACGTAGAACTTGCTTTGGCATTACAGTCTTTCAAGGCTTCCGCCTCGGCTTTAGGAAGGTCAACGGCAGATACTGCCCCGCCCCACCCTTCACCCCAAGCAAAGGCAGCGCACTGGTTGTAATAGGGCAAAGTTACCTTACAAGCCGCTTTTGAAACTGTAGCTGCCGCTTCACATTGTGCCATTGCGGCCTGCTTGGCCGCTGCTTCAGATTTAAAACCATTAACGCCTGCTAAAGCTCCGCCGCCCACCTCACGCGCAATCGCACCCCAGCGTTTTTCCCACACCATAGGTCTCGGAGGAGGGCCGCTGTCGCCATTGTCATAACCATCACTGTCGTTCTGACCATAACCCGGTATCGGTGCACACGCCAGATAATCTCGCGACCCAGTTTCAAACATCCCAAGAGGGCAACGGCCCTCAGCGTTTGTCATTCCCGGCATAACTGCCAAGTGCATCATAACTAACAAATATCTTAGCCCCATAAATGATCAGTGCCTATTAATTCATTTCTATGGCAAAAAATCATTCACTTGGGAACAGCTTCAGCATAACTGCAACCGCTGTAGTAGATCTTACAAGCCGCACCGGACGCCGCATCGCACGATTTCAAAGCACGCTCCGTAGCTGTTGGAAGATCAACGGCGGAATGCGCTATACCCTCTCCTCCACCCCAAGCGTAAACGCCGCATTGGTCGTAATAAGCGATAAGCACTTTGCAATTCTTTTTGGAATTAGATGCGGTACCTTGACATTGCTGAACTGCGGCCTGCTTGGCAGCATGCTCAGACTTGAAACCATTAACCGCCCCAAATCCGCTTCCATTGGATTCAGTGGAAAATGCGCCCCACCGGCTTTCCCAGACAGTGGGGATAGGAGGTGGAGCGTCTTCAGGGTTGTCACCATCATTGCCTTGACCGTACCCGGGAATCGGAGCGCACGCAAGATAATCGCGCGATCCAGTTTCGAACATTCCTGCTGGACAACGGCCTTCTGCCAAGACTTCGCTTGACAAAAAACAAAGCACAATTGCCAACCATCCATACCGTGAAAACATCGCCTTTCTCCTTGAGACGCGAGTTACGTCTTCGGCGCTGTTTTAATGGAATCTCCCTGAACGACCTCTGACGGCCGATAAGGGCCAGCTGCATTACCAGCTGTTAACGTGGGAGCGTTGGTTCTATCACGGCCTTGAGTATCGGCAGAATTATCCTGCCTCGCAGTCTGAGGAGGAGAATAATGCCTACCGCCACCACCGCCACCGCCACCACGATATCCAGACTCACCCGGACGCTGGCCAACCGGTGCGCCACCGCCACCGCCGATCGTTGCGTACGGCGAGAACTGACCCAGGACACCCTGGAAGAAGTTGGCCACCATCGGCGGCGTGCTGACGAGGATCACGGTCAGCAGCAGGCCGACGCCGCCTTGTTGCAGGGCCATGCTGCGCATGCCTTGGCTGTTGCCGAAACCAAGCAGCGACCCCGCCAAAGAACTGACCCAGAATGCTTCCGCGACGGCAAGTACGGTCTTTGTGGCAATCACCACCATCGCAGCCAACACTGCCATGGAGAACATCGTACCGATGCCGTACATCAACCAGCGCTGAAACAACGACTTGGTCTGATCGAACAATAAGCAAAGAACAAAAATCGGCCCCAAGCCTACGAAGAGCGCCATAGCGATTTCGTAGAGCAGCAGCATGGCTCCCCCTACCATCGCCGGGCCGGCTGTACCCATGCCAACCATGAACATGGCCTGATTTTTCTCTGCATGCAGATTCGGATCGTCGACGATCTGCAGCACATCGATGCTGGTAAGCCCGACCTGCATCCATGCCAGATTTTCGTCGATCATGTCCTTGACTTGGGCATCCTCTTCGCCGGTGACCAGCTCAGTGATGCTTGCGGTCATATCCTGGGTCAGAAATTCATGGACATCCGAGCCTGCGACACCAATGGTGATTGCGAAACTGACAATCAGCGTTGCCTTCAGTGAGTTCATCACCAACGCCATCATCGAATCCCGGCTTTGGCCGGTCACGATACGCAGCCCCTGGAAGAAAATCCAGGCAGTCAGGAGAAACAGCGCGACTCCGCCAACGATGCCTGCACTTCTTTCCATCAGCCCCAGACCGAAATCCTGGATCTGATCGTGCAGAAAGTCGTAGATCAGCGCGAAGTATGCGAGATCGCCGATCGACGACTGCGCAAGCGGTCGCAACAGCCCATCGAGCAGTTGCCCCCCCACATCCACCAAACCGCCTGCAAGCACATGCTCCATGACTTCTATCCTGTTCTGATTCGTGACGACCCGCTGAGGGCCTTTCAATCGCTTGTTCCCGAGCCCGGATAGACCGGGCCCGGGATGATCGGGGAGCTATCGTCTTATTCGTTGACTTTCAATGCAGCCGCCAGAATTGCAGTATTGGCGATCGTGCCAATAATGGAAGTCTTGCCATTCATGGCAATTCTCGCCAGATTCTTCTGCTGTGTTTCCAGTGACTCGATCATTTCACCGTATATTTCATACTTTGTTTTCCCGGTTTCAATGTCCTTGTCCATCTGCTGCTGCACAACAGTAGCTACAACGCCATTGGTGTCCATTTTCCCGTTTGTGTTGGAATTCCTTGCTTGCTCACGCACTCTATCAATATCTTTCTGCATTGAGATCATGATGTCGTTCAGAAATTGAAGCTGTTCGTTATATCTCTGATTTTCCAACATTACGATACGCTGACAGATCATTTTCTGCTGCTGGACGATATCCTCATCTCCACTCAGACTCACCATTGACATGAGGTCGGAAATCATCCCGGCCATGCCACCTCCGCAGCGATCAGACATGCCATCCGTCAAGGATTTTTTTTGAAAAGTAGGGCCTGCTGCGGGCTTGAAACTGTCAAACACCTGACCTGTATCTGTCAGTTGCTGGGTCATATGTTTGATTTCAGCCGCGTATTGGGCGTAATCCTGCCCTTTCTGCGTCATTGTGTTGAGCTGATTCAGGTACGACTGGATCTGCGTAATGATGTGATTGGGCATGTTGCCCACGTCGGTTACGGGAATACCGGCACCAGCGTTGCCTGCCATGAAGGCACAGGCCAGCGCCAAGCTGGTCAGAAACGGAGCTTTACGCGATGTGCGGGACTTACGGTCGGTCTTCATGGGCACCTCCAGTGTGGTCTGGGCTTGATGGGTACAGGGTACAAAAGCTGAGGGAATCGGAATTTCTGTATATAGAACGTGTTAAATCGCAATTCTGGTCACAAAGTCAAGTCGCAGCCGCCCGGCGGCCGCCGCTTTCCGACGAGTTGGCCTTTTTGCCCGAACCCTTGCGGCTGGTATAGAAATCCTCGAGCCAGTCCTCCGGAACCAGGGCATCGGACACGGTTCCCTTGGCGGTGGCGCGATCGGCCAGGACCTGGTGGAGAATCTCGATATTGTCGGTCGACGCGGAAATGACCGCCAGAGCATCGTCCATGCCACGCAGATTGAGCTGGCAAACGCTGGACGCATGGCCCTGCTTGACCAGGAAGCAGCGCGAGCGCTCGTCGAGGCCCTTCACGACCTGATACTCGGCGTCGGTCAGTTTGAGACCTTCTATGTAGTCCTCACGGTTCGCATTGGGATTGGGCAAGAGGATCATGGTTGCGGTCTGTTCGATCAGGGCCGCGGCGATCGAACTCTTCAAGGCATCTTCCGGGCTTTGGGTCGCGAAGATGCCCAGGCCGTTCTGTTTACGGATGGTCTTCTGCTTGTTCTTGGCGAACTCTTTCAGACCACCCTCGCCGTCCAGAATCTTCCAGAATTCGTCCATCACATAGATGAGCGGGCGACCATCGATCAATTCCTCCAGACGGTGCAGGAGGTAGTTGATGACCGGCACACGGACTTCGGGATTGTCGATGATGTCCGTGTAATCGAAGCCGATGATGTTCGCTTTCTGCAGGTCGATGGTATCGACCGGATTGTCGAACACCCAGCCCATGGATCCGGAGTTGGTCCATTTGCGCATGCGCGCGAACAGCCCGTCGTCGCCCATGTTGGGCAGACTCTTCTGGAAGTTGGTCATGCTGCGCAGATGCATCGGCGTGTCGAGTATGTTCTCGACGCCCCGGAAAATGTCTTCCTCATCGCGCGAGGTGTAGGCCTTCTTGCCGATCAACACCTTGATAAGGTCGGCAAGGAACTGGACATTGGCTTCGTTGCGTTCGCACTGGAACGGATTGAAACCCGTCGGCTGGCCGTTCTCGAGCGCCAGGTAATTTCCGCCGCAGGCGCGCACGAAGATCTCGGCGCCGCGATCCTTGTCGAAGAAGAAGATGGTCGGCGACGGATTGTATTTCTGGACCTGGCTGAGCAGGAAGTTGATCAGCGCGGTTTTACCGGTACCCGATTTACCGATGACCATCGTATTGGCGATGGCTTTCTCCCCCAGCGAATTCTCGGCCGGGTGGGTCGCATGGAAATTGAAGTAGTACGGCTGGCCGTTGGTCGTCTGCAAGGTTGTAACGCACTCGCCCCACGGGTTGTTGTCGCGCTTGCCCGAGGCGAAGTTGTGCAGCGGCGACAGCCCGAGGAAATTCAGCGAGCTGACGTTCGCGATGCGCGTACGGTACTTCCAGTTGGCCGGCATCTGCGAATAGAAGGACGGTGCGACGGCGAGGTCCTCCTTCGACGAAACAAAACCGGCGTTGGAAAGTTCCGCGCGCGTGGTCGCGACGCGTTGCGCCAGCGTGTCCTGGCTGTCGGCATACACCGCCATGATGAAGTGGTATTCGCCCAGCACGAAATTGCCGGACATCATCTCATCCATCGCGTAGTCGAGTTCGACGATCTGGCTGACGGCCTTGTCGCCGGAGGAGATCATCATGCCTTTGGTGCGTTCCAGCACTTTCAGACCATCCTGACGGCCCATCGGGCTGAAGGAATGGGTCATGACGTATTCGAAATCGAGATATTTCAGGCCGTTGAGGATGCCCGGATAGGTGCCGTCCGCATATTCCTTGACGTTGAGGATCGCACCGAAGTGATTGGATCCATTGGGCGTATTGATGACGAAATCGCCGCTTTTTGCAGAGAACATGTGCCGACTGACCGGCAGATAGTTGTAGATCGGCGCGTGCAGCACCGGCACCGGCTCTTCGATCCGGTTGAGCACGTAACCGAGAAATTCGAGGGTTTCGGAGAAGACGACGCCGTTGGCGCCTTCGTACATGCCGAGACGATAGGGCGAATAATCCTTGATGACCGCTTCGACGTTTCCGGCGAGCTCCAGCAGTTTGGCGACTGCCTGCTCTTCTTCCGCCTTCAGCTTGGCGTGGTCGGTAGTCTTTTCCATGAGGCGCTTTCCGGCCACGACCGGCCGGTAGATCATGGTCAGATACAGATCGTTCTGCATGATTTTCTGCGAGGAGAGCGCGGCGTAGTACGCGTCGGACATCTCCTGGTTGAAGCGCTGCCGGAAATTGCTCTTGATGTTCACGCGCCGACGCCGACGGATATCGTGCACCCAGAAAGCGACATTGACAAAGTCCGGCGCGCGGAGGGTCTGCAGCAACCGGTTGAAGGTGTTGTGGCGGTGTTCGATCTCCCATTCCTCGCGGCCGACGAAAGGCAGGCCCTCGAGATGCCAGGACATCAGATAGTCGCCCTCGCGGGTCTTGATGACCGAGGGAGAGACGTGCGAGGAGAACGGAACGAACTCGCTGATGGAAGTGTCGGGAGTGAACATGCGCCTTCGGGGTCGGAACTGTGCGGTGGAAACGAGGTCGGTCGAAAAACGCCTGACCATGACGGAACGGTGTCGTCGCCGGCAAACCGTCGACCGATACCCTGAACCGGTGACCGGAGTCTCCGTCTTCACGGAAACTCCGGTCATCGAACCTGTACACCGTTGCTCCCGGTGTCCGAATGCGTCGGACACCGGGAGCAACGGATCAAGCAGTGGAAACACCCCGTCGAGTCGCCTTGCCGGAATCGGTCATCTTGCCGCTGATGATGAATGGGCCGGAAAACTTGCGCTTCGCGCCGGGCTGCGTGTTGCGGTAGCCATTCGGGGAGAACACCCACATCCCCGCATGGTTTTTGACATTGCGGACCCGCAGCTTGAACTGGAGATTCAGTCCGAGCAGACGGAAGATCATTTCGTCCCGCCTCGCCATCTGTCTCATGATGAAGATGACAGGGGGTATCAGCAGCAGATACTGCAGACCGAAATAGACCGCAAGCAGGAGCGACCCGCCCGCACCGACGAAAAAGGGGATGTACGGCACCCCCATGAACATGGCCGGGCGGGTGCAGCCGCGGAAGAGCACGTTCTTATGCATTGAAGACCGGCAGCGCGTTCATGACCATCGCAGTGCAATCTTTTTCGGCGGTGGCGCCGTCGCCCAGGAGGAGCATGCCGGCGATCTGGCTGGCGGCACCGATGAGCAGGCCGCCGATCAGGATCGGGGCAACGTCGGAGATGCGCTTGTGGGCGAACGCGATCTGGTAACCCGAGAAGATCACGGCGATGGTGACGATGGCGACCGAAGCCATGTTGAGCAGGCCGCGGATATCGTCGAAGAAGCCACAGATGCGCTTGTCGGCGCCTTCAAAGGTCTGGGCGAACAGCATATTCGGAACGGCAAGCACAGCCACGAAAACCAGTGCCATCAGCAGCGCGGACACGTGGCCATTGTTGGACATTTTCATCATTTACTCTCCTTGGGTTGGTGGGGTGGAACGCTTGTTGCAACTATATACACGGTCCATGACAGCCCCGGGCATAGGGGGGAAGCTAGAACACGAAAGCATCGTCCTGGTCGGGGGCGCTGATGACGAACGCCTTGTCGGAAGCCCGACCGCTGCGTTTCGGTTTGGCGTCGACCGGCTCGGGGGAGGCTGCCTCGGCGGAGACCACTCGGGCGACACCGACGGGACCATTGGCCAGGACCGCACGTCCCATGGTTTGTGGCGGCATGGCGGGAAGCGCAGCGACAGGCGCAGGCGCTGAAGTCGGCGCGGGCGCCGGAACCTCGGCCATCATCGCAGCCGCAGGTTCGGCCCGCGAGATCGACTCTATGCGCGATGTCGGCTCGATCCTCGCGCGCACACGTTCGCTCCGTGAAGGGGCGACAGCTGCGAGAGTGGCGGGCGATTGGGCCGCCGCGCCAAGCTCGGCGGAAGCGACGGTGTTGTAGAGCGGGTGCTTCGAAACCGGAACGGTCTTGCGGGCCGCACGTCCAACGACTTCGATCGCAGGAGTGCCCGGCGCGTCTTCGGCCGCCCGCCCCTGGCGGACTGAGGCATAGATCTTCTGTACGTAACCGTGACGGAATCCCGTAGAGAAATTACCCGAGTAGTAGCAGCTGAACGACTTGCCCCAGTCGCCGCTGGCGCGCTGATAGCATTCGGCGAGGATTCTGGATCCTGCAGAGAGGTTCGCGCACGGTTCGAAGGCTTTCTCGTAGGTGTCCAGGCCGTACTTGTCCAGATTGTAGCGGTTCACCTGGGCCAGGCCGATCGAAAAATTGAAGCCACGGCTTTCCAGCATCCGTACGGTGGCGAGCGCTTCGGGAAGATTCTTGGGCTGGCGCACCAGACGGCCGCCGACTACGCCGATGGCGTACGGATTATAGGAAGACTCGACACGCACCACGTGGTGCATGACTTCAGTCGGGACGGCCAGTCCCTGGCAGCCCATCAATTCCATACCCGGTAGCAAGACGGAACCCTCCTTTCCGGAGCGGCGTGCAAGCCGCAGCGATTGTAATTGCCAAAACAGGGCATCCCCATGTCCTCCTTGTGCCCGGACCATACTCTACAGGCTGGTCAGACCTGTCAACGAATGAATGTGCGCTGATCATACCAAAAACATGTCTTCCGTCTCAAAACAGAACCGTCGAGAGACATCCAAGACATTGATGAGAGGCATCCCATGTCTGTCATCGGCACGCTTGCAGCCATGGCAGGGGGATGACGTAAGATCGCATCCGGTCGACAGGGGACAGATGGATGGCAGGATCGTCAGAGAAAGTTGCAGTTGAAACCATAGCGCCGCCATTCGGTGGCATCCACGGCCCATGCTCGCATCTGCACAGAGCGAGGCGGACATCTCCTTTCGTCGTCACCGAAGAAACCCCGTCCCGCCGGACGATCGCCCTCCCCCGGACACCTGAATCATTGCAGGACGCCCTCCCGTGAGCAGCCAGAACTCCAATTCCAAAGCGAAATTCGTTTTCCTCCTCGTGCTTCTGGTCGCTGCCATCGTCGCCGGCTTCTACCTGTCGGGTTATATCGTGCTGATGCAGCTCAAGCTGCGTGGCGTCGATCTCCACTGGAACACCTGGTGGAACTACTTCCAGGTCATCGATCAACCGCAGGTCCTGCCCTACGCCAAGAAGATCAAGAACAGCGGCGTGATCGGTTTCAGCATTCCCCTCGCAGGGTGGCTGGGCATGATGCTGTTGATGCTCAAATCGAGGCCGAAGGCGCTGCACGGCGACGCCCGCTTCGCCACCGGCGGCGATCTGTCCGAAAAGGGCATGTTCAAATCCGAGAAGAACGGCATCGTGGTCGGCAAGTTCGGCGGCAGACTGCTGCGCCTGAGCGGCCAGCAGTTCGTGATCCTGGCCGCGCCGACCCGCTCGGGCAAGGGCGTGGGCATCGTGATCCCGAATCTGCTCGACTACCAGGAATCGCTGGTGGTGCTGGACATCAAGCAGGAAAACTTCGACCTGACCAGCGGCTGGCGCGCCAGCGTCGGCCATGAAATCTATCTGTTCAATCCGTTCGCGGAAGATCGTCGCAGCCATCGCTGGAATCCGCTGACCTACGTCTCCGATGACCCCGCGTTCCGCGTGTCCGATCTGATGAGCATCGCCGCGATGCTGTACCCGGACGGCGCCGAGGATCAGAAGTTCTGGGTCAGCCAGGCGCGCAACGCGTTCATGGCTCTGGCGCTGTATCTGTTCGAGAAGTACGACGACGATCAGAAGATCGGCTTTCCGTTCTCCAAGCCGCCGTCGCTGGGCGCGATCTACCGCCTGTCATCGGGCGATGGCCAGAGCGAACTCAAGCCGTTCCTGAAGGATCTGGCGCAGCGGCCGTTCCTGAGCGGCCATGCCAAGACCGCGTTCTCGGGCATGTTGTCGCAGGCGGACGAGACCTTCGCCTCGATCCTCGGCACCTTCAAGGAACCGTTGAACGCGTTCATCAACCCGATCCTCGATGCGGTGACCAGCGCCGACGACTTCCTGCTCACCGATGTGCGCAAGAAGAAGATGACCATCTACATCGGCATCCAGCCGAACAAGCTGGCCGAGAGCCGGCTCATCATCAATCTGTTCTTCAGCCAGCTCATCAACCTCAACACCAAGGAGCTGCCGCAGAACAACAAGGAACTGAAACACCAGTGCCTGTTGCTTATGGACGAATTCACCTCGATCGGCAAGGTCGACATCATCTCCACCGCGGTGTCGTACATGGCCGGCTACAATATCCGGCTGTTGCCGATCATCCAGAGCATGTCGCAGCTCGACGCCACGTACGGCAAGGACATCTCGCGCACGATGATCACCAATCACGCGCTGCAGATCGTATACGCGCCGCGCGAACAGCAGGACGCCAACGACTATTCCGAGATGCTCGGCTACACCACGGTCAAGAAGGACAGCTTCACCCGCGGCCGCGAATTCAGCCGCAGCGAGTCCGAAGAGCGCCGCGCGCTGATGCTGCCGCAGGAGCTGAAAGCAATCGGTTTCGACAAGGAAATCTTCTTCTACGAAGGCATTCCGCACCCGGTGCTGTGCGACAAGATCAAGTACTTCCAGGACAAGTATTTCACCCAGCGCCTTCTGCCGGCGGTGAAGGTGGAACCGATGGTGATCAAGGTCTGATCCACCGGCCGGACCCGGTGCCGGGGCGACCGCGTTGCCCCGGCACGCTATGATCGCGGGACGCCTCCGAGGACTCCCGCCATGACCCGCACCACGCTCGCTGTCGCCGTTGCCCTCTGCTGGCTCGCACCGCTGCACGCCGGCGCGGCGGATATCGCGCTGCAGTGCGAACGTCTGTTCGACAGTCGCAAGGGGCAGATGCTCGGCGCGCATACCGTGGTGGTGCGCGACGGCAAGGTCGCTGAAGTGCGCGCCGGTCGCAGCGAGATCGCGGGCGTCCGCACGATCGATCTCGCCGGACACACCTGTAGCCCAGGCTGGACCGATCTTCATGTGCACCTGGGCAGCCAGTCGAGCCCACGGAGCTATGAGGAAGGCTTCCGTCTCGACGACACCGCGTTCGCGCTGCGCGGCGTGAGCTACGGACGCAAGACGCTGATGGCCGGATTCACCAGCGTGCGCGATCTCGGCGGCGAAGTCGCGCCGCATCTGCGCGATGCGATCAACGAGGGTTTGATCGAAGGGCCACGGATCTGGGCCGCAGGCAAATCGATCGCCACCACCGGCGGCCATGCCGATCCGACCAACGGCATGAACTCGGCGCTCGCGCATCTGGTCGGCCCGCCCGGCCCGACCGAAGGCGTGATCAATTCGGTCGAGGATGCGCGCCAGGCGGTGCGCCAGCGCTACAAGGAAGGCAGCGACGTCATCAAGATCACCGCCACCGGCGGCGTGCTCAGCTACGCGCGCTCCGGCGATGCGCCGCAGTTCACTGTCGAGGAAGTGCGCTCGGTGGTCGACACCGCGAAGGACTACGGCTATCGCGTCGCCGCGCACGCGCACGGCGCCGAGGGCATGAAGCGCGCGGT
>Ga0066600_10000485_pt1 | contig 14451 bp, 10 predicted proteins | sample Lowcelwee11metaG_FD_59486 | JGI IMG/M metagenome (GOLD analysis project Ga0066600, IMG submission 59486) | Freshwater pond sediment microbial communities from the University of Edinburgh, under environmental carbon perturbations - Low... | ecosystem: Environmental > Aquatic > Freshwater > Pond... | reverse complement strand
CGAGAACCGCAGCACCTCGGCCGTCAGGGCCTGGTCGCTCACGATGAGCTTTTCGATCTGCCGCAGGTCCGGCTCCTCCTTGCTGATCTCCTGCTGGATGCGGGCGGCGCTGGTGTTGAACACCGGCAGGCGCGCCTTGCGGGAGGTGATCAGGTTGTCGACGATCTCGATAAACGACTGGGTCTCGCCCATGCTCACACCTCCAACAGCCGCTTCAACTCCGGCAGCGGCCGCGGTTTCTGCAGCCGCGGCAGACACCGCAGCAGCTCTTGGATGGTGGTGGTGCCGGCGGCGGCCTTGACGAGGCCGTCCTCCATGAGGGTCACCAGGTCGGTGGCCTCGATGCTGATGCGGCGGATCTCCTGGCTGGTCTTGTGTTCAATCATCGCGTTGCGGATCTCTTCATTGAGGATCAGGAGCTCGAAGATGCCGACGCGGCCCCGGTAGCCGGTGTACTGGCACCGGGAGCACCCCTGTCCGCGCTGGAAATTCGCGCCGTGGATATCGGCATATCCATAGCCCAGGCGCTGAAGGTCCAGCGGGGTCGGGCGATAGGCCGCCGCGCAGTCCGGGCAGACCTGGCGCAGCAGCCGCTGGGCCATGACGCTCACCACCGTTGAGGAGATCAGAAACGCCTCGATGTTCATGTTGAGCAGCCGAATCAGGCCGCCGATGCTGTCTTCGGTGTGGAAGGTGGTGAGGACCTTGTGGCCGGTGAGCGCCGCCTGGACGGCGATTTCGGCCGAAAAGGTGTCGCGGATCTCGCCGATCACAATGACGTCCGGGTCCTGGCGCACGATGTGCCGCAGGGTCTCTTCGTAGGTCAGCTGGATGCGCGGGTTGATCGAACACTGGGAGATGCCGTCGATGACGTATTCCACCGGCTCCTCCGCCGTGACGATGCTGGTCTGCGGGTCGTTGATGTGGTTGATGCAGCTGTAGACCGTGGTGGTCTTGCCCGAACCGGTCGGCCCGGTGACGAGAATGACTCCGCTCGGCAGGTAAAGGGCGTCTTCTTTGAAGCGCTCGAGCATCCGCGGCGCCAGGCCGACGTCCTCTATGTGGATGAGGACCCCCTGGCGGTTGAGGAGCCTCAGGACGATTTTTTCACCGTGCACCGTAACGTAAAACGACGCCCGCAGGTCGAGCTGGGTCTCGCCGTGCTCGAAGAAGAAACGCCCCCCCTGGTGCCGGCGCTTCTCGGTAATGTCCACGTCGCACATCACCTTCAGCCGGTTGGTGACGGCCCCCATCAGAGCGGCGGGAAAATCCTCGTAATGGATGAGCACCCCGTCCTGACGGAAACGCACGCGAATGTGCTCCTTCAAGGGTTCGATGTGAATGTCGCTCGCCTTGCGCTCGATGGCGGCCGCAATGATGCTGTTGACCAGTGCGATGATCGAATTTTCATCGGAGGGCGATATGCGCTCCCGCTGCTTGGCGTGCTGGACGCGTTTGACGGCCCGTTCGATGGAGCTTCGCCGCGCGATGGCCACGACGATGTGGGGGCCGAAGATGTCGCGGGCGGCCGCCAGCTCGTCCTTGTCCATTGGGTCGGAAAAGGCGACCAGCGGCGCCCCGTTTTCAAGCCGCATCGGGATGAAGCTGTGGCTTTCGTACCATTTCAGCGGCACCCGGTGAAACAGCTTGGGATCGATCTCCGCAAAGTCCGGCTCCACGTAGGGGAAGCCCATCTGCAGGGAAAGCACCTCGATCAGGGTGCGCTCATCCACCAGGCGGCGCTCGAGCAGGATTTCCCCGAGGCGTTTGCGCGGCTTGGTTTCAGCCTGTATTTTGAGGGCGACATCGAGGTCGGGCTCGCGGATGTAACCGAGTTCGACCAGGAGGTTTCCGAGACTCACGGGGGTCTGGATCTTGCGGACGACCTCCTTGACATGGTCTTCGGAGATGAACTTGAGCTCCTTCAAGAGCTCCAGGATGGGGCGCGGCGCATCGAGCTTGGACTGAATCCGCTGGGCGTACGCCACTTGCTCACGGGTGAGCTTGCCTGCGGCGATCAGAAGCTCGACGATGTCGACGAAGCGGCTCTCCGGCCCCGCTGCGGCGGATGGGCCGGCCGCACCGGTCTCTGCGGTCTTGGCGTGTGGACTCACCGTATGGGTTCCTTTTCTGGATGCGGATCCGGCAGCACGCTGCCGGGGAGGACGGGGCCACCGGGAATCGACGGTCGTCACCGCTCAGACCGGCGGCAACCGCCCCTCGGAGGTACTATCGGCACGACACGGAGAAGTCTTTAGATGAATCAATTCTGTGATTTCGGCTGCAGGCGAAACACGAGGACGGTCGTGGCGTGCGGCCCGGAGCGCAGGTGTTTCCGGTGGACCTGAACGTGGAAAAACTCCTTCACCCGCCGCAAAAACCCGTCGCTGACCCGGCGCACTTCGCCGGCCAGGATGACCTCCCCGGCCGGCTTCAAAAGACGGGTAAAGAGGTGCTGAAGCGGAACGATGTCTGCGTCGCGGTAGACCAGCTCCGAGCCGATGACGACATCGAAGGTGCCGGGAACCGACCGCTGGCCCCAGTCCAATGGAACGACGGGCAGTTGCGGCAGCCCGTTGAGCTCGGCGCTGGCCCGGGCAAATGCCAGCGCATGCGGGTTCGCCTCGCTGAATGTGATCCGGTGCCCGCAGGCGGCCGCGACGATGCTCACCTGCCCCAGCCCGCCGCCGATCTCGATCCACTCCTTACAGGGGTCCACCGGCATGGACGCCACCACCTCCGCCAGCACGATGGAGGCCGGCCAGATTCTCGCCCACAGCGGAAAGCCGTTAAGCGTGCCGGCATCATGCAAAAACCGCTCGATGGTCCGGGGGGTGAGTATGCGGTAGGGCCGGCCGGCGATCGTCATCTCGACGGGCTCGGCGTCGTAGGCCGCATGGAAGGACTCCTGGGAAATCATGGTCGGTCTCCGCTCCAGGGAGAGTTTCTCCTGATCAGACTCCCCGGTCGGCCTCCCGCCGGATGGCGTGATCCGCTCGGGTTGCGTTCTGTTATTGCTCCGGCAAGCAAATATGTCTAATACCAACAACTCACGCAGAGGCGGAGCCTGACAACGGCTTAAGTTGCCCCTGTTCAATTGCCGGGGTAATAAATGCCAGAATGCGCCAGCGAAGTCAAAACCCGCACCGCCCCACCGGACGACTGCATTCCATGCTTGTCACCCGCCGGTTCCGGTCATATAATGCACTCACTTTTTTTAATTCCAGAAGACACGGGAGGTAACGGCAAGGTATGGCTAATGTCTATTATGTTGATGGGACATTCGTCCCGGATTCCGAAGCCGTGTTCCCCATCAACGATCTCGGCCTGCTGCGCGGCTACGGGTGTTTCGATTTCATGCGCACCTACAACGGCAAGGTGATCTTTATCAAGGATCATGTCCAGCGCCTGTTCCGCTCGGCTCTGCAGATCGGCATCGATCTGCCGTTTTCCGAAACCGAGTTGATCCATCTCGTGGAGGAAACCCTCAAACGCAACCCGCCGGTGGAGTCCAACGTGCGCATTCTGGTCACCGGCGGGTCCAGTCCGGATTTCATCACCCCCCAGGGCCGTCCGCGCATCGCCATCATGGTGGCCTCGTTGAGCCGGTACCCCGCGGCGTGGTACGCGGAAGGAGCCAAGATCATCACCGCACCCTACACGCGGACCATTCCCGGCGCTAAAAGCATCGATTACATCCGGGCCATCATGGTGTTGGCCGAAGCCCGTCCGAAGGGAGCGATCGAGGCCGTATACGTGGACCCCGACGGCTGGGTCCGTGAAGGCACCACCTGCAACATTTTCGCCGTTATCTCCGGGAAACTGGTAACGCCGGGCACGGGGATCCTGCACGGGATCACCCGTCAGAAAGTGCTCGGCGTGGCCGAGGGGACCTGCGCGATCGACATCCGCGACATCCAGCGCAGCGAACTGGTCGCCGCCGATGAGGTGTTCATCACCTCCTCCAACCGCTTGATCGTGCCCATCGTCCGGGTGGATGAAGATGTGATCGGCGCCGGAAAACCGGGGGAGCAGACCCGGGCGATCATGCAGGCCTTCACCGCATACACCCACCGGCTTTCAACCGCTACCACTTGAAGGAGCTTCCCATGGCCTGCGTCGACATCTATGATCTGATCATCGTGGGCGGCGGTCCCGGCGGCATGACCGCCGGGATCTATGCCATGCGCGCCGCAATGAAGACCGTCCTAGTGGAAATGGGGGCGCCGGGAGGTCAGGTGAACCTTTCGGACGCGGTGGAAAACTGGCCGGGGGATGAACACATCGGCGGTGCGGAGCTGTCTTTGAAAATGTCCCGGCATGCCCAGTCCTACGGGCTGGAAATAAGGTCCGAGGAAGTGGTCGCGATCGAGCCGGGCCTGGATTGCCACACGGTCCGCCTGGCGGGCGGCGCATGCCTGCAGGGGCACGCCGTGATTCTGGCCACCGGCGGAAACCCCCGCAAACTGGAGGTGCCCGGCGAAAAGGAGTTTTACGGCAAGGGGGTCTCCTACTGCGCCGTGTGTGATGGTTTTTTCTTCCGCAACAAGACGGTCACCGTCGTCGGCGGAGGGGATTCGGCGATTGAAGAGTCTCTCTACCTGGCCAAACTGGCCAAACAGGTGTACATCGTCCACCGTCGGGACCAGCTGCGCGCTGGAATGCTGCTCCAGCAGCGGGCCAAGGCCGAATGCAAGATCGAGTTTATTTGGAGCTCGGTCGTGACGGCGGTCAAAGCCGACGCCGACGGCGTGTGCGCGGTGGAACTGAAAAATACCCGCGACGGGGAGTCGCGCGAGCTGGCCACGGACGGGCTGTTTGTCTTCATCGGCTTCGTGCCGAACAACCAGTTGGTGCCGGCCGGCATCAAGAAAAACGCCGACGGCTACGTAGTCACCGACGACCGGTGCGGCACGACCATCCCGGGCGTTTACGTCATCGGCGATCTGCGGGAAAAGTATGCGCGCCAGATCGTCGTCGCCGCGGCCGATGGCTGCACGGCGGCCCTGGCGGCGGCCCACTACGTGGAAGCCCGCAAGGCGTCCCAGGAATGCGAGCTGCCGGAGAGCATGAAATCGGGCTGGGCCCACTAGCCGGCTGCTGATAAATGCCCATCTGCGGCGTTACGCTCACCCCTCGTCACTGCGGCGTACTGGCGTACGCCTCGTTCCTCGGGATTTCGCGTGCCTTGCATCTGGGCATTTCTGAACAGCCGGCACGCATGGCGTGAACAAGAAAAACCGGGAAGGAAAAACTTCCTGGCATTAGTTTATCGCTCGAAACCCTGTGCGCTTCTCCATAGGCCTCTATTGCCGGCCCGCCTCAAAAGCTGCCTGCTGACGTTCATCCCCCTCGCCGGGATGCTGATTGGGCTCCCGCTGCTGGGGGTGCGGCTGGCCGGGTTGCCGCTGGCGCCCTACTTCGAGTTCCCGCCGCAAACCCGTTTGATCCAGCAGGGTGCTTTTTCGTGGCCGGCCTTCTGTTTCTACGCGACACTCATCGGCGCTGCGATCTTAACGCTGGGCGTGCGAGCATCGCGGTCCTTTCACCGGAGCGCGCCGGCGGCTGGGACTACGCCTCATCCCTTCCCTGGGTGGGGCTGGACCGCGGTCGCCGCCGGAGCGGCGGCGTGGGTTCTGGCGTGGACCCGCTTCCCCTGGATGGCGGCTTTTCAGCCGCACACCTTCACCCCGCTCTGGCTGGCCTACATCGTTGCGGTCAATGCGCTGTGCTGCCGGCGCACGGGCCGGTCGCTGCTGACCCATCGACCGGGGTTTTTCCTGGCCTTGTTCCCGACCAGCGCTGTGTTCTGGTGGTTTTTCGAGTACCTCAACCGCTTCGTGCAAAACTGGTACTATGTCGGGGAACGCTTTGACCCGTGGGAGTATTTCTGGTACGCCACCCTGCCCTTTGCCACGGTCCTGCCGGCGGTCCTGAGCACAGGGGAGCTCATCCAATCCTTCGCCGGGTTTCGACGCGCCTTCGGCCGCATGCAACCGCTTTCCGGTTTCGACCACCCGCTCCTTCCATGGGGGGTGCTGGCGGCTGCCGCCGCAGGGCTTGCGGCGATCGGAGTGTGGCCGAGCGTTTTCCACTCCCTGGTGTGGGTGGCGCCGCTGCTGATCATCGTCTCGCTGAAGGTTCTGCGCCGTGAAGCCCACCCGCTCCAAGATCTGGCCGGCACCGACTGGACCGGCCTCGTTTCCGCGGCCCTGGCGGCAATTGTCTGCGGCTTTTTCTGGGAGATGTGGAATTTTTACAGCCTGGCCAAGTGGAAATACAGCATCCCGTTGGTTCACCGATTCGAGATCTTCGAAATGCCGGTTCTGGGCTATGCCGGTTACCTGCCGTTCGGCCTGGAGTGTGCGGTCGTTGCCGACCTGCTGGGGACCCTGCTGAAGCGGGATGGTTCGGTATCACCATAGGCGCCGCCGCTTGCAACCGCCGTAGGCTGTCTTAGCCTTCTTCTGAAGCGTCACAGGAGGATCGACACGGTGCCTTTCGTAAAAGTCCGGGGATTGCGCGGAAAGCTGTATGTCCCGCCGTCCTGCTCAGCCGATTCGAAAAAACATCCCTGCCGGGACTGCTTCGACTGCCAGTGCTGCAGCGACGATCGCTGCCGCCTATGCCGCGACGCAGGCTCCGGACCGTGCGAGCCTCCGGATAAAACCCGCAGGCCCAAAAACCCGCCTCGCTGAGCGTCACTCTTTCCCTGACAAGCGGTCCCACATGGCCCGCGCCGGGTCCTGGCGGTCGGCGGGCCCGGGTCCCGGCGGCGGCGGGGCGCTCTGGAAGCGCTGGCCGCGCAGGCGGGCGATGCGCTCCTCCAGCGGCGGGTGGGTGGAAAACAGGCTCATCAGGCTGCGGCCGGAGAGCGGGTTGACGATGAACATGTGCGCGGTCGAAGGGCGGGCATCCATCGGCAGCCGCTTGGAATAAGCCCCCAGCTTTTCGAGCGCCCGCGCCAGCCCCTCGGGGGTTCCGGCAAAAGAGGCCCCGGTTGCGTCCGCCATGTATTCCCGCGAACGGGAAATGGCCATCTGGATCAGCATCGCCCCCAGCGGCGCCAGGATCGACATCAGGATCAACCCCAGCCCGCCGCCACCGCCGCCTTCCTCCCGGTCCCGGTGGCCGCCGCCGAAAATGGCCGACCAGCGCGCCATGTCGGCCAGCATCATGATGGCGCCCGCCATGGTGGCGGCGATGCTGCCGATCAGAATGTCCCGGTTCCTCACGTGGCCCAGTTCGTGGGCCAGGACCCCCATGGCCTCTTCGCGGTTCAGGAGCTTGAGCAGGCCCTGGGTGACGGCAACCGCCGCATGTTCCGGGTTGCGGCCGGTCGCAAACGCGTTGGGCGCATCCTGGGGGATTACGTACACCTTGGGCATCGGCAGGTTGGCGCGGCGGCACAGCTCCTGTACCATGCCGTAAAGCTCGGGCGACTCCTGCGGCCCCACCTCCTGGGCATTGTACATCCTCAGCACGATCTTGTCGGAGAACCAGTAGCTGAAGAAATTCATGCCCGCTGCCATTACCAGGGCGATGATCATGCCCTGACGGCCGCCGACCCACTGCCCGATCACCATGATCAGAACGGTGAGGAGCACCATCAACACCGTCGTCCGGATTTGATTTCCCATCCTCGACTCCTTCCCGAATTCAGCCGATGCATTCACACCGACTGTTAAAATTTGTTGTTTATTGGAAATAATACGTCAAATTAGAAAATTGGCAACACTCGCAGGTGATATCCACATATTTTCTTTGAGTTATAAATTTGTGGGAATGCGAATCTGACTTGCCTCCATAGGAACCTTCTGGTATGGATTCATTGTCTTATTTTTATGTAGTTGTTTACCCACGCACCCTTGACGTCCAATTCCGTTTAAAGGCGTGGGACGTTTGGCTTGCGGTCCAATGGCCTCAGCAAGGCAAACCCGGGGAGAACCCTCATCTGAGCCGGTAGCGGATCTTATGGAAAACACCAGCCCGAAACTCCTCCCCATCACCTCTGATAGGGACAGCCGCGTCGAGATAGGCCCCTTGTCCAAAGCCGACTCCGCTGCTCCCACCGAAGTCACTCTGCAGGAAAAGCAACTGTTGACCGACCCCGCGGTACTTAATGGCGATGCCAACAACGCCGGCATCAGCCGCAAGGTCAGCCTGGAGCTTCTGGTCAACCGACTGAATTTGACCCATTTCCAGGAAGGCTGCATCCAGGTCCACTTTGCCCACCGTCAGTCTGGCCGCCGCCTGCTCATCCCGGCATTCCCGCAGCCTTGTTCCGGCTCCGAGCTGGAATGCCTGTGGGCCGAAGCGACCGATGTGCCCAGCCTGCTCCGGACGCACGAGCTGAAATACATTCTGGTTCCGCGGGGGGAAAAGTTCATCCAATCCATCCCTGAGGTCATCGAACTCAATGCCAGGGGATGCCGTTTCGGGCTGCCGGCCATTAGTCGCGAGGTCAGCCATCGCCGGATAGAACGCCAGCGCGGCCGAGGCATCTCCGTCGCCGTGGTTCAGAACAGCTGCTCGTTTTTAGGCACGCTCCTGGATTTTACGGCCGCATCCTTCCGGGCCGAGCTCACCGCTGAGCCGCCCCAGAGCTTTGAGTGGATTGACATCAACCAGCCGCTCCAGGTTCTTTTCCACTCCGGGCACCAGACGCTTTTCTCAGGGGAGTGCCGCGTCCTGCGCTCGACCCCGGGCCGCAGCGTCCGCAGTTATGTGCTGGAACCCCTGAAAAGCGAAGTCCGGCGCTACCGGAAGGCCGAATTCCGCAGCCAGCGACAGACCCTGCGCCCTTCCCCGAATATCATTTTCCGCCATCCCCTCACCCAGAAACGCCTGGATCTGAAAGTGGTCGATCTGTCCGGTTCGGGCTTTTCGGTCGAAGAGGAAGAATGCTCGGCCAGCCTGATGCCGGGCTTGATTCTACCCGAGGCCGAACTGCATTTTGCCGGCATCTTCAAAATGACCTGCACCGTCCAAGTGGTATTTCGGAGGGTCATCGGCGCCGACGAAAAAAACGGCCGCATCCGCTGCGGGCTGGCCTTGATCGACGTGGCCGCCAAAGACCACGTGAAGCTGCTGGGGATGCTGCACCAGGTGAAGGACAAAAACGCCTACGTCTGCAACGACCTGGACCTGGAGGCCCTCTGGGATTTCCTTTTCGAAACAGGCTTTATTTACCCCGGCAAATACGCTCTGATCGCAAAAAATAAAAAGGAGATCAAGGAAACCTACGCCAAGCTGTACACCCGCAGCCCGGACATCGCTCGCCATTTTGTCTACCAGGACAATGGCGTAATCCTGGGGCATATGGCCACGATCCGCTTCTGGGAAAACGCCTGGCTCATCCACCACCACGCCGCTCGAAAATCCGCGTTAAACAAGGGCGGCTTGATCGTCCTGGATCAGATCGGGCGTTTCGGCCACGACACCTTCCGGATCCGTGGGATGCACATGGATTACCTGGTTTGCTACTTCAGGCCTCAGAACCGGTTTCCCAGCCGCATATTCGGCGGAGTGGCACGCCACATCAACGACCCCAAAGGGTGCTCATTGGATTTGTTTGCTTTTGTGAAACGGACGGAAGCAGGCGAGACGAGCCCGGCTCTCCCGCGGGGGTGGGAACTCTCCCCGGCCGAAGCGACGGACCTGGACGACCTGGGGCAGTATTACGAAAAGGTGTCCGGGGGGCTCATGTTGAAGGCCCTCGACCTGGAGCCCTCCAGCTGGAAGGAAGAAGCGCTTTGCGCCGAATTCCAAAGCCACGGCTTCAAGCGCGAGCGGCACCTGCTCGGCCTGAGAGAAAACGGCCGGCTTAAGGCCGTGCTGCTGGTCAACGTTTCGGATATCGGTCTCAACCTGTCCGACCTGACCCATTGCATCAACGCCTTGGTCCTTGATCCCGGCAGCCTGCCGCCGGAAGTTCTCTCGGCCGCGCTGCGTCTGGCGGAAAAGGCCGCAGGTCAATCCGGCCTTTCCGCCCTCATTTTCCCCATGTCCTACGTCGAGGAAAATTCGATCCCATTTGAAAAGGCTTATCACCTGTGGGTGTTCCACATGCACACCCAGAGCCAGACCTACTTCAAGTATCTCAGCCGCCTGATGAAATACGTGTAAACGCCGACACTGCCTGCTCCGCCTTTCCCCGGACGCCTCGTCCCGCGCGTCCCCTGCCCGAGGAGCAGCGACCTGCCTCGTTCCTGTCTCGGCTTTCGGATCGCCGGGCGTTATCGCCCATGCTGCGGCAGATCGGTTCAGGTTCCCGATTTGCGGCCCCGGCAGACGATGAGCGGGGTGTAGGTGAAGATGCGCGGGTCTGAAAACACGGCGTCGAGTTCCGCAATGAACGCGTCATGGCCGCCCGGGTATTCGTCGAATCCATAACCGGACTTTCTTGCGGCGATCTCCGCTTTTTTCTTCCAGTTGAATTTTTCGCTTTCCTTGAAAGTGCTGTAGATGAGGTTGTGGGGGGCGACCATGACGTGGATATCCTCGAACCCCAGGTCGTAGAGGTAGGCGTAAAGCTTGATCCCGACGTAGGGATCGAAGTTGCAGAGCTGTTCAAGGCGCTCCATGATGCCATGCACGGCGCGATCCAGCCGCGGTGAAAAGCCGTGGAATCGCAGGCAGTTGCAGTCCAGATCGATGAGGCACAGCGTGCCGCCGGGATGGAGGGCGGCGCTGAGGTGGCGGACCATGTCGAAACTCTGAGCCCGGTAATATTCCAGGACAAACCGGACCCAGATGAAGTCAAAAAGGCCGAGTTCGTCCAGCGGCTCGCGGATGTCCTTGACACGGAACTCGAGCCCCGGCGCCTGATAGTGCGCCCGGGCGAAATCGATGCGCTGGGCGGCGATGTCCACGCCGAGGCCCTGTCCGCCGGGCTGAACCACCCGGTTCAGATGAAAAGTGGTCTTGCCGGATCCACAGCCGAGATCGGCCACCCGCATTCCGGGCTGAAGCCCTGCCCAGCGGGCGTGCTCCTCCACCGTGCGGCCGTCGGTCTTCACGTCGAGGCGAAGGGCCTCCTCTTCGCTTTCCATCAAGTAGTTGCGTTCGCTCATCGGCTGTTGCGCTCCGGGGGGAGGTTGCGGCCTTGAAGGCATCATCCGACGCCGACGCGGGGCCCGGATGGGGGCGGCCTGGCAACGGAAGTCATATGCCGGGTACCGTAGGCCGCCGGCTTTGTCAATGCCTGATTCGTGCCGCACTCGCCACGTGATCTGAGCGCGGTTGCGAGTTCAGCGCTGAAGGACGAGCGGTCGTTGACTCCGGCCGGCGCAATGGCGACACTTGTATTTGTTCGACGCTTCTGATAAAGGAATCGATCTTTGTCATCACCGAGGAGGAACCGCATTCATGACCGATCAACCCGACACCACTGCACCCGAAGAAAGTTTCGCTCAGCTGCTGGAAGCCTTCAGCCCCGGAACTCGGTCCGAGGTCCGCGTCGGCGACCGCGTGAAGGGCAAAGTCATATCGATCGGAAAGGACACGGTGTTTGTCGACGCCGGGATGAAGATCGACGCCGTCGTCGAGCGCAGCGAGCTGCTCGACGCCGAACAACACCTCACCTGCGCCGAAGGCGACGAGCTGGAGCTGTATGTGACGGCGGTGGGCGAGAGTGAAATTCGCCTGTCGCGGGCCATCTCCGGAATCGGCGGGGCCGAGATCCTGCGCGACGCGCAGCATAAATCCGTCCCGGTGGAGGGCAAGGTCAAAGAGATCTGCAAGGGCGGTTTCACGGTCGAGGTCATGCAGCGCCGCGCCTTCTGCCCGCAGAGCCAGATCGACCTGACCCCGGCGGAAGACCCCTCCGTGCATGTGGGCGCGACCTACCAGTTCCTGGTCACGCGCTTCGAGGACCGGGGCCGCAACATCGTAGTGTCGCGGCGCGCCCTTCTCAGCCGTGAGCTTGACGCCGCCCGCCAGCAGTACCTGGCGACACTGAACCCGGGCGATGTGCTCGACGGCAAAGTCACCCGCATCATGCCCTTCGGCGCTTTCGTGGAATTGTCCCCCGGCGTGGAGGGCATGATCCACGTGTCGGAGATCGGCTGGTCCAAGACGGCGCAGCCCGGCGATGTCCTGAAACCGGGAGACCGTCTGCGAGTCAAAGTGCTCGGGATCGAACCTGCGGGGGTCAAAGGACAGCCGCGGATCGGCCTATCCATCAAACAGCTCGAGGCGGACCCCTGGCTCAGCGTCGAGGACAAATGCAAGGAAGGGGATGTCCTTCGCGGCAAGGTCACCCGCTGCATGCCCTTTGGGGCCTTCGTCGAGATCGCCCCGGGAATCGAAGGCATGGTCCACATCAGCGAGATGAGCTACACCCGGCGGGTGCACAAGACCGAGGACATCGTCAACCCGGGGGATCTCGTCACGGTGGTCGTCAAGGCCCTGGACCTGGAGAAAAAGCGTATCTCCCTCAGTCTGCGGGATGCCGAGGGCGATCCCTGGGCCGAGGTCCTCGACCGCTTCGCAGTGGGCCAGCGCGTGGAAGGGGTTCTCGAGAAAAAGGAAAAGTTCGGTTACTTCGTGCGCCTGGCGCCCGGCATCACCGGGCTTCTGCCGCTGGGGAGCATCCGCCGTTCCTCGTCTGCCGCCGCCCTGGAGAAGGCCAGGGAGGGCGACACCCTCACCGTGGCCGTGGAGGAAATCAACCTTCAGCGGCGCCGAATCTCGCTCGCCCCGGCCAGCGAGGGGGACGAGGGCAACTGGCAGCAGTTCAGCGCCCAAAGCGCAGGTTCGTCCCTCGGGGCGCTGGCCGAGAAACTCCAGAACGCCCTGTCATCGCAAAAAAAACAACGGCACTGATCCAGGCGACGAAGCGAGCGCCTGGGCACCGCCGTTGCCGCTGCAGGTGCGGCCTGCCCGGGCGCAGGCCGTCCTGAACCCCGTTTAGACGCTGTATGTCTTGCGGTGGCTGTACTCGGCCTGTTTGCCCTCATTCCACTGCGATACCGGACGCAGGTAGCCGACCACTCGGCTGTAGACCTCGCACCGGCGGTAGTTCGACAATTGCGGGTCCTTGCGGTGACACTCCTCGCATTTGTTGTGAAACCGCTCGGGCTCGGGCTCGTAGACCGCCCCGCCGCTGATCGCAAAACCATCGGCCGTGAGCGCCACGCCCACCTTTACCTCTTTGCCGCAATCGTGGCAGGTGCCTTCAAAGCCCAACTCGTTTTTTTCGGGATGGGCGTCAAACAATTCGTGCAACCGTTGGACCTTCATCATCGTCATATCCTCCACCCGGACGTTATGGTACCATCGTCGGCGCAGCGGCCGGGAGATTTCTTCGCCGGGGCAAGAAGTTCTGTTTAAGTTTACACTCACTTCATGTTGTGTGTCAATTCGGGAATAGCCGCCACATATTGTATATTCCTGAAATGGCGGCAAATAAAATCAATTGAATTTCAATGATCAATGGTTAGAATCGGACATTCCATTCAGAATGACGAGGGCCTCGAAATGAAATCCGCGTTGAAGTGGACGGCTGTCGCCGTTGTGGCCTTGGCGGTCGTGGTGATCGGCGCCCTGCTGATCATCCCCAGTCTTATCGACGTGAACAAATTCAAGCCCGAGCTCGAAAGGTATGTCTCGGAGACGACCGGCCGGCCCATGAGCGTCGACGGCGACGCCCGGCTGAGCCTGTTCCCGTGGGCGGGGGTTTCGTTTACAAACCTGAAACTCGGCAACACCCCGGCCTTCACCGAAAAGGACTTCCTCACGGTGAAGTCGTTTGACGTTCGGGTGAAGCTGCTGCCGCTGCTGTTCAAACAGGTGGAGGTCGACCGACTGGTGGTGCAGGAGCCCCACGTCTTCCTGGTGACGAACACGAACGGCCGCGTCAGTTGGGACTTCGGCGCCAAACCGGCAGAAGGCTACCCCCCGGGCAAACCCGATGCGGCCCCCGCCCAAACGGGGCTGCCCATCCAGTCGCTCATGGTCGGGGAGCTGAGCATCCAGAACGGGCAGCTGACGCTGATCGACCACGGAAAGGGGTCGCGCCAGGAGATCTCCCGGCTGAACCTATCGCTGAAGGATGTGTCGCTGGAGCGGCCGGTGCGCTTTTCGTTCTCTGCGTCGTTTAACCAAAAGCCGCTGTCCGCCGAAGGCCGCTTTGGGCCGGTGGGGAAGAACATCGGCCTGAGCGCCGTCCCGCTGGAGGTCAAGGCGGATGCCTTCGGTCAGCTGAAACTACAACTCAAGGGCTCGGTGGAGAATCTGCTGACCGCCCCCCTGGCCAGTGTCACCGTGGAGGTGACGGAGTTTTCGCCACGCAAACTGGCCGCCGAGATCGGGCAGTCCCTGCCCGCCACCGCCGACGCCAAGGTGTTGGAGCGCCTGGCGTTCAAGGCCGGTATAAAGGCCGACGCCAAGGCGGTGACGGTATCCGATGGGCGGCTCGCGCTGGACGATTCCAAGCTGAACTTCACC
>Ga0066600_10000483_pt1 | contig 14487 bp, 10 predicted proteins | sample Lowcelwee11metaG_FD_59486 | JGI IMG/M metagenome (GOLD analysis project Ga0066600, IMG submission 59486) | Freshwater pond sediment microbial communities from the University of Edinburgh, under environmental carbon perturbations - Low... | ecosystem: Environmental > Aquatic > Freshwater > Pond... | reverse complement strand
TTTAAGAAAAGCCATGGCCAAAAAAGATAAAAAATTAATTCCGGCGCTAAAAAAGAAATTCTATGAAGGATGTAATACTAATCCGAAATTCATTGACGGCTGTAAAAGTATGGGTAAAGAGCCGGAAAAGGTTATCGAGGAGATCTGGGACGGCTGGGAAAAATTCGGGGATTACGCTTTTAATCTGTCACATTCCGTCTGCTACGCTTATGTGTCATATCAGACAGCGTATCTTAAAGCTAATTACCCGATCGAGTTCATGTCGGCCATGCTTAACAGCGTCAAAGATAAATCTGAAGATGTTCTTTTGTATATCGAAGAATGCGAGAATATGGGCATAAAGATAGTCCGTCCTGACATAAATTACAGCAGTCTGAACTTTACTCCGACAAAAGACGGAAAGATCGCTTTCGGTCTTCAGGCGATAAAAAATGTCGGAGCAAAAGCTATTGAGACAATTATCGAATCAAGAGAGAAAGGCGGAAAATATAATTCTCTCTATGATTTTCTTGAAAGAGTCGATATATCAAAAGCGAACAGACGCACGATCGAGCATCTTGCCAAGGCGGGAGCGCTTGATTCTCTGGGCCATTTCAGGTCGCAGATTGTGGAATCGCTCGAAGAACTGCTGCCGCATTTTCAGCAGGCCGCCTCGAAGAAAATAGACTGGGGAATGAGTCTTTTCGGAGAATCAGCAGATGAAGAAATTTCTGTCGATCGCCCGCCGCTCCCCGACATTCCTGAATGGAATAAATCAGTTCTTTTGGAAAACGAGAAAGACCTGATCGGTCAGTATGTTTCCGGCCATCCTCTCGATGAATATAAAGATGTTATAAAATCGTTTTCATCAAATAAAAGGATCGAGCCTGATAATTTCCGCTCTGATGAAAAGATCATTATAGGCGGGATGATAAAGTCAATTACTTTAAAATCGTCAAAGGCAGGAAAAGACTGGGCTAATCTGTCGCTTATTACGCTTCACGGGGATATTGAACTTCCTCTGTTCAGCCAGACTTACGAGAAATTCAAAGATATAATAAAAACAGGCGGTGTATTTTTCTTTAAAATGACCGTCTCAAAAAAAGACGGCGAGTTCAGGCTCTACACCGATGATATTTTCGACTATGAGCACGCCCTGGAAAAATTCAGATCCAGCACAAAAAAGATCAGAATAAATATAACTCCTGCCCAGATGGATGATTTTACCGTCAGAGAATTTCTGGAATATATAGAAAAGAATAAAGGCGAAAAAGAGCTGTATTTCAGGATAATCACAAATCACGAAAGCATAGTATTGAAATCAGATTCATATAAAGTTACAGGCTCGGTTCAGTTCATTAAAGGACTTAGAGATATACTCGGCGAGGAAAGCATAGATTTTTCATAATATTTAGAAATGTATTAAAATTCTGTATAATTAACTTTGTTAAGAACATAATTTTGCTTATATTATTTAATCGCGCGGCAAAATCCGCGGATTAAGTATAATCAGGCGTAAAAAATGGAAAACGACTTTTTCGGATCTGGACATTTATTCAAATACGAAACAGAATTGTATCTGAAAGGATACAAACTGATCGCCGGTATCGATGAAGCCGGACGCGGACCTCTGGCAGGCCCGGTAGTCGCCGCGGCCGTCATTTTTAAGCAGGGAGTAGTAATAGACGGTGTCAATGATTCCAAGAAACTTTCGGAAAAAACACGCGAAAGACTGTTCTATGAAATCAGAAAAAACGCCATCAGCTACGGTGTGGGGATGATATCCAACAAAAGGATAGATGAAATAGATATTTTAAGAGCGACATTTGAAGCAATGCGGAGGGCAGTGGACAGATTGAGCGTCAAACCTGACTTCGTATTAATAGACGGCAGGGACGAACCATTGGATATCAAAGAACAGCGGAGCATAATAAAAGGGGACAGCCTGTCATATTCCATAGCGGCAGCTTCAATAATAGCTAAAGTAACGCGTGATAAACTGATGAATTTTTACGACAAGATTTATCCTGTATATAATTTTGCGAAAAACAAAGGTTACGCTACTCCCGATCATATTGAGGCTATTAAGAAATTCGGAAGATGCGATATTCACAGGAAAAGTTTCAGGCTTCAGTTCGAGAAAGATCCTCAGATGCATTTTGAATTATAAAAACGGGTAATTAATGCCTTATTTTCTTACCATACTTTTTTTATCCGGACTTTTTTATTTTATGTATATAGAGAATTTCAGATCGGGCCTGAGAAGGATAAAAAATGACGGATTCAGCTTGGAAAACGCCGTTTTACCAAAAGTTACGGTCATAATTCCTTCGAGGAACGAAGAGAATAATATTTCCTCGACAGTGAATTCTGTTCTTAATCAGAACTATCCCGAAGATCTGCTCGATATTATTGCGGTCAACGACAGATCAACGGATCTGACAGGCACGATACTTGACAACTTAAGCAAGATAAACAAAAATCTCAGAGTAATTCATATAGCGGAAGTATCAAACAATATATCCCCCAAGAAAAATGCGATTTTGACAGCTGTCAGATCAACCGAAAATGAGATAATTATTACTACGGACGGCGATTGCCTTCACGATAAGAACTGGATCAAATCCATGGTCAGTCCGCTTTTAAGTTCCAAAAACGAAAATGTGGGAATAGTTGCCGGATTAACTGTTTTTGAAAAAAAGTATGACGGAGCATTCGAGAGCTTCTGGCAGAATATGCAGAATATTGATTACATTTCTCATTCTCTGATAGCGGCCGGATCTATAGGGAACGGAAGGGCTTTTACGGCCAACGGCAGTAATCTCCTAATAAAAAAATCGCTTTATCAGAAAGAAGCGAACAACATGAAGTCGGAGCTTGCGTCCGGCGATGATTTTTTTATAATACAGTCTGCCCACGAAAGTAATTTCAGGCTCAGGTTTGTCTTCAACAGGGAAAGCATTGTAAAGAGCATACCGGTGGGTACTTTAAAGGAACTTGTCGATCAGAGATCAAGATGGGCATCAAAAGCTGTTTATTCATCGGATTTCGTGCTTTATTTCGCGCTTAACACATTTGTTTTTTACACAGGCCTGCTTGCCGCTTTCATCATGACTGTTTCCGGGCATTTTCCGATATGGGCATTTATCACCCTTTTCATGATGAAATTCATACCCGAGACTTTATTCCTGACCTACGGTTTCGGAAAATTCGGGCTTGATTTTAAAGTCAGATATTATTTACTACTTCAGATATTTCACATTCCTTTTAATTTATACGCGGCTGTAAAAGGAAAATATTTCGGATTCGAATGGAAAGGCGTAAAATACAGACAATGAAGGGAGAGGAATGGTTCAGAATATTGTTGCGATAGTAGGAAGGCCGAATATTGGAAAATCCACCCTGTTCAACAGGATGACGAGGACAAATAACGCGATCGTATCGGATTACTACGGCGTTACGAGAGACAGAAATTACGGTCAGGTCGAATGGGCGGGTAAATCATTCACTCTAATTGATACAGGAGGATTCGTTCCTGAAACGAAAGAGTTTTTTGAGAGCATGATCCGGGCGCAGATACATATAGCGATTGAAGAGGCTGATATCATCATTTTTCTGGTTGATTCAAAAACAGGGATTTCAGCTATCGACAGCGATATTGTAAAAATACTTAACAAAACCGATAAAAAAATAATTGTAACTGTCAATAAAATCGACGAACAGAGAAATGAACCCGACATCTCGGAATTTCATAATCTCGGTCTTGGTGATCCTATCGGCATTTCAGCTATGAACGGCAGGAATCTGGGTAATTTTCTTGATCTTGTAACCGAAGAAATGCCTCTAGACGCCGATGTCGAAAAAATTGAAGACTCAAGGCTAAAAATAGCCGTGATCGGCAAACCTAATGTCGGAAAGTCGTCTTTAATCAATATGGTGCTTGATAAAGAAAAAATGATCGTATCCGATATTCCCGGCACAACAAGGGATTCTATAGACTCGATTTTAAAGTATAAAGGCGAAGAGATAGTAATGATAGATACGGCAGGTCTCAGGAAAAGGAAGAAGATCAAAGAAAGTCTTGAATTCTATTCGCTCATCAGGACTCTCAGAGCTATCGAGAGAGCCGATGTGGTGATTCTGATGATCGATGTTATCGAGGGCATTACAAAGCAGGATATAGATATTCTTACCGAGGCGAAAAGGCTTTATAAAGGACTGATAATTGCGGTAAATAAATGGGATCTTGTTACGAATAAGGAAACCAATACCGCCAAAGGTTATGAAAAATATATCAGAGACACGCTTGACTGGCTGCCTTATGTGGAAATAAAATTCATATCTGTCCATGAAAAGCAGAGGCTGTTAAAGATTCTTGATCTTGCGAAGCAGATCAATGAGAGAAGGTCATTGAGGGTTCCGACAGCTGAATTAAATGATTATCTGCAGAGTATTGTCAGAACTCACACTCCTCCATCGGTAAACAGTAAATTTATAAATATAAAATATATGAGCCAGGTGGCTATAAACCCTCCTGTTTTTTCTTTCTTTGTTAACGAACCAACAATGCTGAAAGATAATTATAAGAGATTTCTCGAAAAAAAGATCCGCGAAAAATACAATTTCAACGGAGTTCCTATTGTATTCAAATTCCTTAAAAAATAAATTAGGGGAAAAGTATGCTTAATCTTGATAAAGAAAAAATACTGATCATGGTAGTTGACGATGAAATGATCAATCTCAGGATTATTGATTCGATGCTGAAAACTGAGAATTTCAGGTCTCTGCTTTTGAATGATCCGTTGAAGAGCATGGAAGCAGCTTTGGTTAACAGTCCCGATGTTATACTGCTGGATGTATCTATGCCTCACATGAGCGGATTTGAAGTCTGCAGGCAGTTAAAAACAAATCCTCTGACGGCAAAGATCCCTGTACTATTTCTTTCCGGTCAGAACAGCAGTGAGTTCGTTATAAAGGGACTCGAAGTAGGCGCGCAGGATTATATAGCGAAACCTTTCAACGCACCGGAACTTCTTGCCAGAGTGAAAACACATATTAAACTTAAGATAATGCTAGAGGAATTCATAGAGATGGAGCAGCTTAAAGCCCTCCATGCCGCAATGGTAAGTCAGAATCATACTCTTAACCAGCATATTACTTCAATTCTGGGGCATGTTGATATTATTGAACTTATAAATGAGAAAGAAAAACTTCCGGATAAGATCATGGATAATATCAGGGCGATAGAAAAATCAGCTGTCGGAATTGATGAGATCATCAAAAAATTCACGAACATCAGCAAGATCAAATTCGCAAAATACTCCGAAAAAACCGACATGCTTGATTTTAATACCTCAAGCATAGAAGGGGATTAAAAAATTATGCAGGGTATGATCCTCGCGGCCGGATTCGGGACAAGGCTGAAACCTTTTACCGACAATATGCCGAAAGCGCTTGTTCCGCTCCTCGGCAAACCGATGCTTTCCCATGTAATCGAGAAGTTTATTTACAGCGGAATAACCGATATAATGATAAATGCTCATTATTTTGCCGGCCAGATAGAAGAATTTATCCAAAAATCCGGTTTTAAGGCGGATATAAAAGTAATTACCGAAAAAGAAATATTAGGCACAGGCGGCGGAATTTTCAATATGCTGCCCAACATAACGGATGAGGATTTCATAGTTTATAACACTGATGTGGTATGCGATTTGGATCTTGAAGAACTTATGCGGTTCCATAAAGAGAATCAATCCTTAGCCACAATGGTTATGCAGGACAGAGATACTTTCAATCAGGTGGTGATAGATGCAAAAGGATTGTTCTGCGGATTGAACCTTGTTAAAAAAGATATCAAAAGAATTGTACGCGAACCAAAAGAACCGTCATCTCTGATGGCTTTCTGCGGAATCCATGCAATTAATAAAAAGATAATTACATTCAGAGAAAATAAACCGGAATATTCTATTATAGATGTATATCTTAACGCTGTCTATGCAGGGGAGAAGATAATAGCCTTTAAACCGGATGTTCACTGGTTCGATATAGGCACGATAGAAAAGCTGAGACAGGCTGAAAAATTTATTGAAGAGCTTGAGAATTAAAACCGTTCAGCTTTGAGTCTGTGAACACAGTGTTAATATCTTTAAGCGGAAGGTAATGTAAAAGTAAAACTGCTTCCTTTTCCGAAAGTACTTTCAACGGTAATTCTGCCGTTGTTTCTTTCAACGAATTCTTTACACAATACAAGTCCCAGTCCGGTGCCGGGTTCGTCATTTGTGCCTTTAACGGAAGATTTAAAATCAATATTGAATATCTGGTCAATAATTTCAGGATTTATTCCGGTTCCCGAATCTGAAACGGTTGTTTCAATAAGTTCTTCCGTTTTACGGGAGGAAATCTTTATATAACCGTCCTCGTAAGTGAATTTGATAGCGTTGGATACGAGGTTTCTGATTACAGTACAGATCATATTCTTATCTGCCAAAACTTCAATGTCTTCAGTTATTGCGGTTGAAATGGTTATGTGTTTTTTTCTTGCGCTTATGTTTAAAGTGTCCAATTCTACTTCAAAAACATTTATAAGGCTGAATTTCTCGGGTTTAAATTCTAACGCGCCTGTTTGTGATCTCGACCAGTCCAATAGATTGCTGAGAAGGCTGGAAGTGTTTTTCCCGGCATTATAAATCCGATCGACTTTCGATCTCATCTTATCTGTATATAATTCGCTCTTATCTATTTTAAGTAGCTCTGAATATCCGATAATAGCCTGGACGGGAGTTCTTAGGTCGTGTCCGATTATTGAGAAAAATTTATCTTTTGTGGCGTTAAGATTGTGCAGCTTAACAAGAGTGCCTGAAAGTTCTTTTTTCTGTTTTCTGATGAGTTCATTTTTCATTTTCAGGATCCTATTGGCTTTTCTTTTTAAATATAGCCTGTAAAAGGCAAAAATTACCAGAATTATTACTAAGAAGAATAATGTGACAAGATAATTTCTGAGAGTTAATTCTTTCTCCAGAGCGAGTTTTTTAATTGCGATATCTTTTATCAGAATTTCGTTTTCTTTTTCTTTTTTCTCAGTTCCGTATTTTGTAAGCAGTTCGTTGATCTTTCTCGAGCTGTTCTCGTTATAAATGCTGTCGTTTATCTGCATGTAAAGTTTATGGTATTTATAGGCATCTTTATAATTTCCGAGGCTGTCATTTGCGGCGAAAAGCATTTTGTAAGCATCCTTCTGCAGTTCGAGAGCGTTGAGTTCTTTCGCTATCTCAAGACCGCGGAGGCCGTGAACTACCGCTTCTTGATTTTTACCGATCTCGATGTAAACCTCAGCCAGATTATTATTTATTATTGATAATCCTTTCTTGTCGTTTAATTCGTTGACGATTTTGAGAGCTTTAAAATAATTTTCCAGGGATTTGTCGTAATTTTTCGTATTTTTATAATTTACTCCCATATTTATATGGATGGTCGAAATACCGGATATGTCACCGTTTTCTTCAAAGATCTTTAAGGCTTTCAGGTAATAATCCTGAGATTTATTATATTCTTTCAATTCGCTGTACACATACCCGAAGTTTATGTATTTTGAGGCCATTAGAGCTTTGTCGCCAAGTTCTTCGGCCATTTTCAATGATTTATCTAAATATTCTATCGCCTTTGCGTAATTTTTCTGATACATATAAACTATACCGATGTTGTTATAACATCTTGTTACTCCCGACTTGTCGCCGAGCTCTTCGCTCAGCTTTAAGGAAATCATGTACCGTTCGATCGCATTACTGTAATCGCCTTTGAAAAGGTATAAATTGCCGATATTTTTCTGGCTGGTCGCTATATATTTTTTGGATCCGATCTGTTCTGATATTGTAAGCGCTTTTTTGAAAGCAGCTTCCGAGGACTCCGGAACGGATAGAGAGTAAAGTGTTCCGAGGTCATTATAAGCTTTTGCCGTGATAGTATCCTTTTCAGCTCTATTAATTAAATTCCGGAGGCTGTCAATGGCACGATCATTCTGAGCATTCAGGATTATAATAAAAAAACAAAAAAATATGATCAATGAATACCGCATTATAACTGAGCTCTGTGTTTAACTTATTAATAATCTACTTAAAAAATAATCTCAAGTCAACTTAAAAACATACATGTTTATTTAAGCAAAAAAAGTTTCTTTGTATCTTTAAATTCCGATGTGCTGAGCTGATAAAAGTAGAGTCCGCTTGAAATGTTATCGGGTTCCCACTTTATGGAATAATATCCGGGTGTTAGAACCCTGTCTTCCAAAATCCCGATCTTTTTGCCGAGGAGATTAAAAACTGTAAGTGAAACATTATCCTTTTTCATTATGGAAAAATCTATCATAGTAGCCGAATTGAACGGATTCGGATAGTTTTGCGATAATGAATATCTCTCAGGAAGAAGACCGTTATGCGGAGCAGATTCGATATCAATAAAATAACCGTTTGCCTCCGAGGGAAAATTACCTCCGTTATCCATCGCGAAAACATATAAATAACCGCTTTTTATCAATCTGACGGTGTATGAATAAGAACCTGAGTAAGGGTCCTGAGGCTGTACGGGACTTCGGTTCCAGTCAGTATCATCCGGCTTTTTATATGCTATATAATGAATTCCAGATTCGTCGGAAGCCAGGATAGTGACATCGGCATATCCTTCGCCGTTCGTCTGAGTCACCTGATATTCAGGGAGACTGATAACAGAAGTTCTGACAAGATGTGTATCCGGTTCAGGATAACCGCAGCTTTCTCCGGGAAAAGGTCCGGTTCCGCAGGGAGCGCCACGTTGAGCCCAGGGGGACATTTCTGTATCCGGAGCTCTTTCCGTTCCGGGCTTATAATTATGATTATCGGGATTTTTAAGTATGCTCCACAAGCTGTCGGGATATACCTTGTTCCTCCATATTCTGAACCCGTATTTTTCATAACAGTATTCCACCATGCCGTCACACCTTATACCGGATATATCGAATACGGTACCGTCAAAATCAGGACCGTAATATTCTATACAGATCGGTACTGTGCCGGAAGGGAAAAAGATAAAGGCATCAATTATATCCCGAGCCTCTTTTGCAATGTTCCTCCTGTCTTCAAAGGTCAGAATACGGTTATCAAGAGTATAAGATCCGTAATATCTTGTACCGTAATCCGTAAAAGACTCGCTGAATAAAACTTCGGCCGCAGGAGTATCCCAACCGAGAGCCACTCTGGCCATTCCTGTATTACTGCTGTCGAGACCTGAAAATATTCCGGCGTGATTGTAATTATATGTAGGCATATTCAGAACCCTGTAAACGGCGTCACCGTATTCCTGAGCCGTTGTATTACCGTAATTTTTCGGAGTAACTACCGTGCTCAAAGATGCAGGTACGATGACAGCATTAAACCGTGATAAAATATATTTTTTTTCATCAGAGAATTCAGGAATATCCTTTATTATATCAAGGATGTTTAATAATTCCTGTTTCTCAAGCGTCAGTTCATATCGTGAAAATTCATCTATTAGACGGGCAAGAGCCTTTTTGTTTAAAGGTGCTGGAGCGGAAAGTATAAGATCTTTGAGCTGAGGTATAAAAATTTCGCGCTGAACAGTAGTCCATAGATAATTTGTAGCTTCAATAGCTTCAGAGAGATATTTATCCTGAGGATTTTCCAGAATATCAATTATCACTGAATCCATTCCTGAAAGCGCATTTGCGCATGAACTTAAGTGTGGAAATCTGCCCGCATACCTTATAAGCAAAGCTGCGGATACAGGTTCTTTTATCTGTCCGAGAGCGTAAACGGCCGTACCGAAAATATCAGGATCGGTTGTAAGTTTCAGAACATTTTCTAAAACAGGCAGAGCAGACATTTTATCAGTACGGACCATTGAAAGACAGGCGGGTCTCGCTATTTCAGGCATATTTATCTCAGCGTTCTCTAAGCCGGCTGCCGCCAGAGTGAGTATAAAAAAATTGAGAAAAAGATATGTTACAGACAGCTTCAAGATACTTTCCTTGATTTCGGTGAAACTATTTATGAAGGTATTCAAATTTTATTTTTAGCCATTCATTATGGAGTTTTTCGCTGGAAAAAGCCTGTGAGGGATGATTTATGCACCAGACAGGGATGGAAGGATAAATTTCGTAGCAGAACAGTTTATAGGCAGGATTTAATACGGTGCGTTTTTCTCCGGGAAGCCAGTCTGAATACATTTCTCCTTTACCCCATGCAATAACAACATGAGGATCAAGAATTCCGATCAATTCAAAAAAAGCCGAGCGTGATAGTTCAATCAGCTTTTTACCGAGAAAGATTCTATTATCTGCCGAATCGCCTATAACGTTCTGAAAGAAATTGGAAAAAGCCATACTTTCCCATAAAAAGTCAGATTTATAATATCCGAAACCGGTGATCATAGCGGCCGTATTCCGAAAAAATCCCGACGAATAATCTTTTTCAAAAGTTTCTCTCGTCAGTTCTTTGTTTGAATTCAGGGACTTATCTCCGTAGTGAGATTCACCCAGTACAAGAATCCTTAATTCCGCATCGGGATATTTTTTGCCTATAAAGGGAATAAAATTGATGTATTTTGCTGCATTCAATTTATTTTCAAGCTCTTCAAATCTCATACATTATTCCAATTCCTTAAGATACATTAAAGTACATTGAAGAAAATAATAATTTCTATGCCGAAAGTCAAATAATACATATTTTTATACTTAAAAACGCATAAATACTGTACAGTAATTTCATTAACAAATGAGATTATTTCTTCTCTTCAACTTTATAATCTCCGGCGATCACACCGCTGACGGCCCAGTAATTGCCGTCTTCTTTTCCGATGTCTATCGCGATCTTCATCGTATGTTTTCCGGGCTTGATGTCTTTTAATGGGATAAAGAAAGGCGGTGTAACTGCTCCGGGACACCAGTTCGATCTGCTGAAATCGCTAGACGAGAGTCCGTTCGGAAAATTTCCTGACGCTGGATTAGACATTCTGTATGTTGCGCAGTCGGTTCTCCAGGGAACATGGCTGAATATCGTCTGCCCGTCAATTATAACCTGATTCATTTTTGGATTGAATTCATCTCCGCCGCCCCATCCGCCGTGGCCTGTGGTCGTGAAAAGCAGGTACGGTTTTTCAATATCTTCAGGCAAGTCGAACTCTACCGTCAGAGAATCCTGCTGGAACATTTTACTGTGGTTCCCGCTTCCATTGATGCAGTTGGCTGTGTTGAATAGCGGATAGATCCATCTGCTGCCTTCATAGAACTCTTCAGGCGGATAATAATTCAGTTCGAGGCTGGCTTTATGACCGCCCTTATCATAATTGCCGATGGACATCCCTATCCATATCTCTTCCTGATCTGCCGGGATCAGAGAACTCACATCCTGAACATAAACGACTGAGTCATTCCAGTTATAATTATTTATCTGAACCTTATCGTTGAAATGGCCGACGCCGAAGGAAGAAATGAACCGCATAAGCTCAACGGGCGGGATAAATTTTTCAGTGCGTACGACGCCTTTGATCTTTTCACCGCTCTTACACAGATATTCAGGCAGTCCTTCGGCTCCGTTCCTTAATGCGTTAAGGAGCGTTTTTTCATTTTCTTTCGGAAGCATGAAAACCGTGCCCGTCCTGTCATAGGCATCTCCGTTTGACCATGCGGTAACTTTGATGAAAACATTCCCGGCTATGCTGATTTTGGGAAATTTAACTTTCTTCAATATAACATTACCGCGGCCGAATCTGTAAACGCCTTCCGAAGTAAAATCATCCGGATTTACGATCGAATCCTGCCAGTTTATCTTCTGCCTGTCAAATACCTGAATTGAAGTGTATCTTGATTTTATAAGCATTTCCTCATATTCCGAAGCACTGACTTCTTTAGCGGCATCGATCGGATAATCGAACATCACGGCTTCTTTATTCTCTTTGATAGAAACTGCTTTGGTTCTAAGATTGCCGTTTACTACCAGTTTGAGCACGAGACTGTTTTCGGGAAAATAGCTGAGCGCCGGCGATCCCTTTGCTGTAGTTTCTTCAGTGTACCAGACTTCTATTTTATTCGAGAATGCGGAATAAGTCGCTTTCCTGCATTTGAATTTTAAAATTTTCTCGGTTTCTTTATCGAAAGAAACCGGAACAGGAAGTTTATCGAACGGTGTCAGCAGCTTGTATTTTTTAGATCCGGAGGTGAGTATTTCAACCGTGTTCTTCGTATTGAAATCAATGAAGTATTTTTCTTTACTTTCACCTGTTCGATGTATCCATGCGATGTTATTAATATAAGTAATAATTGTACTGTCATTTTCGACAGGTTTTTTATCTTCATATCTTTCGTAGATCACGGTATATGATTTCCCGGAGGTTTTAGCCTGAAGCGAAAATAATACAGGCATAATCAGGATTAACAGCGTGCAAATTGACAGTATTTTAAAATTCATGGAAACATCCTTCGTTTAATTTTATTGTAAAATAGCATATATTTAAAGAATAATAAAGACAAATTCTATTACGAAAGATTTCGTAAATAAAACTTGACATCGGATATTTTCGTTTGTAAATTACCTGTACGAACTTTTTCGTAATGGAAGAGTTTAATATTTGAAATAACTTGAAAGGAACAAAAATGAAACCAACGGCAAGCGAACTTGATATTCTTCAGATACTTTGGCAGAACGGAGAAATGACCGTTAAAGAGATAAATGAGGAAATTAATAAAGTAAAAGAAACGGGTTATACAACGACTTTGAAACTTATGCAGATCATGTATGAAAAAGGTCTTCTGACACGCGAGCAGAACGGAAGGAGCCATCTTTACAAAGCTTCGATAAAAGAAGAGGATACGAAGAGCAGTCTGTTGAAAAGTTTTATAGACTCAACTTATAACGGTTCTACTGCAAACCTCGTAATGCAGGCGTTGGGAAATCATAAAACGACAAAAGAAGAGCTTGAGATGATAAGAGAACTTCTAGACAGCATCGAAAAAGACAAAAAATAAACCGTGGAGGTATGAAATGCTCACAGACAGAATAATTACGGCTACGGTTTATATGCTTCTGCACTCACTGTGGCAGGCTTTTATAATTGCGATGCTGCTGGTAATTTTCACTAAAGCTTCAAAGAGAGTCAGCTCGAAGCTAAAGTATTCGGTCTCATATATTTCTCTTTTCGGGGTATCCGCTTCATCGTTTTTTACATTCTATTATTATTTTAAAGAGCTTTCTGTAAAGCTTGAACCTGCATCGTATAATATGTATAGCTCTACCGTTGTTCAGGCAGCAGAGAAATCAGGAACAATAAACTACTGGCAGGATTTGTTTGAAAATTATTCAGCTCTCATTTTTATGCTGTGGTTCGCGGGAGTGGCAATATTTTTCATTAAATTCTGCATAGACCTTTACTACACTAATTCAATAGGAAAGAAGGATTGTACTGATCTGCCTGAAGCATTAACATCCTCATTCATGAAGATCGGAGGCAGACTGGGCATAAAAAAAGCTGTAAGGTTCATAGAATCTCCGCTTGTAAAAGTGCCTGCCGTCATCGGGTATTTCAAACCGGCAGTGATCCTTCCGCTGGGGCTGATCTCGAAAATACCTACAGATCAGCTTGAAGCCGTTATCAGTCACGAGCTTGCGCATATAGCAAGAAATGATTTTTTACATAATTTAATTCAGTCGCTTGTCGAGATCGTATATTTTTTCAACCCGTCCGTGATAGTTATTTCAAGATTGATAAGATCGGAAAGAGAAAACTGCTGCGACGATCTCGCGGTAACTCAGTGCACAGATTCAGCGCTTCTGGCCAAAGGGCTGTATAATCTAGAACTGATCCATTCCGAACTGCCTAAGCCGATCATGGCGGCAGCCGGAAAAAGAAACAGCCTGCTTTGCAGGATCAAAAGATTAATCGGAAAGGAGAACGACATGACAAAAACATATTCGGGATTTTTAGCATCGCTGACGGTTCTGACGATCATCACGGTCGTAACCGGATGCACTTTATTTGCTGCAGGGGATAAGGAAGACGATAAGATCAGGGAGGAAAAATCAGAGAAAGTAATAATCATCAAAAAAACGGCAGAAGACGGCAAAGAAATAAAGATGGATGTGACTGTAAACGACGACTCAGATAATGATGATCTCAATAAACTGCTGAGGGGAATGGATTCAAAGCAGTTAAATCTCGATGAAGTTAAGAAACAGCTTGAATCAGCTCTGAAAGAGCTTGAAAATCTGAAAGGTGATCAAAAGATAAAGATCGAAGGGAAAATCAAAATCGCACTTGAGAAGCTGAAAGAAAATATCGGAAAACTAGATTCAGATCTGAAAAAGATCAGGATATTCAAAGGCGGAGATAGCGATATTATGATATTTACAGGCAAAGATTCATTGAGTGCTGACACAAAAGAATGCAAAGAAATAAGAATGATAATCAAAGACGATGACGATGATGATGATGTCAAAATTATTAAGAAGATCGAAAAAGACGAATCAA
>Ga0066600_10000482_pt1 | contig 14498 bp, 15 predicted proteins | sample Lowcelwee11metaG_FD_59486 | JGI IMG/M metagenome (GOLD analysis project Ga0066600, IMG submission 59486) | Freshwater pond sediment microbial communities from the University of Edinburgh, under environmental carbon perturbations - Low... | ecosystem: Environmental > Aquatic > Freshwater > Pond... | reverse complement strand
CTTTGGATTATTATTATTAATGGGATAGATTTAGGTTATATTTGTATCGTAACGTGAAAAGTCAGGGAACTACGGGAGAGTCCAAATGAGTGAGCCTGTAAACGAAAGAAACATTGTCGTATCGACGAAACGACAATTAACAATAATGCAAGGTAAGATGCATGGAAAAAGATTCCATGCGAGTAAATCTGTAATTAGAGAAAAGTAAAACGCAAATGGCAACGACTAAGATAGAATGGACAGAATCAACATGGAATCCGATCACCGGATGCACAAAATTATCCGCAGGCTGCAAATTCTGCTATGCCGAAGTAATGGCGAGAAGGCTCAAAGCGATGGGACAGCCAAAATACAAAGACGGTTTCAATCTTACGCTCCATCCCGACACGCTGACAGAACCTTACACATGGAAGAAGCCTAAAATGATCTTCGTGAACTCAATGAGCGATCTCTTCCATAAAGATGTCCCCGTTGATTACATACAAAAAATATTCAAAGTCATCAAAGACAATCCTCAGCATGTATTTCAGATACTCACAAAAAGAGCCGACATATTAAGATACTACGACAGCGAAGGCTGGCTTGACTGGCCGCATAACCTGTGGATGGGCGTGACAGTGGAAGATTCAACCGTAACTTCAAGAATTGACTGCCTGAGAAAAACAAAAGCAAGAGTAAAATTCCTATCCTGCGAACCACTCCTAAGCTCATTACCCGAACTCAACCTTCAGGCAATAGACTGGGTCATCGTAGGCGGAGAAAGCGGAAGAACACCGCGCCCGATCAAAGAAGAATGGATAATCGAAATAAAAGAACAGTGCGAAAAAGCCGGAACCGCCTTCTACTTTAAACAATGGGGCGGCACCAACAAAAAAGAAGCAGGAAGGCTGTTACAAGGTAAAAAGTACGATCAAATGCCTGAAATGGTCGAGCAAGAAACTTTGATATAAAACTTTTATGCTGATCTCAATTCTTTATATAAATTCATCTATTCGAACTCCTTTTAAGCATTTGAGGCTGAGACATTCAGACATTCTCGATTAAAAGTCTTTAAGTTTTAATATTAACTAATAGGGGAATGAAACACTTTCCATTTTTTTATTAAGATCTTCCCAATATTCTTTCTCTTTCTTTAAGTTTAATAAAAAATTCTTATGCAAGTAATCTTCGCTTGGCATATAGCCATTCTCTACAAAATAATTCATACTTTTTTCTATTATTTCATGAAAAAATATATTTGATAAAACTAGGTATTGTTTGTTGTTTTTAAAATGATTCCCTGCTTCATATTTATATTTTTTGTAGAATGGCTCTAAGTCATTCAAGTATGAATTTATTACTAAGGAATTAGTGTGAGCAAATCTTGAATATAAAGAGTAGAAATAATCATAGTATTTTTCCTTACCTAAATTTATGGCTATTTGATCCAAAGATCTAAATGCGTTACCTTTAATTTCAAGATCTTTAAACTCCTTCAATTCAGGATTTCGCTGTTCAAGAAAATCTACAAAGCCATCGAAGATTCTGTTTTCTACATTCTTAGTTCCAGTTTTACCAATAAAGTTGTTTATTGCATTCGTTCCTTCTTTATCTAAATACAAAAATCTAAAATTTAAATCAAGTAATGTTCTTGATAGGATTAAAATATTCCTGTAATTTTTTTTACTTTCTAATATTTTTATTCCCTTTATTAAATCTAAAGCTTTGTAAGAAGAAAACAAATAAAACAGGATAACAAATTCATTCTTATCTGTGTCCAAATCATTATACTTCACTACTCGAGATAAAGTAGTTTCAATACTTTTCAACATAGATGTATTTAGCATTGTCATTTTACGAATATTAGGTTTAAATATATTCACTATTATTCATTACTTCCTAAGAAGTGTATAGGTTGTAATGGCAAAATATTCTTTTGTTCATCAGTCATTTTTTCGTAGTATTCAATCCATAAAGAAATCAATCTGTTGAAATCAATTAATTCTATATGTTCTCTGGAATTACGGGCTTCTTTTATTGCAGGTTTTGAAAATTGCCCTGAAGTCACAAATATGCCTACATCAGTGTTTCTTTTTAAAGTACCTGATAATTTTTGGATGTCTTCCGAAGCTACAGAATAATCAGGACGATGCTTAACTTGGACAATTATTCTTGGTTGTTTTGTACCCAGCGGATCAGTATATGCAATTATATCAATACCGCCATCGGGTCCTCTTTGTGCTATATCAGAAATATGATATCCCATAGCAACTAAAAGTGCCGCGACTAAATCCTGGAATTCATAAGCGTTTTTACTTATAATAAAATCTCTGATTCCATTGTTAGCGTTTTCTTCATACTGACTCAATAATGCTTTTTGTGCTTGTCTTTTATCAGTTATTATATCTTCATTATCATCATCATCTTTTAATTTATCTTTCTTCCTCTTTGCGTCCCATTCTCTGTATATTTTTGTTGCTTTACTTAAAAGATTTTCTTGCCCAAGTTTGATTGCTTCTTCGCCTTCTTCTGTTAATATCCAAAGGCCTTTGTTCTTTCTCAAAAAACCAGCTTTCATACAATCAATAGTATAAAAATGCAGAATAGATTCCCATCTAATATAACCAGTTTTTTCGTATCTATGTTTTTCGTAGTCATCAAAATCAACTGACTCTCTTATCTTTTCAACAATTTCTTTCCCTCTTAATTCGCCACCATTCTCTTTAAGAATCTTAAAAGCAGCAAATATTGTTTTTTCAGCTATTTTTTGTGATTTTGATTTAGCCATACTTCGCCTCGAATAATTTAGCACTTCACCAATCTGTTATACCAGAATTCTTTATAATTAAGGATTATAATTTATTGTCTCTGAATAATCAAGTAGATTGCTTTCGATTTTTTAGCTGTTGATTTTCGTAATAATTGACTATCTTATACCTGAAATGTTATGGTAGTTAGCACTCACAAGTAAACAAACAAGGAACAAGTCATGTAGCCAATGTTGATACCTGTAGTAACGTTCATATTAATAAAACAAATTTAAACCTATTTTTGATTTGAAAGAATTTTAATTACATCATCATCATTAAGCATTATAGATTCTTTCTCAATCATTCCGTCAGGATATTGTTGATTATTTATATTTACAGGAATTTCTACAACATCCATGTTAAGTGCTCTATAAAGACTAATTGAATAGTTGATGCAATTTAAAATGGCGTCATTTAAAGTAATTGCTTTAAATATAAGTAAAGATTTTACATTTAAATGTGATTTGTCGCTTTTTTTGCTAAGTTGAAACATTGTTTCTTTAAAATCTTTATAAAAATCAAAATGTAGTTTGTTATAATTATCAAAAAAGCTGATTGTAGAACGAGCAAGTTTATTTAAATCCCCACTAACATAATCGTTAATAATACTAGAATATTCTAAAAAAAATCCAGATTTATACAATCTATGAATTTTATCTTTTCGTAATTCTTTAAATTGCCAATAACTTAAATAGAAATTTGCAAAATTGAAGAATTGGTTTTCTGATAATTTGATAATCTGATTGTTCATATCCAACTTAAAATCTTTGAATAAAATATTGTCAATACTACCCTTAGATGAGTAATTGTTTTTGTCATTTTTTTGCATTAGTTGTTTAATATTATGAGTAATTTCCTCATTGAGTATATGTCTGTCAATTTTATAACTTAATCCTATTTTACTTCCTAACTCTTGTTTTATTACTCCAATTATTTCAGAAAATGTATTAAAAGAATGTAACCAATTATTTTTTGGCTTTTTCCCCTCTTTCATTTCTTCTAATCTGCGAACTTCATTAATAAAATTGTATAACATTTCATTTTTGTTATCATCATCTTTTATAATTTTATTACAGTCATTATACTTTATCCAAGTTTCATATCTTATAAAGTTTATTATTTTCAATTTGCCTTTAAGCATTCTTTCATAAGCATATTGATATTCTTTCTGAGTAATTGTTGTAGTTGAATCGTATTTACCACCTACACGATTTCCAATGAGTAAAATAAAATAGTTTGCATTGTCAATTGTTTTTAAACAGGCTTCGTAAGAATTTTCATCTAATTTTTTTTCAAAATCATTAAATTCTGAAGCATTGACTAAATACTCATTTTCTTCAAGCCACCATTTAATACTAGATCTCAGATCTTTAAAATCATAAATTGTTGATGAAATAAAAAAATTCGGTTTCATTACTCCTCCCTATTTTAATTTTGGTTTAAAAATATTTCAATTCTGAATATATCAACATGTTAACTATATCTCATCTATATGTTTTTCATCTATCCATTTCATGTATGTTGGAAGATCATTTTCGCTTGTAAATAAATAAATTTTAGCCTTTGCTCTTGTAAGTGCTACTAAGAATCTGCAAATACTTGAATCACTTGCTGCCAATTGACCATCTGAATTTTTATCAAGTAGATATTTATCATCGAAATTGACTAAGAATGAATAATCCCTTGTTAGTCCTTTTGATCCTAAAATGGATGTAATTTTAATCGGAGTATTTTTATATAAATTCTTCTTTCTTTTTTCTTCATCCATTTCTTCACGAATTATAGTCTTTGTTATCTCATTTGGGTTGTGATTTAAATACTTGCATACAAGGTCTAATTCGACTTGATCAATTTCTTCGTTATTAATAATTTTTCTCAAACTTGATAGTATTGTTTTAACTATTTTTCTTTCAGCAATTGTTAACAATTTGGAAAATTCATCATCAGTTGTAATATTTATTTCTAATACTTCTTTTATCCTTTCTTCCCATCCCTCTCTGTCGCATATTTCTTGAAATAATATTCGCCACCCAAGATTCGACTTACTATCGTTTAGTAATAAATTCAAACCATCAATTAGAATATTATCCTTTTTCTTTTCTGCTGCATCTATATTCTTATATCCTTTAGATCTTAATGCTTTTTCTAGAGGTTCAATTTGCTTCTTCAATGGACAAATTATTAATATAGTTGGTAATTCCTTACTTCGTAGGTCTGAAAATGCTTTTATTTGATCGTCAATATTATAGGCTAGAGTTGTTTGATATACTTTCCTTTTTACTATAATTTTACTGTTTTTATTTGATACAATATCTTTCTCTTTTGATGGGAAATACAAATATTCCTTATCGACTCTATCAAGCATATATCCTTCTTCTTTAGCTTTACTAACAATATTGTCATAAGCATGTAATATTACATCTGTACAACGAGAGCAGTACGGTAAATAAAAAGATGTATATTCATCCAAATTATTCTTATCTCTTATATCTTGCGGATTAGCATATTTAAAATCATACAATGATTGGTCATCGTCACCGACAATAACTATTGGACTTTTAGTAGCTAAATACTCGATCAATTTTGATTCTAATTTATTAAAATCTTGATATTCATCTATTAATATTTGCGAATATACTGGAATTCTGGACATATCAGCTTCAAACCATTTTAATAAAGTAAATACTGAACAATTAGAGGAAAAATAATTATAATATTTCCTACGTTTTGAATAGAATTCAAGTGCTTCTTGGTCTTCAATAAGATTACATAATATTTCATTAAAATTCTTTTTTGTCCCTTTTATGATTCTATAATCTTCACAGATGACATCTTGTAATTTGATAAACATTTTATTACTTCCAGTGCTTCCTGGCAATTTGCCAAGAGCTAGGCTATGTAAGGTTTGAACTTCCGACAAATTATGTAAATCTTTTGACAAATCGTCGACTAACTCATTTATAAATGTTAAAGTAAGATTGTTGTTTTTTCCTATTTCGATATTTTTTTTACAAATCTCCTGAAATAAATAACTTTTACCTGTTCCTGGTCCTGCTACAATCAATTTTTTTGAATCTGTAGATTCAATTATTGCATCTCCAAATGCTTTTCGTCTATCAGCAAACAATTGATAATCAGTTGTCATAAACTTCACCTTAGATATTATTGAACTGCTTCGTTTTGATATGCTGCATCATCGTATCTTTTGTGACAAAGTATAATAAATTATTGGAAATGAATAATCAAGTAAATTGCTTTAGTATTTTGTCTGATAGAATTCGAATTAATTGACTTTCTTGTACCTGAATACTGCGTAGGCGGTTACGACTGCGCCGCAATGTTAAATATATCATACAAATGTATTGACAAAAATAATTGACATGTGTATATTGCAGCTACATATTATACAGGAGGAATATAATGGCGATGAATGAATACATTAGAAAAATGAGAGAAATGAAAAATATTTCTCAGGAGATCGCCGCAAAAGAACTGGGCTATACCAGACAGACATATATACAGATCGAGAGCGGCAGCAGAGATATTACTTTAAGCGAGTTGAAGAAACTTTCGGCTATGTTTGATATTCCTTTTAATAAATTTGTGACCGAAACAGAGCCTGACACATTTAATATAGATTTTGAGGAAAAGGAAGCGGATATTGAGCCAAAGGAGATAAGGATAAGTGTTCCGCAGAACAGAGTCGGTAAATTCAAGGAGGTTCTGCTTTATATTCTGTCTAAGGCGGGAGCAAAGCCGAACATTGGAGAGACAGCTATTTATAAACTTTTGTATTTTATTGATTTTGATTATTACGAGAAGTATGAAGAACAGTTGATAGGAGCGAATTATATCAAAAATCATTATGGACCGACTCCGGTGATATTTAAAAAACTGACTGAAGAAATGATCGCTGATAATGAGCTTGAAGTGATCGAAAAAACCTATTATGAATTCAATCAAAAGAAATATTTACCGAGAAGATGTGCCGATTTAAGTAAAATATCCGCCCGTGAGATTAAGCATATTGACGAGGAACTGGAAAGGCTAAGTGATAAAAATGCGACTGAGTTGAGCGAACTGTCGCATAAAGATGTCCCGTGGATCTCAGCGAAAGAAGGTGAAACGATTGAATATGAAGGCGTTTTTTACCGCACAGGAGATACTTCGGTAAGATATCAAATATTGAAAGATCGTATGTCCATGGCTGCGGAAGCTTTGTATAACGATTATTGTTCTGATAAAGAGCTCACTGCATTTACCGATCTTATTTGAATAAGTAGGTTTTGAGAACTCAACTATGCGGAGTGTAGTTAGCTTGAGGGATGGTATTTTAATTTTTAAAAGGATTTATGATTTTAAGAGTGTTTTCAATCAGTTGATTATGCTGCATATCTTCGCTGTATAAAATTGAACATCCCGACTCCAATGCGGAAGCAATTACTAAGCTGTCCCAATATGAGAATCCATACCGGTCTTTGATTTCCATAGCCTTAATTACATCAAAAGTGCTTATATCGACTACATTAAAATTAGCTATAGTCTCGATAATGATATCATTTACTTTGCCTTTTGTGTCGATAGCTTTTTTTACTAGTGCTGAATAAAGCTCATTTAAAATTTGGGTACTTATGATAATATTTTCAAAATTTTCAGTAATTAACTTATCGGCTATATTTTTTTTTGAGATATCTTCGCTGTAATAAAGGTAAACCCATACATTGGTATCAATAAAAACCTTATCTGTCATATAATTCTTCCCGGTTGAACTTATAGCCCTTTTCAAATTTCATCTGATATCGTTTAACAAAATCGAGAAAACTTTTCTTTTTGTCGTGTTTTTCATCAATAATAATGACTTTAATTTTCTGCCCGTCAACCAACCCGAATTCTTCATCTAAAGTCAGGTTATTGTTATTGTATGTGGCGGTAACTACTTTAAACATAATAATTTTCTCCTTTTGCTATTCTGGTTCAATTTAGCAAAAAAAAGGATTAATTCCAAATGAAATATCAAAAAAGGCGGTCAGGGATGTTCTGACGCAGATTTTTTAGAAAAACTGAAAATGAACATTGTGATACTCTTCATTAATTCACCTTCTTATACCTGAATACTGCGTAGGCGGTCACGACTGTGCTGTATATGGTCATTATTAAAAAGTGTTTTGAGATGTCTGAGAAGCCTGAGCCTTTTAGGAGTACCATGCGCATTGCGTCTATGAAGTATGCTATCGGGTTGAACCATGTTATGCGCTGCGCCCACATCGGCATGCTTTGTATGGGTGTGAAGAGGCCTGACATGAGCAGGAAGATCACTAGTATGAACCATGAGATGAACATAGCCTGCTGCTGGGTGTCCGCGAATGTTGAGATCACGAGTCCGACGGATAGAACTGCCACTAGGTAAACGGCGGCGAAAAAGAATATGAGGGTGAGGCTTCCATTGAACGGGATGTCGAAAATCAGCTTGGCTATGAATAATCCGAATGTGAGTTCGAAGAGCGCGATGATGAAGAAGGGTGTGAGTTTGCCGATTATGAATTCATATTTTTTTATCGGGGTGACATTGATCTGCTCGATGGTGCCTATTTCCTTTTCTTTTACCACGCTCATGGAGGAGAGGAACATTCCGATGAAGGTGACGAGGAGTACGAGTATGCCCGGTACCATGAACGTGATGTAATCAAGTTCGGGATTGTACCAGTGGAGATATGATACCTGTACCGTTGAGGATTGTACAGGCGTGATGACATTTATAAGGTTCATGCCTTCATCAATATTAAAATCCCTTACGATGCTCTGGGAATATGCGGCTATTATGCCTGCTGCGCCTCCGTCTATCGCGTTGATGAGGAACTGGACTTGAGCCTTATTTTCTTTTATGAGATCTCTTTCAAAATTCTTCGGAATGACTATTGTGAGCTTTGACCGGTCTTTTAAGATGCCTTCTTCCGCGTCTTTCTGGCTCTGCGGATAGTCGGTTCTGGTAAAATGGGGAGAGGCTTCAAACTTTGAGGCAAGCCTTGTTGAAAGCGGGCTTCTGTCGAGATCGAGCACGCCGAAATTTACATTTTTTATTTCAAATGTGGTGGCGTTGGCTAAGATCAGAAGCTGGATGATGGGCATAACGAAGATCATCGGGAGCATTGATCTGTTCCTGAAAACCTGCCTGAATTCTTTCCTCACAATAAAAAAGATCGTTCTCATTCCGGTCACAGCCTCGTTTTAAATTTTTTTATACTCAGTCCGAGAAGAAAGACGGTCATGGATATCAGCACGAGAGTTTCTTTGTAAACATACGAAAATCCCGTACCTTTGAGCATTATGTTCTTTATGATTATCACGAACCATTTAGCCGGAAGTATGTGCGAGATCCACTGAAGCGGCCACGGCATATTTTCAATGGGGAAAATAAATCCCGAAAGAAGTACGGTGGGCATCATAAGACCCACGAGGGAGATCATCATGGCTACCTGCATTGAACCTGCGACCGTAGAGATCAGAATTCCCAAGGAAAGCGCGGTCGTTATGAACAGGGCGCATTCGGCAATAAGAAGGATCATACTGCCTCTGACAGGCATACCGAAAACGGTCATCGAGATCCATAATATCAGCGTCAGGTTAACAAGCGAAAGGAGCAGGTACGGAGCTACTTTGCCGAGTATTATCTGATACGGCTTTAGCGGAGAGGCCAACAGGACTTCCATCGTGCCGAATTCTTTCTCTCTTGTGATCGTTATACTTGTCATCATGGCCGAGATCAGCATGAGAATGGTTGCCATTATACCGGGGACGAACATGAAAACACTCTTTAGTTCCTCATTATAAAGCATCTTAATTTCTGGCGTAATGATAAACGACCTTTCTTTCCCGGCGGAAAGTGACTGTGAAAAATCCAGAATTATTCCGGTCGTATAGGAAAGCGCAAGATTAGCCATATTCGGCTCCGATGCGTCTGTGATGATCTGAACTTCGGCTCTGCCTTCTTTCTGAAGTTTTTCCGCAAAACCGCTCTCAAAAACTATAACTTCCTTGACCAGCCCTTTTTTGAATGCCGCATCTATCTGACTTTCATCCGTCAGGTATTCTTTTAAAATAAAATAATCGGACGACAGGATCTTGGAAGTAAGTTTTTGCGTCATTTCATCCTTCGATCTGTCAAGAATGCCTATGTTGACCGAATTGAGCTCGTTCCTGATGGCGAACCCGAAAAGTATGACCTGAATTACGGGCATTCCGATAAGAATTATCATCGTTCTGTAATCTCTTACAAGATGCAGAAATTCCTTATATACAAATCCTTTGAATTTATTCATTTTTACCTCTCGCAAGATGCAGGAACACCTCATACATCGAACCGACATTATAACTGCTCTTAAGTTCGGCCGGAGTTCCCATTGCGGCTATTTTCCCATCGACCATCATGCTTATCCTGCCGCAGTATTCAGCCTCATCCATGTAATGTGTGGTCACGAGGACGCTGATACCGTCGTCCGCCGCTTTATAGATAAGATCCCAGAACTGCCTTCTCGTCACAGGATCGACTCCGCCTGTAGGTTCATCCAAGAAAACTATCTTGGGGCTGTGAATTACCGCTACCGAAAAAGCCAGTTTCTGCCTCCAGCCCAGGGGAAGCGATCTTATCAGAGAATCCGCCGATCTTTCAAGCCCGAGCTCGCTGATCAGCAGCTTTGATCTATCTTTAATTTCTTTCGTGCTCAGCCTGTAAATTCCTGCGTAGAATTCGATATTCTCCTTAACGGTCAAGTCCTCATAAAGCGAAAATTTCTGGCTCATATAGCCTATGTTCAGCTTGATCTTTTCAGTGTCCTTATAAATATCATAACCGCCGATAGAAGCTTTACCCGATGTCGGAAGAAGCAGTCCGCAGAGCATCCTGATAGCCGTTGTCTTTCCGGCTCCGTTCGCGCCTAAAAATCCGAATATCTCGCCCTTTTTCACGCTGAATGAAATCTTATCGCAGGCTGTGAAGCTTCCGAATTTTTTTGTAAGATCTTCAGTTATTATGATATTTTCGTTCATCTGTTCTCTTCTTTATTCATCAATTCCATAAAGCAGTCTTCGATAGACGGCTGCACAGGGAAAATTTTAATGTCTTTATGATCTCTTGCTTCAAGATAGCTTAGGAGTTTATTTCCGTCGGGACAGTTCTTAACATCGGCGTGGATGAATTCACCGAAAATATAAGCGGAAGTTATGCCGTCAAACTCTTTCAGATCAAAATTCAATCTGTACATATCATTTGATCTTACTGCATAAAGATGCCCCGTAAAAGCCGAAACGATATTCTCAAGAGTGTCAATACGCATTATCCTGCCCTGCTGGATCAGAGCTATCCTGTCGCAGAGCTCAGCCTCATCCATATACGGCGTGGAAACGAGGATCGTAATCCCTTTCGTTTTCAGTTTCTTAAGCATTTCCCAGAATTCGTGCCTTGAGACAGGATCAACACCTGTCGTAGGCTCGTCCAAGAATAAAACTTTAGGCTGATGGATGAGTGCGCAGCATAAAGCAAGTTTCTGCTTCATACCGCCGGAAAGCTGACCTGCGCGTCTTGTTTTGAAAGGTTCAAGCTGGACATAAATGTCCTTTATCAGCTCGTAATTAGCCTTAACCGTTGTATCAAAAACCGTAGCGAAGAAATTAAGATTTTCTTCAACGGACAGATCCTGATATAATGAAAATCGTCCGGGCATGTAGCCGATCATGTTCCTGATAGCTTTATAATCCTTTTCGACATCAAAGCCTTCGACAGTCGCGCTTCCGCTGTCTTTTAATAAAAGCGTAGTCAGTATCCTGAACAGAGTGGTTTTGCCTGCGCCGTCTGGGCCGATAAGCCCGAAAATTTCGCCTTTATTCACATTCAGGCTGATATCTTTCAATGCCTGAACTTTCTGATATGATTTATCTATATTTTTAACTTCAATAGAATACATCTTTAATCCTCAAAGGGATGGATCTTGTTAAAGTCCGGCCGGTAATTATTGTGACTGTCAAACTCCTGAACCCAGCCGTTATCAAGCCCGAGCCTGTTCATTTCATCGATAACGCGGAGATAATCAGCTTCTTTGATCTTGTCATTCAGAGCTTCACGCTCGAAATACTTAGGCGCCCAGTACTGGGACATAAGCGAAATATTTATCTTAGGCGAAATCTCTTCCGCGACAGTTTTTAGAACCGCGAGGCTGTTTTCTACTTCTCCGGGCAGGATCAAGTGCCTTATGATAAGGCCGCTCTCAGCGTATCCCGAATCATTAGTTATCAGCAATGAGCCTTTCTGCCGATACATTTCCTTTATAGCTTTCAAAGCGGTATCGGGATAGTCAGGCGCATCCGAAAGTTCTTTTGAAAGAACAGGATCGCTGTACTTAAAATCAGGCAGATAGACATCAACGATGCCTTCAAGCTCCTTCAAAGTTTCAACTTTATCGTATCCGTTTGAATTATAGACTATGATCGGCTTGTAAGATCTTTTACGAAGCTCTTCAATGATAAAGAGCATCTGCGGGATCTGATGCGAAGGAGATACAAAACCGAGCGAGGGAATGCCTTTATCAAGTATTGCCGTAATTTTATTTACGGCTGCTTCAAGCGTCATTTCATATCTGTCAGCTGCGAATTTATTATCGCTTATCTGAAAATTCTGACAGTAAACGCACTGCAGATTACAGTGCGCAAAGAATACATTGCAGATCCCGTACGGGCCGCTTACCGGAGGCTCTTCTCCCTTATGAATGCAGATCGATGAGATATAGATCTTATCATCGAGCCCGCACCAGCCTTTATCTCGCTTCGTTCGATCAATTCCGCAGTCACGGGGACATAGTGTGCAGTGTTTTAATTTATCTGACAACATTAAAATTCGCCTCGCCGGGCATACCTATTTTGAGGCTGCCGTTGTTTTTAACTTTTATCTTCACGGCGTAAACGAGATTCACCCTTTCAGCCTTGGTCTGAATGATCTTCGGCGTGAATTCAGCCTTATCGGATATCCAGGTGACCGTACCGTCAAATTTCTTCATTGCGCCTGATCCTGAATCTATCATAACTTCGGCCTTACCCTCAAGTTTTATCGTCGAAATTTCATCACCTGATACGTACACTTTAAGATAGATATCGGAAAGGCCTGCAATTTTATACAGCGGCTTGGAGAAAGCCGTGATCTCGCCTTCATTCGCGTACTTGGTCAGAACCGTACCGTCAATTGGATTGATTATATAGCATTTCTTTATCTGATCGTTAATCTGATCTATCTGAATATCTATTGACTTAAGCTCGTCATTGATGGATGTTCCCTGCGTGGAAATGCTCTGCATCTGCCTGTCGAACACCTTGATCTGTGCTGAAATATCATCAAGCTGTTTCTGCGTAGCGGCATCATCCTTCAAAAGTTTTTCAAATCTGTCCAGTTCACGCAGGGCATTCGCCTTCTGTTCTTTTACCACTTCGATCTGCGCATTAATGTTTTTATTCTTAGCTCTGATTATATCCTTCTGGGTGATAAGCTGTTCTTTTTTAAGGGTCAGCTGAACCGTGTCGATTACTCCGGTAACGGTATCTTTTAAAATTTTATCGCCTTCATTGATATTTAAGAATTCTATCATGCCGTTAGCCTGCGATGAAACTATTATCTCATCGGCTTCAAAATTTCCGTATGCGTCGCTTTTCTTTTCATTCTTAGAGCACGAAATGAGGATCAGCACGTTCAAGATCATAAGTGTAAGATATTTATAAGTTCTTTTCATGATTTTATCCTAATTGTTTAATAAATTATTGTAATTGACCTTAGCCTGAACGAGCATGATCTCGTGAGATTTCAAAGCCTGCCTCGACAGATTCAGCGAGGCTGAATATCCGATATAATCGTTCACGGTGATCGTTCCGTGCGCAAGCTGTTTGTCGGCAGTATTCAGGATGCTTTCCCTGATAACGATGATCTCCTTATCTTTTTCAAGAAGGCTTTTGTAGTTCTCGATATCCGCCAGAGTTTTGCTAAGCTGAATGTCAAGAGTTTTATCGAACGCTTCTTTCTGCTTCTGCACGATGTTCTTCGTGTTGTTAAGAATGTCTTTTTCGCGCGAATTTGTATAAAAATTCGTAAGGTCAAGTTCAGCCCTGACTCCAACGATCCCGTAGGTGTCGAATTCATTTTTGAACATATTCAGGCCGGGTTTTGAATAACCTGCCTGCGCAAATCCGTAAAATTTAGGAAGCCTTTTAGACTCAACCGTTGAAATGGTATTATCCAGCTTCAATTTCTCGTTTTCAAATGATTCGGTCTCGAACCGTTTTGAATTTTTAGATACTTCCCCGACTTCGGGAATGATGAATTCAGTCCCTGCGCTTATCTCCTTATTCATAAGAGAGGCAAGCATGTCGGTGTTCGCTTTTTTCAGCACATCAGTTTCGGAGATCTGCTGTTCAAGATTCAATATCTCAGCCTGCAGGATCAGCGAACTCGTCTGAAGCATCACGCCGTTCTTCACTCCCGATTCGACGGTCTTCATCTTCGATCTCAAGTCGTTAAGGCTGATATCAAGCGCAGCTTTCTTTTCCTGCAGAAGAAGGACGGCGAAATAAAGGTTATTCACAGTCTCGTTCAGTTTATAAAGCTCGGACTCGACTTTCAGGCTGTCACCGAGATAAATTGTTTTTTCAGTATTTATCTGACTTTTCACAAGCCCGCCG
>Ga0066600_10000478_pt1 | contig 14572 bp, 9 predicted proteins | sample Lowcelwee11metaG_FD_59486 | JGI IMG/M metagenome (GOLD analysis project Ga0066600, IMG submission 59486) | Freshwater pond sediment microbial communities from the University of Edinburgh, under environmental carbon perturbations - Low... | ecosystem: Environmental > Aquatic > Freshwater > Pond >... | reverse complement strand
TGCCGACTATATAAAAAATTATAGCAAAATCGGTGACCTTGTACTTGATCCATTCGGAGGGAGTGGTGTTACAGCTATCGAAGCTTTAATGAATAACAGAAGAGCTATCAATATTGACCTAAATCCTATGGCTGTTTTTCTTGTTGAGTCTTTAGTAGTACCAGTAAACTTATCCGAGCTGTCAGAAAGTTTTATTAGTATTAAGAAAGAATATGAAAAAAGAGATCCGAAAGACGATAATGGTTACGATGAAATTTTAAAGAAATATAGTTATCCCAAAGGTCTGTTATTACCGAAAAGCTCAGATGTAGATACAGTTGAGAAGTTGTTTTCAAAAGAACAATTAGCAAGATTGGCTTTATTGAAAAGCCTGATATTAAAAGAGAAAAATGAAAGTATTAGAAAATCTTTACTTTTGATGTTTTCAGGCTTATTAACAAAAACGAATCTGACATATCATAATAATCCAAATAGACCTGCGGATGGTCAAGGTAATGCAGCTGTTTTTGCCTACTATCGTTACAGAATAGCTCCGAATCCTGTTAACATTGATATAATGAAGTATTTTGAGTTGAGATACAAGAAAGTTGTCGATGCAAAAAAAGAGATGGAATATTTTATAAACAAAGATACTTTTCCATATTTAAAGATCATAAAAGGTACTGCGACTAATTTATCGTTTATTCCTCAAGAAAGTATTGATTATATATATACGGACCCGCCGTACGGAAAAAAAATTCCGTATCTTGATCTTTCTATTATGTGGAACGCATGGCTCGACCTTGAAGTGACTAAAGAAGATTATGAAATGGAGGCTATCGAAGGCGGCGAGAGTCATAAATCTAAAGATGAATATAATTATCTTATTTCTCAGAGCATAAAAGAAATGTACCGTGTACTAAAGTTTGACCGTTGGATGTCATTCGTTTTCGCGCATAAAGACCCTGAATTTTGGCATTTGATTATCGAAACTGCCGAAGCTTGCGGATTTGAATATGTTGGTGCAGTACCACAAAAAAACGGACAGACAAGCTTCAAAAAAAGGCAGAATCCTTTTACAGTTCTTTCAGGTCAGCTTATAATTAATTTCAGGAAGGTAAAAAATCCAAAAGCAGTCCTAAAGGCAAATCTCGGAATGGATATTGCTGACATTGTTTTCCAGACAATCGAAGGTATAATTGCGAAAAATCACGGAGCTACTCTTGAGCAGATAAATGACGAATTGATTATCAAGGGTCTTGAGCTTGGATTTTTAGATTTGTTAAAAAAAGAATACTCAGATTTAACACCTCTACTGCTTGAACATTTCGATTATAATGAAGACAAAGAAATATTTACGATAAAACCCAATACTAAATTTAAAACCCATATTGATGTCAAGCTAAGAATAAGATATTATCTTTTGAGTTATCTCAGAAGATCAGATAAAGAAGGCAGAACACCGCACTTTGATGACATTATTTTTAACATTTTACCATTACTAAAGAATGGGATAACGCCAGAGAATCAAACAATATCCCTTGTGCTTGAAGATATAGCTGAGAGGGTAGGAGAAGACTGTTGGAGATTAAAAAGAGACGGCGTGAATACTTTGTTTGATTTATAAATTTATTCTGCAGAATGTTCTCAAAATAAATTTTTATTTGTACTGTCGGTAAATATTGATTTTTTTTATGGAGTATTAGTTTGGCTATAAACGATAAAAGTTATCTGCAGAAGAAATTAGCTAAACTTTAAGTTGTATTAGTTTATTGGAGGTATGTTTTGCACATTAATGAAAAGATTCTTAATGAAATAAGGAAGCCTTTAAAAGATCGTTATAAGATTAACATTTATGAAGAAGATTGGAAGTTGTTTAAGAAACCCCTAGCTGTAAGTAATGGGAAAATTAACAAATCGAAATTTATCGAACGGCAGCAAAAATCTCTTATACTGATAAAACAAATATTGAATATTCATGGAAAAGAAGATATAGTCGAATTCCTTGGACGACTTGCAAGTATTGAGCCTCGAATTCAAGAATTACAACCTTATGTTAGAGATCATGTTGTTCACGCGATTAACACATTTCTAGTAGGTGTTTATATCCTTGAAAAAGTAAATTTTCCTACTTTTATAGGAGCGCGTTTTGGTTTCCCATTTATGTGGAAGATTTGTGGACCAACTCATGATTTGGGATATCCAATTGAAATCGCACATAATCTAGAAATGCCTTATATTGATGAAATGAATAGAATTCTCGATAAAATCAACTCGCCTTCACCTAAATTAAAGACTGAAACATATCCCAGAGATCTTGAGAAATTATGCGATGATTGGGATGCAAACAAAATAATACAGAAAAGAGTTACAGATTGGGCATTAGGAATTGATATTGAAGATTATTATGATTGGTTGAGAAAGGAAAACAAAAAAGATCATGGTGTAATTAGCGCTCTTTCTCAGCTAAAAGTTATAGAAGCTATGTACTGCAAAATGAATCCAAAAAGGGAAAATGTTGACATAATAAAAAATAATTTAAATTTTAATCAAGTAAATTTTGATTTGGATATAGTCTCAGCTTCTGCTGCTTTATTTGTACATAACATTGCTCTTGACTACTACGGATTTACAAATAAAATAAACTTTGAACTTTCACCGTTAGCTTTTTTACTTTTCTTATGCGATACTTTCCAAGAATGGGATCGATATTCAGAAAACAGGTCTGTTTATAGCGGAAGAGATTTTAATCTTTGCTGTGAAAGCGACTCAATTTCATTGTTTATACCTGAGGAACTAGAAGATAAGATTTTTGGAGCTTTATTTCAAAGATTAGCAGGATTGCAAGTTAAAGTAAATGGAAGAATTGCAGTTGTATGAAATTTGGACTGTACCCGATTTAGTGGAGACATAACTAAGCACATTTTATTCCTTTTCTTTCAAACTCTACTGGGCCATGTAATCTATAGACAATTGTCGCCTCTCCCTATTGTAAATACCCTCAATATACTCGAAGATATAAGTTTTAGCTTCTTCTTGGTACTAAATGATCCTATGTTGAGCGCTTTTGACATATTCGTCTTGAAGTATGATTCTTCACAAGAATTGTCCCAGCAATTTCCTTTTCTGCTCATGCTCTGTCTTGACTCCAGCTTCATTATAGCTTTTCTGATCTTAATGCTACGGTATTGCGATCCATCAATTCTTTAGATTTTCCTTAAGAGAATATTGGATTTTAGCGTTGACTTTGAACAGATACTGCTGTAAATTTAAAATAAGATAATTCTATGGAGAAGCACTTGTCAGTAAGCATAAAAAATATATTCTTGTTTTTACGATTGCTGGTGAGAATTTAGTATGGCAGCTCAATTATTTGAAAAACATATCAGGGATTTAAACTTCTCATTATTAGACGATAATAAGAAGAGTGGGGTACTGCTTACAGATAACTTTGAAAATTTTGATTCCGGTTTAGCTTCTCCAGACATCCTATTTGCGCTTGAGACCGCTAAGATTAAATTCAAGGCTGATGCCGTTTATTTTCGTCATTTCCAGGATGGCAGAGCCTCTGTTCCTCAATTATACTTGTTCGATTATACGCATAAAAAACTTACAAATGAAGAAAAGAACAATATACATATCCGAATGTGGAACGGCTATCAGGTTCCTGCTTATATTATCATTGAAAAATCATCGGTAAGTATATTTGATTCTAGGAAAAGACCTAAAGAAGAAATAAACAGTTATGCTGAAGAAATTTTAACAAAAACCGGTAAAGCAATTAAGGACTTTAACGCTAAGGATTTTGACAGCGGAATATTTTGGGATGAACAAAATGAGAAAAAGGATTTTCAGTTTGAACAATCAGCTACAAGAGACTTGATTCGAGGACTGAAAGGAGTTTTCAGAAATTTTCTTGAAGAATCAGGGTTGAACCGACATGTGGCATTAAAACTTTTAGTACAAAGTCTTTTGATAAAGTACCTAGAGGAAAGAGATGTAAAAAGTGCAAGCGGTTATTTTGCGGGTACCTATTTCAAAAAGAATTTTCAATGTTCAAATTTTTGCGAAACCATTCGTAAAGGGAAATTGCTTGATTTGCTTGACCAGTTAGCAAAAGATTTTAATGGCAAAATATTCGAATGGGACAAAGAAGAAGAAATTGAAGAAAGAGTAGCTATTCAGCAGTTATCCGTCCAAAAACTAGCTAATTATTTGGATGGGGACAATATTGGCAATCAATATGTAATTTGGCGCTTGTATTCTTTTACTCATTTGCCTGTTGAAGTCATCAGTTCAGTTTATGAAGAATTGCTAACAGACAGCAAGGATATTGTATATACCCCCGAAATGATTGTCAGCACTCTGGTTGATGAATGCATGCCAATAAAGAATCCGCAAAAGGATTTCAAAATAATTGATGTTAGCTGCGGGTCTGGAATTTTTCTTGTAAAAACTTACAAACGCATTGTACAGTGGTGGAGATATGAACAATGGAAAAGAACAGGAAAACTTGTTAAACCTCCGTTGTCGGTATTAAAAGAACTTTTACTAAAAAGTATCCACGGTATTGATATTGAACCGGATGCAATTCGACTTTCCATATTCAGCTTAGCTTTGGCAGTTTTAGATGAAGTCGATTTAGACCCCCCAACATGGGGTAGATTGAAGTTCCCTGATTTGAGTAAAAATATTATTACTCAGGATTTTTTTGAATTTATAATGAGTAAACCTATTGCTGATTTTGATTTGGTTATTGGTAATCCTCCTTTTAATCCACCAAAGAATGATTCTGATGATTCTCCATCTAACGGAAAATATTTTTATAGGTTAAAACAACTATGTGGATATCAGAGTGAAATAAACATACCTGACGAGAATCCTGCTTTGCATTTTCTTGTTCAATCATTGAAGTTACTAAAAGAGAATGCGATGCTATGTTTAATCCAGCCATCGGGTCCGATTCTCTATCAAAAAGACCTTAGGTTTAAACAAGATTTATTTTCTAAGAATAATTTATTACAGGTAATAGATTTCACAAAATTAGCTGATAAACTTTGGGGTAGAAAAAATGTAGCTACTGCTGCTGTTTTTATACAAAACACATTGCCGGACAATGAGGATGTTTTACACCTTGTAGCAAACCGGACATTCTCAAATACAAACCGACTTTTTTTAGAGTTTGACCATTACGATTTTCATTTAGTTTCTAAGGATGCTGTTTTAAATAATCTATTTGTTTGGAAAGCAAACATGATGGGCGGTGGTAGATTAGGTCAATTGCTGGAAAAACTTTCTAAATTTAGAACTCTTGGTGAGTACCTTGAAGAAAAAAAGAATCAAGGATGGAAAAATGGAGAGGGTTTTATAGAAAAAGGAGATAAGAATTTAGCAGATTATATTACGGATAAAGAATTTTTACCTACAGAATTTTTCACTGAAAAAGGCTTTGAAATAACTCCGATGCCGAAATGTGAAATTAAGTACTTCCATAGACCAAGAAAAAATGAATTATACGCACCACCTCATTTATTAATTAGAAAAATTATAGGAAAGAATAAATTAATAACTAAGTATTCCGATGAATACTTGACTTTTTTAAGTGATATTTACTCTATTCATGCACCTGCAGAACAAAAACATGAATTGATTGAAATTGCAGATTACTTGAAAATGAGTGATTGTTTATTACGCTTTTTTATCTTAGCAACAAGCAGTCGAGTTCAGATAATAAAAGCAACGTCTTTGTATGATGAGGATATTTTGAATATACCTTACCCTGAGAACCTAAAGGATGTTAAGCTGTCTGAGGCTGAAGAAGTTATTTTAGATGACTCAATGCGCTATTTTCTTAATTCTGATTCTAGAAATACTCTTGAAGAGAATACAACTGAAAATAAAATTCTTAAATTTTCTGAAGTTTTTTGCAAAACTCTTAACAGCGTTTATCAGAAAGAGAAATCATTTCAATTATTCAAAATTATAGATGCTGGTAAATATTATGCTTTGCATTTTGAATATGCTTCTAAAAAACTTAATGCAAAACACGAGAATGCTGATGATATAGAAAAATATATTGAAGCAGCAATACCTTCAAGGGTAGAAAATCAAGAAGGCACACATATACAAAAAATTATTAAAGCTTATGGGCATGATTCTCTAATTTTAGCCAAACCAAAACAATTGCGTTACTGGTTAGGATCTGTAGCGTTAAGAGATGCAGATGAAAATATCGCAGACTATATTTTATCTCGATACCATAATGCTTAAAGATTCAATGCCTGCATATCAAGCACCTAGCCCAGAAGACCTTAGTGTGACTCCAAATTTTGAAGCAGATTCAATATTGTTGTTTATAGATGAGAATGTTCCAGAATTCCCTTCTTATTACCAATCAATAAAAGATTCAGAAAAAGAAAATCGAATAAGTGATATTCTTGTTCACCATTTTGAATTGTGCAAAAATGATTCTGGAGGTTATTCCCCTTTTAGATTTAGTAAGAATCCGACGCAGGCTGAATCCGATAAAGAAACGGATATTGGTGTTTTTGTAATGTCAAGAAATCGAAAACCAATACCTATCATTGAATTTGAAGCAAAAAGATTTTCAGAATCATCGAATAATAAAGAGTATGTCTGTGGTCTGAGAGGTGGCATTGAACGCTTTAAGAGAGGGCATCACTCTTCTCATCTCAAAGTATGTGGTATGTTTGGATATGTTCAAAGTCGGGCTTCTTCAATTTGGATAGAAAAAGTTAATACATGGATTAATGAGTTATCCGAAAATAATGTTGACCCAACAATTGATTGGACTGATAGTAAAGAATGTTTGATTAAAGAAGATTCTTTCCAGAAAGTAGAGAAGTTTTCTTCTTCTCATTTTAGGAAACTATCAGAGGATAGGATTAAGCTGTGGCATTACTGGATTGATCTTACAGCAGAAAATTCAAATGTTTAGATTTGAGGGTAAAATCCTTGTCAAAAACTTACATGTGTCGGAGCATTTCCCGAACTACAAAAAAAGAACAGGAGAGATCACATTTTACGAGCCATTTATGACAGTATTGATTTTGAAAAATAAGGAGAAAAATGTGCTTAGAAATGTATTCACAAAATCGGGTACAATCCAATTGTTAAAAGGAATAAAAACATGATTGAATCACTATTGATAGGAACTCTATCCAGTTTCATAGCCTCGATTATATTCATTTCGGCATTGTATTATATTAGACCTAAAATTGATATTTCACCTTTTATAGCTCGTTCAAAAAATGAAGAAGGGAAGACAACATATAAATGGAAAATTGTAAACAAACAAAGAAGAAAGGTAATAAACCTCAAGGCAGAAATTCATATCCTAAGAACATACAACATTCCTGATGGAAAAGGATCTGATTCAAAGAAAATTGAGCTAAAGAGAAATGAAATATTTTGTTTAGCACCATACAATAAGGCAGAAGATGCAATGAATTTTGATTTTCGGTTTATAACTTACGAAGATATTGAATCTCTTTGGGAGGATAAAGGAGGCAGATGCATTCGTCTTCAAGTATCAGCGACAGATGCATTTAGTAATTTTACAAAAATATTTACAAAATTATATTATAAAAAACGATTTTCAATAAAAGAAGGTGTGCATTTAGCCGGAAGTTCTTTAGATGTTGGCTGATCATTTCAATGATACTAAAAAATATTCAGTTTTCGTTAAAATATAGAAAAAAACTAATAAAGAAAAAAATGAAGCAACACAAAAATTCATTAAATAATAATTAATTTGGAATATTGTCAGGAATTGGTTATAATGCTGTTCTAAGTAATGGATGTAAAGTCCTGAGAATAAAAGATAGATTATGGTGTTGCAGTGTAATCTTGATATAGGCGACAAAAAAGGCTTCTTTGGGTTTGAGTTAGAATACAACTTAAAGGAAAAACTGAAAAAGACGGATAATTGAAAATTAATGATAAAACAGCTGAATCAAACTTTTTGTAAGTGGAATTAAAATGATGATCCGAAGAGAAATAAGTGGCCTCCATCAATATGACAAGAAGGCAGGCCTTCATGTCCTTCTTGATGAAGTCAATATCTCTAAAGAAGAGGCCATGAGATGTGGTCCTCGACATTTAAGTTTGATGTTAACCAGGAGATGCAATCTTAATTGTTCTTTTTGCTATATCGAAAAATCAAATGCTGATGCTCCTTTAGATTTTTTATTTAATGTTTGCGAAGCAGCAAAAGAACTACAGATTCTTGATTTAACGTTGGGAGGAGGAGAGCCAACTTTGCATGATGCTTTTGTTGAATTTATTTCCCATGCATGGGAAAATTACAATTTTGGCATTTCAGTAACAACAAATGCGACAGATATAGAACCACTGATAAAGGTAGCTGGTATGTTGACAAGTGTTAGGGTTTCTGTTGATAATAAATTTCGACCATTAAATCAAAAACTTAGCCAAAAAATCAGTAAACTTGCAAAGGTTCATAAGGTCGGAGCAAATATTTTGTGGTCACCCAGTTCTGCTTCATGGGTGCAAGAAACAATAAGCGAGCTTGCATTACTGGGAACGAGTAATTTTCTACTTATTCCTGAGCATAATAATGGCAACTATGTTCTAAATAAAAATGATTGGATAGATTTGGATAAATATATTAAGGATCAATCTGAAAATTATCAAATAATGGTGACTTCAGATGCTACACATAAAATTACTACCCCTTTCCTCCCAACCGAAAACGACTTAGAGTATTCATTTGCTCACATAGATGAATCAGGTAATGTCAGGAGAAGAAGTTGGGAAACTTCGATTGGAAAAGCTCAAGATAAAATAAAAATACTTTACTTTCTGAAACAACTCAACCCTTTAAGGAGGATAAAATATGAAAATCTGGTTTGAAAGCGCAGGTGATCATTCAGCTAAACTACGTATCATAGGCACATTTAAGACAGAGGATGATGCTCACAAAGCCACAGAAAAGATAAATGGGCTACTGAATGTATTGGAAGGAAATCAAACAAAATCTCCGCATGGTCCATTCAGTGAAGAAGTCTTGTTTTACATTAGCAAAAATAATTTTCCTGTTTCTCCCGAAGCAATAGAATCTTGTCAGTACCATTATCCTGTTGATAATCAGGGAAAAAGTATTGTAGTTGAAACAGATGAATTAGCGATTCAGATCTTTATCGAAACATTCATCAGCTGTGGTGGGAAAATTGAGATTTATAGCAAGCACAACTATTAAAATCTCCGGTGTAGCGTTTCAGCGGGCGCAAAAAGCCGCGCCGCTGAGCTTAATGTTAGCTGCAGAATAATTTCTTGTTAATTATTTATGGTTGAGACTAAGGAGCCCTATATGACAATGAAAAAAAATAAGTCGATTGCAGTTCAGAATACTGCCCAAAAAACATTCTTAAATAAATGCGAGAAAAGTCTATATTCTCAAATTGTGGAGGTAATCGTTCGTCATGCAATGAAAATTACGAATGCGCAGGTTGGCGTCTTATTTCTATCTTACGACGAAATCTTCTTAGAAGCTGCATTTTGGCTTGATGAGAACTCAAAGAATCGTCCCGCAGCAGCTGAACTTCCTACCTATATCCTAGATTGGAGTAAACAAGATAAAGATGCAAAAGTAAAAAAAATTGGAATTACAAGTTTCGTAGCCATTAAAAACGAAACTGTAATGCTTAATGGAGATGAAGTGTTTGACCATCCAGCCCATGCTGGCAAGTGGGATGCTGTCTTTTTAGAAGGTGAGCGTCGTAGATGCAAAGGTGTACTAGCTACTCCTTTAACTGTTTTACAGAAAGATGAGAATAATCTTACAAATAGAAGGTGCATCGGGGTGCTCAAAGTCGAGAATAGTAAATCTCACGCCTTTAAAAATGAAGACAAATTTAAGTTAGAAGCTTTTTCTGAAAATATTGCACAATATCTTTCAGACGAAACATTATTTTGGCAAGAGCATATCCGGACACGACAGATGCAAAAACCTGCACAATTGGTTGAGCTTTTAGAACGTGGTCGCCCATTATCAGAAAATCTAGATCGTTGTTTAAACTTTCTGGTAAAGTTATTTGCAGGGCTATTAGCGTTACCTGATGCGGCTCACTTTATGTGTTCAACAGGTGATAAAATGATCAACAATTTGGGTGCATCTGACCGTTGCGCATACTTTCGATTAGGCAAATGGGATAGATTTCCCAATAAAGGACAAAAATCGACCAATCTTAATGAGTTACTAAAAAAAATTTGCTTGGAGTGTGAACGGGATGTAATTGCTTCTACTTTGCCAACGAGCAGAGTTGAAAATAAATCAAACGATATCAAACGGGCTATTAAAAAAAATTTTAAGATTGAGAATGAAGTTATTGCAAAATTTGTTGTAAACAAACTTAATCTTCTAGGTAATTACGCTCCACCTACAGTTGTACAGCGGAGCGCAAAATTTCCAAATTTACATGATATATTTACGGTTGCAGAGTATAAAGGACTTAGTGAGCACACTAATAGTTCTGACTTGGAAGCACGTATTCAACAGCTTCTTATATCTGAGGACACAGTTCCTGTAGATGTAATTCGACTACGTACCGAAATATTCGATTTCGGCGTAATTCTTCTGCCAATTGGTAATAACAAAGTATGCAAGAAAGGACGAAACGACGAGGAAGAACAGCAAATTACTGAAGATCTAACGAAAATTACACTTAATTTAGCATATATTCTTGGTAGGTTTGTTCGTGACGAGTATGAAGCTGCTTATGGCACTTATTTACCTAATCATATGCCACACAGCATTTCCAAAACATGTGCTATTATGTTTGCTGATATGCGTAACTTTTCTACTTTAACACAAATTTTGAGATTAACTAAAGGACATGAAAACGAACCAGTTGGTTACGATCAGGTAAAGTTGTTTGTAAAGAACTTTTGTCATGACCTAGGTAAGTCAATTTCAAATAAAACAACCATTGGTCGAACAGAAAAATTTATGGGTGATGGTCTTGTAGCTCTTTTTGGCGAATATCTTGATACAAGCAACGAAAAAAATGTGACCAAAAACGAAGAAAATGTGGCCAAAATGGCTGTTGCCGCAATTCTAACGGCGTTTGATATGTTGAAAACATTTGAAGAACTTCACAAGACTTGGATGAATGATGGACTTGCAGGTCCAAATTCTGAATTCAATACTAAAGAGAAAAAAGCCGTACCACTTAAACAAATCCTACGCACGCATAACGAAAATGTCGATATTCGCTTGGCTATCGGAATCAATATTGGCGAAATCTATTTCGATTACTTTGGAAGTAAAGGTCACTTCGAATATACTGCAATAGGAGACCCTATGAACTTTACACAGAGACTTGAAAATTCAGCTGCCCGACAAAGATGGCCGAACGAGCAGGGCAAAAGCGGTTTTCGTGCTAATATATTAGTGAGTCAGACAGCTTATGTTGCAATAAAAAATCTGAATTGTAAAATTTTTAAAAAAGCTATAGAACCTATTTGGCTACCACTAAAGGGCCTTGGTCTTGAGTACCCAGTGTATGAAGTTACTGAGGATATTGTCGATATAGATGCCTCCAACATTCTCTTGGGTCCGTACCTGAATCATAATAGCAACCATGTATAAAGTTTATTATGAAAAAGTTGAGGGAATAAAAATCGCATGAGGCTTATACACATTTGATTTTAAAAAATTGTCTTGACATTAGGGACCATCGCATGGCCATAATGCCACATTAATTAAACAAATCACGGTATAATACTTGAGGAGTCATGTTTTATAAAAAAAAGTTTGTTGAGAAAACAACATCATATTTGAAAGAATTAGCTAAAACAAGTGAAGCTGTCAATCGAATATATTTTATTGATTGTCTTGACGAAACACATCCAGATACAGATATAGACTTGTTACTTGAAAAACAATTTACTAAATCGAAGGGTATTGTCTTCAAATATCCTAAACGGGCTCTAATCTTATTATCATATACATGCTTGGCGTATTGCAGATATTGCGAACGACAAGATCGAGTTGGTGTCGGATATGACAAAACGGGCTACTTGGAAAAAAAAGAAATTTTTAATGCAGTCGAGTGCATTAAAAATAATGTAGAAATTAATGAAGTAATTTTTAGTGGAGGAGATCCCTTAACAAATATTGATGGGTTAAATTATGCTATTGAATTACTCAAAAAAATTGATCATGTCAAAATAATTCGGATACATTCTAGAATGCCGTTGCAATTACCAAGTGCAGTCAACATAAAAATACTTTCAGAATTTGTAAAAAATACAAAAGTGATTTTCTATTTTAGCATACATGTTGTACATCCCGATGAATTAACTTATGAAGCAGAAACTGTTATAAATAAAATTAGAAAATTAGGTTATATTATGCTGTCCCAAAGTGTATTTTTAAGAGGGATTAATGATAATTATGATACTTTAGAGAAGTTATTCATTAGATTGTCAGAGATTGGAGTAAGACCATATTATATATATCATTGTCAGGCATTAAGCACAACGAAAAAATTTATAATTCCCCTCGACGAGGAAATTAAATTAATAACAAGACTACGAGAAAATGTTAGCGGAATTGCATTTCCTCAATTTGTTCTTGACCTACAAGGTACAATTGGTAAGATAATTGTGCCAACAAATCACTGGTTCGTAGATACTAGTAAAATAAAAGATTTTAGAAATAATATTTTTGATACAAACTCGAAAATAATGTAGATGGACAGTACCAGATTATTTGTTTTAAAAAATCGAGAACGGTTTAAACTACCAAGAATGTGTTAATATAAACTGCAATTTACAGTTTCGGGGTAGCCTGTTAAGAAGTGGTCAGCAGTAATAAAAAATGGGGCTTGATTTTTGCACAAATAAACATTATGTTTATTAAGAGGTTGGCAGGTTAAGTGAATGTACTATAGACGCTTCACGGTATATAAGTTTTGTTTTCATGGAGTAATTATGGAAGATATAAAAACATTACGTAAGACGATCCAAATTTTACTAATCATTATTGCTTTAATTATTGCAACACTTTTTTGCGTTATTACATTTGCCTTCATAGTGACTAATAATCCTCAGGCATTTTCCAATATGCTAATAAATAATATTCCCTCAATTATTATCTCCTTATCCTCAAGCGTTTTAATTGGATTTCTCTTTAGGAAAGATTTGTTTAAAATAGATAAATCAGATCAGCTACTCGATACTTGCATTGACCAGCAACTACATTATGGTGTTGTTAGCTATAAAAATGAGAATAGCAAAGATTATATTCAAAAACTTATTGATGAAGTAAAGGATATTAAAATTTATACAACTTGGGTTAATTATTCTGATCCTTTTAATACACCAATATGGGATAAACTATTAAAGAGTCAAATAAACTCACTTGAACTATATATTCTTGATCCAGATTCAAAATTACTAGAGGAAAGAAGCATTGCTGTATACGGTGTTAATGTAATAGCGAATGATTTTAATGACCATACAGCGGCTGATAGGGCGATGAAAGAATCAAAAAGTACAATAAGAACGATAAAAAATAATATGAAAGAATATAATAGTAAATCAAATTTCATTGTAAAAAAATATAAGAACTTCCCTTCAATACAGATATACAAGTTTGATGATATTGCTTTAATAAGTTTATTTGGATTATCAAGCGAAGCTGATGAGAATGTACAGATTGTTGTTAGAATTAATAAAGGTATATTAGGAAAATATGTAAAAAATCAGATGGATCAGTATGAGAATATTTCTGTGAATTATTAATATATGATTATTTACAAAGTCTAAAAATTCGATCAATGAATCTTAACTATATCCCCATTATCTCATCAATCTTCTTCTTGACCCTCTCGCTTGACTTGCCGTCAAGGCCGGTGAAGAAATAATTTCTGTATTCTTGAAGCTTGGATTTCATTTCGGGTGTCGGATTTAAAGCCTGTTTTACGCAGGGGAGAAGATCGTCTGGTTTTTTCATGTGGGGATATGCGCCTAATAGCCATTCTTTGGGATCAATTGATAGGACGGGCATTCCGTCTGAATGATTGAGTTCGTTATAAGGGAGTTCGTAGATTATGCCGTGCTTTCCGAGTGCGAGGAATTCGTTTATAACGCTAGAAGTGTCGCTTATCATGGTGTCGGATGCGAACATATACGGGTAGATGTCGTAATCCTGTTCGGCTATGAGGAAAACTGAAGGATTTTCCTTCGCCAGCTTTTCGTAGTAAGTGTGCTGGGAGTGCGAGACATATTTTCCGCCCCAGCTGTAGGGATGCAGCTTAATTATAAGGTTGTATTCGGGGATCAAGTCTGCGATCTTATCCTGAATGTATTCGATACAGCTCGGTTTGTATGATGGCGCGTAAAGTACGGTTTTCTTGTTGACGTCAAGCCCGATCTTATCAATGATCGCTTTTCTGTTGTAATGCCCTTCCCAGAAGAATGGATCGAGCTTTGGAATGCCCATGATGTAGAAGTCGGCTCTATCCTGCCAGCCGATGCTTTTTATGTAATCATACCAGTACTGCCCTTCAAGGAAGACATGGTAATGAAAATCCTTCTGCTTGAC
>Ga0066600_10000477_pt1 | contig 14587 bp, 12 predicted proteins | sample Lowcelwee11metaG_FD_59486 | JGI IMG/M metagenome (GOLD analysis project Ga0066600, IMG submission 59486) | Freshwater pond sediment microbial communities from the University of Edinburgh, under environmental carbon perturbations - Low... | ecosystem: Environmental > Aquatic > Freshwater > Pond... | reverse complement strand
TCGGGCTGGTACCCGCCCAAATACAAGGGCCTGGCCATGGGCCTGGTGGGCGCGGGCAACGCCGGCACCGCCATCGCCGCGCTGCTGGCGCCGCCGCTGGCGCAGGCCTACGGCTGGCAGACCGTGTACGGCTTCGCCGCCCTCGCCTCGGTGCTGCCCATGCTGGTGGTCGCCTTCATGGCCAAAGAGCCACCCGACCGCGACGTGCACGCCAGCATGCGCGAGCACCTGGCCTGCCTGCTGGAAAAAGACGGCTGGGTCTTCAGCCTGATCTACGTCGTCACCTTCGGCGGCTTCATCGGCATCACCACCTTTCTGCCCACCTACTACTACGACCAGTTCGGCGTGAGCAAGGTGCAGGCCGGTCAGCTCACCATGCTGGCCGCGCTGATGGGCGCGGTGGTGCGCGTCTTCGGCGGCTGGATTTCCGACCACTGGGGCGGCGTCAACACGCTCACCGTGGTGCTGGTCGTCGTGTCGGTCGCGCTGGTGGGCGTGGGCCTGTCGTCGCACTCCATCGTGCTGACCACGCTGCTGCTCATCGTCTGCTTCGCCGCGCTGGGTGCGGGCAACGGCGCGCTGTTCCAGCTGGTGCCGCTGCGCTGGCCCATGTCCACCGCCGTGGCCGGCTCCATGATCGGCGAGATCGGTGCCCTGGGCGGCGGCCTCGTGCCGGCCATGATGGGCCAGTCCAAAACCCACACCGACAGCTTCCTCACTGGCTTCGTGATCATGGCAATTTTCTCGGTGCTGATGCTGGGCGTGATGCGCACGATGCAGGTCCGATGGACGCGCACGTGGGCGGAGAAAGGTGGGCGGGCACGGACCGCCTGAGAGGTATCGCACCGGTCGCTTGCGGTTAAATTTCAAGGGTTCGCGCCGCAGCACTGCGGCGCCCGTCCCAACCCCTCGCACTCCCGGAGCGCCCACATGGCTTCCCCCATCCGCATCATTTCTTCCATGGCCACCAAACAGGTACTGGCCGACCTGATCGCCCTTTACCAGCAGGCCCACCCGGACACGGTCATCGAGCTCGAATCCGTGGGCGGTGTGGACGCCGCCAAGCGCGTGCAGGCCGGTGAAGCGTTCGACATCGTGGCCCTCGCGTCCAACGCGGTGGACCAGCTCAGCGCCGACGGCAAAGTCGTGGCCGGCAGCAAGGTGGACGTGGTGCGCTCCGGCGTGGCGCTGGCCGTGCGCAGCGGCGCGCCGCACCCCGACATCGGCAGCGAAGCCGCCGTGAAACAGGCCGTGCTCGCCGCGCCCACCCTGGGTTATTCCACCGGCCCGAGCGGCGTGCAACTGGCCAAACTGTTCGAGCGCTGGGGCATCGCCGAACAGATCAAGGACCGCATCGTCACCGCCCCGCCCGGCGTGCCCGTGGGCTCGCTGGTGGCCAAGGGCGACGTGGCGCTGGGCTTCCAGCAGCTCAGCGAACTCATGAGCCTCGATGGCATCGACGTGCTCGGCCCCCTGCCCGCAGACATCCAGATCATCACCACCTTCTCGGCCGGCCTGGCCACGGCCTCCACGCAGCCCGACGCGGTGCGCGCGCTGCTGGCGTTCTGGGTATCGCCCGCCGCCGAACAAACGAAACAACGCAACGGGATGGAAGCGGCGCTCTGAAACGGCCACAGGTGCACCCAGGCCACTGAAAGCCCGCCCTTGAACCCGCTGCTGAACTGGCTGCGCTCGTTCTACCCGGCCCCGCTGACCATTGGCCGCGGGGAGCTCTGGCTCAGCAGCGTGGGCGTGGGCCTCGGGCTGCTGTGCACCGACTGGCTCAGCCGCCATGCGCTGGGCACATCCAGCGTCTGGTTCATCGCGCCCATGGGCGCTTCGGCGGTGTTGCTGTTCGCGGTGCCGGCGAGCCCGCTGGCGCAGCCCTGGTCCATCATCGGCGGCAACGTGTTGTCGGCGCTGATCGGCGTGGCCTGCCACCAGTGGCTCGGATCGACGGGCCTGGCTGCCGCGGTGGCGGGCACCGGCGCCGTGGCGGCCATGTTCGCGCTGCGCTGCCTGCACCCGCCCGGCGGCGCGGTGGCGCTCACCGCCGTGTTGGGCGGCCCGGCGATCCACGAACTCGGCTTTGGCTTCGCGCTCTGGCCCGTGGCCGCCGATTCGGCGGTCATGCTGGCGCTGGCCCTGCTGTTCAACAACGCCATGGGGCGCAGCTACCCGCACCACGGCATGGTCAAGAGCCGCCCCCACGACACGCGCGACCCGCTGCCCACCCAGCGCGTGGGCTACAACAAGGAAGATCTGGACGCCGCGCTGGCCTCGTTCGGCGAGCTGCTCGACATCGACCGCCACGACCTCGAAGAAATCATGACGCGCGCGCAACTGCACGCGCAGCGCCGCCACTGGGGCGGTGTGCGGTGCGAGGACATCATGTCGCGCGACGTGGTGAGCGTAGGCCCAGGCGATTCGGTGGACGAAGCCTGGGCGCGGCTGGCGCACCACAAGATCAAGGCGCTGCCGGTGGTGGATGCCGGCAACCAGTTGGTGGGCATCGTTTCGCTGCACGACTTTTTCATTGGCCAGAGTGCGCCCGCGCCCAGCCGCGTGCCGCGCATGAACACCGCGCGCCGGGTCGAAGACATCATGACCCGCAAGGTGCGCACCGCCCGCCCCGAACAGGCCATCGCCGATCTGGTGCGCGGGTTCTCCGATGGCGGTCTGCACCACATGCCCGTGCTCGACGCGCAGGGCCGTCTGGTGGGCATGGTCACACAGTCGGACCTGGTGGCCGCCTTGTTCATGACCACCACCGGCCAGGCCTGAAACCCACGGGAATCCCCCGAGCAGCGCGGGGACGAAAGCCTCAAAAATGGCCTCCATCGTCATACCCGACTACATTAGTCAACTATGAACGCGACCACCCCAAACCCCACCCAGCCCGGCCCCAAAACCTCGACCGACAAGCACAAGATCCGCTTCCTGTTGCTGGAGGGCATCCACCCCTCGGCCGTCGAGGTGTTGCGCGCGGCCGGCTACAGCCAGATCGAAAGCCTGCCCGCCGCCCTGCCCGATGACCAGCTGCTGGCGAAAATCGCCGACGCGCATTTCGTGGGCATCCGCTCACGCACCCAGCTCACCGCCGAGGTGCTGAGCCACGCCACCCGGCTTGCCGCCGTGGGCTGCTTCTGCATCGGCACCAACCAGGTGGACCTGGCCGCGGCGCGCGAGCGTGGCATCGCCGTGTTCAACGCGCCCTTCTCCAACACCCGCTCGGTGGCCGAGCTCGTGCTGGCCGAAGCCATCTTGCTGATGCGCGGCATCCCTGAAAAGAACGCCGTGGCGCACCGCGGCGGCTGGCTGAAATCGGCCAGCAACTCGTTTGAAATCCGCGGCAAGACGCTGGGCATCGTGGGCTACGGCGCCATCGGCACGCAGCTGTCGGTGCTGGCCGAAGCGCTGGGCATGAACGTGGTGTTTTTTGACGTGGCCACCAAGCTACCGCTGGGCAACGCCAGGCCGCTCACCAGCCTGGACGAACTGATGGCCACCGCCGACGTGGTGAGCCTGCACGTGCCCGAAACGCCCGCTACGCAATGGATGATCGGCGCGGAACAACTCGCGCGCATGAAGCCCAGCGCCGTGCTCATCAACGCCTCGCGCGGCACCGTGGTGCAGGTGGACGCGCTGGCCAGCGCGCTGAAAAACCAGGCCCTGCTCGGCGCCGCCATCGACGTGTTCCCCGAAGAACCGCACAGCAACAAGGACACGTTCGAGTCGCCCCTGCGCGGCCTGGACAACGTGATCCTCACGCCGCACATCGGCGGCTCCACGCTGGAGGCGCAGGAAAACATCGGCATCGAGGTGGCGGAAAAGCTGGTCAAGTACAGCGACAACGGCACCTCCACCTCGGCCGTCAACTTCCCCGAAGTGGCCCTGCCCGCGCACCCCGGCAAGCACCGCCTGCTGCACATCCACCGCAACGTGCCCGGCGTGCTCTCCGGCATCAACCGCGTCTTTTCCGACCACCAGATCAACATCTCGGCGCAGTACCTGCAGACGCGCGAAGACGTGGGCTACGTGGTGATGGACATCGACGCCGCGCACTCCGAGCTGGCGCTGGCCGAGCTCGCGCGCGTGCCCGGCACCCTGCGCAGCCGCGTGCTGTTCTGAAGGCAGGCGCAGCGGCCCGTCAGCCAACAACAGAATGCCCCCGAACGCCAGCGCAAAGACCCGGGTTGCGCTGGAAATCAACGGTTCCACAATGGTGCTGGCGCGGCACCGCGCGCCCCCCAAGCAGGAGCACAACATGTCCGAGAAATTGCACCCCACTTCCCCCGCACCGGGCGACAGCCCCGCCCTGAGCAACGCCGAGCTGGTGCAGCTGCGTGTGCGCGTGGTCGCGCTGGAAAACATGGTCATCGCCCTGCTGGCCAACGCACCGCCCGAGCAACAGGCGCTGGTGCGCGAAATGGCCAGCTACATCTCGCCCCGCCCGGGCTACACGCCCCACACGGTCACCATCCACGCGGCAGAGCAGATGCGCAGCCTGGTGGATCGCGCGGACCGGTTCCAGCCCGCTTCGGCGGGCTGAAGGCGCTGCTGGCCACTGCCCTCAAGACCCGGCAGGTTCTTGGAGGCTTTGTGTGTCACCGGCAACGGCTGAGGTGGTCACAGTGCCCTCTATCCAGACGGCAACGGCTGAGGATCAGTCCGCGGTGTGGCGCTGAACGACAGGCGCGGCCACAGTCAACCTCATCAGAACAACCACCAAAGGTCGGAACAGGATCACGCACAAGAACCCGACCGGCATGGCCAGCGCATAGGCCTTGCCGACCCGCACCAGGTAGTCCGGCGTGAGCCCCGATCCGAAGTAGGTCAGCACGGCGCTCATGGCCAGGCCGATGAAGCTCGACATGTAGAAAGCAAAAACAAAAGCAGACAGTTGGTGCGGCAGTTTCATGGGATGACTCCTTGCAGACCCCGGGCCGACGCGTCGGCCTTGGGTCTTCGGGCTCAGGCGTTTCAGGCCTGCAGCGCGCCGATGATCAGTTGCACCAGCTCGCCACCTTCGGGCGTGGCCCAGCTGCCGGCCAGTTCGGCGATCAGCTGGTTGGTGGTGGTCAGCGTGGCGCCATGGCGTTCCATGCGGCGCAGCGAAATCTCGTCGGCCAGCAGCGTGGGCGAACCGCCCGCATCGGCCACCACCTGCACCTCAAAGCCCATGTCGATCAGGGTCATGACGGGATAGACCGTGCACACATCGTTGGTCACGCCGGCGACGATCAGCTTCTTGCGGCCAGTGGCCTTCACGGCAGCTGCAAAGTTCGCGTCGTCCATGGCGTTGACGATGCCCATGCGCTTGATCCGCTGCTCAAACGCGGTAGGCAGGGATTTCTGCAGCTCGGTCAGCAGCGGGCCCTGGGCGTACTCCTCCATGCTCGACGTCAGCACGGTGGGGATGTTCAGGATGCGGGCGGTCTCGGCCAGCATCACGGCGTTGCGCTTCATGGCGTCGAACGAGATGGACTTGACCCAGCCCATGGTGCCGACCTGGTGGTCGATCAGCAGGATGGCGGTGTCGTTGGCGGTGAATCGGTTGAAAGACATGAGAGAACTCCAAAAATGATGGCGGCGTGTGGACTGCCGAAAGAAGGCCTTTGCGCCGGCCCCGATGGCGATTGAAAGCGGTTGAAAGCGGTTGGAAAATCAGAGCTGACCGAAGTCACCGCGGCGGTAGGCCGTCATCGCAGCGACCAGCGCTTCGGGTGAGGCCAGCGCCATCGGCCCTTGCCAATAAACCGGCTGGTCCAGCGGCTCGCCCGCAAACAAGACCACCTTCGCCGGACCCAGCGGTGCCCGCAGCCAGATCGCCTGTGCGGTGGGCTGCGCCGTCATGACGGGCACCGGGGCGCCATTGGCGTCAACGGCCTGACCGTTCACCGTCACGGTGCCGTGGATGGGCAGCACGAAGGCGGTGTGACCGGCCGACACCGGCACACTCAGATCGGCGCCAGCCTCCAGCGAGATGTCCAGCAACTGCACCTCGGTGGGCGGGTTCAGCGGCGAGCGGTGGCCCGCAAACTCGCCCAGCGGCACCCGCACCGTGGCGCCCGTCAGCGTCACCACGGGCACGTCCTGCGGCGCGAGGGCCAGCGCGAAGGGCGCATCGCCCTGCTTCTCACGCGGCAGGTTCACGAAGATCTGCAGCATGTGAACGGTCTTGCCGGTCTCGATCGGGTTTTCTTCGTGCACCACGCCGCGACCCGCCGCCGTCCAGTGCAGGCCGCCGGGCAGGATCTGCTGGCGCCCGCCCAGCGAGTCGCGGTTGTTGATCCCGGTTTCCGAATTGAGGAACAGGTAGGAGACCGCCGAAAAACCGGCGTGGGGATGCGGCGGGAAGGTTGGCCCGCTCATCCAGGCGTGGTCGATGCCCAGGAAGGGGTTGGTCAGCTCGCCCGCGTGCAGCCCGAAGGCGCGGAACTGGCTGCCGTGGCGCATGGGCTGCAAAGGTGCCAATGTGGTCATGGTGGTCGCCTCAGGCCGTTGCTGCCACGCCGAGCGCGGCGTAGTCGGTATAGCCCTGCGCGGTGCCGCCGAAGAAGGCGTTGCGGTCGGCCTCATTCATGGGGGCCTTGGTTTTCAGGCGTTCGACGAAGTCCGGGTTGGCCAGCACCATCTGGCCGTAGGCCTCCAGCTCGGCCAGGCCGGACGCCACGTCGGTACCGATCTGCTCGCGCGGGCGGCTCGGCCGGTTCAGGATCAGCGTGCCCTTCCAGAGCTGGCGGATGTCGGCCAGCAGCGCGTCGTTGCCCAGGTGCATGAGGTGCAAGTAGGCCAGGCCGAGCTGGTTGAGTTCGGCCACCAGGTGGCGGTACAGCGCCGGGCCTTCCGCGCCTTCGTCAATGCCCCACATGGCGGTGCCGGGCGAGAGGCGGATGGCGGTGCGGTCTGCACCGATCTCTTCGGCCACCGCGGTGGCGACTTCGATGGCGAAGCGGGCGCGGTTCTGAATGCTGCCGCCGTATTCGTCGGTCCGGGTGTTGGCGCTGGGCGCAAAAAACTGCTGGATCAGGTAGGCGTTGGCGCCGTGGATCTCGACGCCGTCGGCACCGGCTTCGATGGCGCGGCGGGCCGCGTGGCGGAAGTCCTGCACGGTCTGGCGCACTTCGTCGGTGGCCAGGGCACGCGGCACCGGAATGTCCTGCATGCCGGTGGGCGTGAACATCGGCGTGCCGGGGGCCACAGCCGAGGGCGCGACGCCGGGGCGGTGGTGCGGCGTGTTGTCCGGGTGGGACATGCGGCCCGCGTGCATGAGCTGGATGAAAACGTGGCCGCCCTTGGCGTGAATGGCGTCGGTGGTCTGCTTCCAGCCGGCGACGTGTGCGTCGGTGTAGATGCCCGGGGTGCTGAGGTAGCCCTGGCCGTCGTCCGAGGGCTGGGTACCTTCGGTCACGATCAGGCCGACGCTGGCGCGCTGGGCGTAGTAGGTGGCGGCCAACTCACCCGGCGTGCCGTCGAACTGGGCGCGCGAACGGGTCATGGGCGCCATGACCAGGCGGTTGGACAGGGTGGCGCGGCCGACGGTGAGCGGTGCAAACAAGGGGCTGGTGTTCATGAGGGTGTCCTGTGGGTTGAAACGATGGCGTGATCTTCTTTGAATCCACCGATGGGATAAAGATGGCAGAATGGATTTCATTGATCCATAAACGCAGCAATCAAGATGAACCTGCTCAACGACATGGCGCTGTTCGTGGAAGTGGCGCGAACCATGAGCTTTCGCCGCGCGGCCGAGGCGCTGGACATGCCCAACTCCACGCTCTCGCGGCGCGTCAGCGCACTGGAAAAAGCCATCGGCCTGCGGCTGCTCCACCGCACCACCCGCAAGCTGGAGCTGACCGAGGCCGGGCAGATCTACTACGAGCGCAGCAAGCGCATCGTGGACGAGGCGCGGCTCGCGCACGAACAGCTGGGCGAACTGCTGGCGCAACCCAGCGGCGTGCTGCGCGCCTCGCTGCCGGTGGACTTCGCGTCCACCTACCTCGCGCCGCTGATTGCGGAGTTCGCCCGCGCCCACCCCGGCATCAGCTTCGAGTTCGACCTCACGCCGCGGCGGGTGGACCTGGTGAGCGAGCCTTTTGACGTGGCCATCCGCATGGGCGAATCACAGGACTCCAACCTGATCGCCCGGCAACTGGCCAGCCTGGCAACGCACCTCTACGCTTCGCCGGGTTACCTGGCGCGGGCGGGTGAACCGCAGCAACCGGCCGACCTGTCCACCCACGAATGCCTGGGCTTCAAGGGCAGCAAAGCCACGGTCTGGCGGCTCTCACGCACCGACGGTTCCGAAACGGTGGACGTGGAGGTGAGCGGCCGGTTCCAGCTCAACAGCGTGGGCATGATGCGGCGCCTGGCCACGCTGGACCTGGGGCTGGTGGTGCTGGCAGACGCCCTGGCCGCCGACGACGTGGCTGCTGGCCGGCTGCGCCGGGTGCTGCCAGAGTGGCAGGGCCCGCGAACGCCGGTCTACGCCATCACTGAGACGCGCCTGCTGCCGGCCAAGACGCAGCGCTTCATCGAGTTTCTGCGGGAGCGGCTGGGCCAGGGGTGACCGCCAACGCCCGGTTCAATCCGGCGCTACCGACAGCACCTCAAACGCCGCCCGCAACCGCAGCTCGTATTTGCGCTTGAACTCGGCCACCTGCTCGGGCGTCCAGTCCGCAAACCCGGCGCCGCTCTTCATGCCGGTTCGGCCTTGTTGCACCAGATCGGTCACGCAGGCGGGGGGCGTGTCGATGTTGGAGAGGCTGGGGTAGACCGAGGCGCCGGAGGCGACGTGCGTGTCCCAGCCCGACATCTCCTTTTGTGCCATGGGGCCGAGCGCGGCGAAGCGGAAACCGAAGCCGAAGCGCACCGCGTCGTCGATGTCTTGCGGGGTGACGATGCCCTGGTCCACCAGCGAAAGCGCTTCGCGCATGAGCGCGTGTTGCAGCCGCGTGATGAGCAGGCCGGGGATGTATTGCTTGATGAGCGTGGTCTTCTTGCGCGTGGACTGGATGAGGCGGCACACGCCTTCGGCCAGCGGCAGGCTGGTGCCAGAACCCAGCGCCACTTCCACCATGGGCACGATGTGCGCGGGCATGGAGTAGTGCACGTTGAGCATGCGCGCGGTGGTCTGCAGGCCGGCGGCCATTTCATCAATGCCGTAGCCCGAACTGTTGCTGCCGATCGGAATGTGCGCGGGCACGCGGTGGTCGAGCGCGGCGAACAGCGCTTGCTTGGCGGCGAGGTCTTCGCTGATGGTTTCAATGACCAGCGCAACGCCGTCCCACCCGTTCCACTCGTCCAGCAGCGCCGCGCTGACGATTCCCGGCGGGTCCACCGGTTGCAGCGTGGCGGCCAGCGCGCTGATGGCGGGCAGCCTGGCCTGCAGGGCCGGCAGCCGGCGGCCGAGCAGCACCACGGGATGCCCCGCGGCGCTGAAGATGGCGGCGATGCCGGCGCCCATGTGGCCGGAACCAATGACAACGATGCTTTCCATGAACGTGCTCTGTGAGTGGCGCCCTATTTGGGCAAAAACAGCAGCCAGTAGACCAGCAGCAAATTGAACAGCACGCTGAAGCCCAGCAGCAGTTTCCACAACATCGTCGGGTCGCGTTGCAGCAGCGCCGAGGCGGGCGGCACGGTGAGTGGGCGCGAGGCGCCGCGCTCCAGCGCGAGCAGGAACTCTTCGGCGGTTTCGAAGCGCTGGCTTTTGTCGCGCGCCACGGCTTTGAGCAGCACGTGGTCCAGCCAGATCGGCACTTCGGGGTTGTGGCGGCTGGGGGCGGTGGGGTCGCGGTAGTAGCGGCCGATCTGATAGGGCAACACCTCGCCGTAGGGCAGCTTGCCGGTGAGCAGCTGGTAGAGCGTGACGCCGAGCGCGAACAGGTCGCTCTGGGCATCGGGCAGTTCGGGTTCGCCTTCGGTGGCGTGGCCGTTGGCGGCCTTGCTGTGGTGGCCCCACTGCTCGGGATTGATGTAGCTGGGCGTGCCGGCGTGCAGGCGGCGCATGCTCTCGGGCTCGCGCCCGCTGAGCGCAACGCCGAGGTCGAGCACGCGCAACACGCCGTCGTCGCCCTGGTGCAGGTTGGCGGGTTTGATGTCGCGGTGGATCACGCCCTGGCGGTGCAGCAGGCCGAGCACGCGCAGGGTCTGCATGGCGGCGCTCACAGCCTGCAGGGCGCCGAGTTTGTGTTGCTGGTCCAGCGTCTGCTGCAGGGTTTCGCCGCCGTGCCAGTCGTAGAGCAGGTAGTAGGCCGAGCGCGCCTGGCCGGTGGGCAGGTGTTCGTGCACCTGGACCAGGTTGCCGGCGGCGCGGGACGACTGCATGCGTTTGGCGAGCCAGGCTTCGTGCGCGAGCATGGCGCGTTCATCCTGATCGTGCGCGCGGGCGGGGTTGAGGGTCTTGAGGGCGTAGAGGCTCTGGGTGGCGGGGTCGCGCAGCTGGTAGATGAGGTTGATGCCGTTGTCGGCCACCAGCGCGGTGACGGTGAAGCCGTCGATGGCTTCACCCACGCGCAGGCGCGGCGGTATAGGCAGGCTCTGGGCGGCGCGGTTGGCGTCGTGCAGGTTGGCGTCGAGCAGGCCCAGCACGCGCACGACGACGGCGGTGAGGTTGTCGTCGCTGCCGGCGGCGTGGGCGGTGTCCACCAGCCAGCGGGCAGCTTCTTGCGCGGTGGGCAGGGCGGCGCATTCGCGCCAGCGGCGCTCGGGCAGGCGGCCGTGCACGCCGTCGGTGAGCAGCACGAAGCTGTCGCCGACCTGCAGCTCGCCCTGCATGTAGTCCACCACGAGGTGGTCTTCGACGCCCACGGAGCGCAGCAGCTGGTGTTTGAAGTCGGGGTGGTTGACGACGTGGTCGTGCGTGAGCTGCAGGGTCTGCCCGTCGCGCAGCAGGTAGCAGCGCGAGTCGCCCACATGGGCCAGGGTGTACGACTGGCCGCGCAGCACCAGCGCGGTGAGCGTGGTCAGGCCCATGGCGGGGTGGCGGCGGCGGTTGATGCCGGCGAGCCAGGCGTTCTGGGCGCCGATGATGCGGTCGAGCGCGACGGTGGTGTCCCAGGTTTCGGGGGTTCCGTAGTAGTCGCGCACCAAGCTGGTGACGGTGGTCTGCGCGGCTTCACGGCCCATGCCGCCCGCGCTCACGCCGTCGGCGATGGCAACGATGGAGCCCATGTCTTCCTGCCCCTCGGCGGGCAGCATGGCGGCGCAGAAATCTTCGTTGACGTCTTTGCGGCCCGTGAGGGAAACAAAGCCGATGTCGAGTTCAAAGGCCATGCGTCAGCCCATCAGCATCTGCATGCTGCGCTCGTACTGGGCTGAGAGTTGCTCAAAGTTGTCGAGCAGGCTTTCGCTGGCGGTGGCCAGGCCTTCGAGGCGCAGCAGGCGGTCGCGCCCGGCCGGGCGGTGCACGTGGTCGGCGCCCGCGAGCAGCGCTTGCCAGCCCTCGGCGGCGTCTTCCAGCGTGCGGCGGATGTCGGGCGTGGACAGCGGCAGGCCGTTCAGATAGGCCAGCCCCTGCTCAAAGCCCTGGCGCACGGCTTCCATCTCGGCCCGGCGCTGTTGCAGCGGCTCGCCGGTTTCCAGCGCGCCGAGCAGCGCCAGCTTGGCAAAACGCTGCGACAGCATGCGCTGGCGCCCGGCCATGTTGAGCATGCGCAGCGGCGCCACGCTGCCCGCGCTCTCCAGGCTGGCGGTGAGGCGCTCGGCGTGCTGCAGCAGCTGTTCGGCCAGCGCGTCAATGGCCGCGAGCTGGTCGGACGCAGGCTCGGCCTTCAGGGCTTTCTTCAGGCGTTTCCAGGTGTCGACCACCGGCGCCAGCAGGTCGCCGAAGGTGGGCTGGGAGAGGTTTTTGCCGAGCAGCGCGAGGTTGGCGTCGATGCGCTGCACCGAGTCGGCCTGCAAGGTCTGGTGGCGCGTGGCCTGCACGCCCGCGAGGCGCAACAGCCAGTGTTTGACGAGGCGTTGCGACAGCATGCGCAGCTGTCCGGCGCGGTTCACCCCCTCGGCGAAGTGCGCCGACTGGATGATGTGCTGCGCCACCTGGCCGAGCCGCTGGTTGCTGTGCATGGAGGCGGTGCGCAGGATCTCGAAGGCGGCGTCGTCCGACACCTGGCGCGCGCTCATAAGGATGCCCTTGGCGCGCTCCACGGCCTTGCGCTCTTCGAAGCGCGTGGTCACGTCCTTCAGCTCGTCGAACAGGGCCTGCTCGCGCTTGAAACGCGCCTGGGCCAGGTGCATGAGCGGGCGCAGGCGCTGCGCACTGTAGCCATTGACCACCCAGGCGTGGATGCCCGAGGCCACCGCGCGCTCGATGCGGGCGGCGTCGGCGTCGTGCGTGAACACGATCACCGGGCACGGGGCCACGCTGGCCAGCGTTTTGAGGGTCTCAAACAGCGCGTCAGCAGGCTGCGGCACCTCGCCAATCACCAAGTCTGGTGCATGGCGCACCACGCCCTGCACCAATTTGCTGCCCGCATCCAGCACGGCGAGCACCTGGACCCCGCAGGCTTCCAGGTCGTTCACCAGCGGTTGCGGGCTCGCAGAGCCTTCGAGAAAAACCAGCGCAGAAGTCATATGAATCAAGGACTTGGATAAACCGGAGCGTTGCACAAGCGGGCCACACATCATCGCTGCGAGCGCCCCAACGCGCCACCCGCAGCGAGCGCCGGATCATATGGCACAGCTTTTGCATTGACCAAGTCGGGCGTGACGAAGCGCCCGACCCCGACCGCAGCGTCGTGGGCTCTGCATACAACGACGTGTGCAGCGTGATACCGGTTTTGCAACTTGGCAAGCCCGGCTTTGGCCAACGGCCACTGAATCTGCATTTTTCCCAGACCTTTCCTGGTGCCGCATGGCGCCCGTGCGCCTCTGCGCCGGCCATGCCCTGCACCACCCCCTTTTGCGAATCACAACTGGAGTAGCCGCGATGAAAAAATCTAAATTGGTGATGGTGGGCAACGGCATGGCCGGTGTGCGCACGCTCGAAGAGCTGCTGAAGATCGCGCCCGAGTTCTACGACATCACCGTCTTCGGCGCGGAGCCCCACCCGAACTACAACCGCATCCTGCTATCGCCGGTGCTGGCCGGAGAGCAGACGCTGGAAGAGATCGTGCTGAACGACTGGTCCTGGTACACCGACCACGGCATCACCCTGCACGCTGGCGTCAAGGTGACCGAGGTGGACCGCATCAAGCGCGTGGTGCACGGCGTCAACGCCGCGGGCGAACCCGTGAGCGCCGAATACGACCGCCTGATCATGGCCACCGGTTCCAACCCCTTCATCCTGCCGATCCCCGGCAAGGATCTGGAGGGCGTGCTGGCCTACCGCGACATCGCCGACACGCAGGCCATGATCGACGCCGCCAAGACCTACAAGCACGCGGTCGTCATCGGCGGCGGCCTGCTGGGCCTGGAAGCGGCCAACGGCCTGATGAAGCGCGGCATGAGCGTGAGCGTGGTGCACGTGGCCCCGTGGCTGATGGAACGCCAGCTGGACGATGTGGCGGGCAAGCTGCTGCAGAAATCGCTGGAAGAGCGCGGCATGAAGTTCCTGATCGGCGCGCAGACGCAGGAGCTGGTGGGCGACAAGGACGACGGCAAGGGCGGCCGCGTGAAGGCCATCCGCTTCAAGGACGGCACCGAGCTGCCGGCCGACCTGCTGGTGATGGCCGTGGGCATCCGCCCCAACACCGCGCTGGCCGAGAGCATGCGCCTGCACGTGAACAAGGGCATCGTGGTGAGCGACACCATGCAGACCATCACCGACGCGCGCATCTACGCGGTGGGCGAGTGCGCGGCGCACCGCGGCATCGCCTACGGCCTGGTGGCCCCGCTGTTCGAACAGGGCAAGGTGCTGGCCACGCACCTGGCCGAGTTCGGCATCGGCCGCTACACCGGCTCGCTCACCTCGACCAAGCTCAAGGTCACGGGCATCGACCTCTTCAGCGCCGGCAACTTCACCGGTGGTGACGACACCGAAGAGATCGTGATGAGCGACCCCTCAGGCGGCGTCTACAAGAAGCTGGTGATCCAGGGCGACAAGCTGATCGGCGCCTGCCTGTATGGCGACACCGTGGACGGCAGCTGGTACTTCAAGCTGCTGCGCGAAGGCCGCAGCGTGGCCGACATCCGCGACAAGCTGATGTTTGGCGAATCCAACATCGGTGACACCGGTCACGAAGGCCACAGCAAAGCGGCCGCCATGAAAGACAGCGACGAGGTCTGCGGCTGCAACGGCGTGACCAAGGGCGCGATCTGCAAGGCCATCAAGGACAAAGGCCTGTTCACGCTGGACGAGGTGAAGAAGCACACCAAGGCCAGCGCGTCGTGCGGCTCCTGCACCGGCCTGGTCGAGCAGATCCTGATGTTCACCGCCGGCGGCGACTACTCGGCCACGCCCAAGCTCAAGGCCATGTGCGGCTGCACCGACCACGGCCACGAAGCGGTGCGCGAAGCGATCCGCACGCCGCTGGCCGACGGCAGCAAGCTGCTCACCACCAGCGCCGTGTTCACCCACCTGGGCTGGAAGACGCCCAACGGCTGCGCCAGCTGCCGCCCGGCCATCAACTACTACCTGATCAGC
>Ga0066600_10000476_pt1 | contig 14589 bp, 7 predicted proteins | sample Lowcelwee11metaG_FD_59486 | JGI IMG/M metagenome (GOLD analysis project Ga0066600, IMG submission 59486) | Freshwater pond sediment microbial communities from the University of Edinburgh, under environmental carbon perturbations - Low... | ecosystem: Environmental > Aquatic > Freshwater > Pond >... | reverse complement strand
TCGTCTGCGGTTTCGGACTCCAGCCATCTCGTGAAGCTTTGTATCGTATATCCGTTCATATAATTGAATATGCCTTTGTTTGAAGCTGAAGTTCCGAGAGTTATATATCCGTCTATTATTCCGTTAATCAGATTTAATTCTTCTGTAACCTGAATGTTGTTTAAAAGTATTACCCTTCCTGCGCAGTCAATAGTAACCTTGGTTCCTCCCTGGAACGGTTCGTCAATCTGGTAAACTCCTGCGGGGCTTTGCGATGTGATCTTCCATTCCACCGGCCAGAATCTCTGATCAAAAATAAATACGCCTAGTGTCGCAGGAGCATATGTCGGAGTAGCACCATCGTTAAGCCAGAGACAGCATCCTGAAGACCATTCTACATGACCTTCAGTACCGTTGTCATCCATTTGACCAAGGCCATTATTGAATTTGAGAGTGGTGTCAGGACCGATTAACAGTCTTTGCTGGATTAGAGTTTTAACAGGCGTTGTTGTGCTGCCGACAATAATAAACGGGAAATCCTTTGAACCGCTTGTCCATGTCGAAGGTAAATTCCATAAGCTCCCTGCGTAAATTCCGAAGCCGTTGTTCAGATTACCGGTTCCAGTATTCCCTGTATAACTGTAAAGCCAGAGGTTGTTCAGATACACCCCGTAGCCGTTATTGTTATTAAAGATGTTGTTGTCAATACTGGCCAGAGAACTGCTTTCAAGATAAAGTCCGTGGTTTCCGTTCGTTGAAAAAGTATTTCCGGTTATCTGCATTCCTGATAGAGAGTTATTGCAATGAACACCATAAGTTCCGTTGCTTGTGAAAGTGCTTGATGTCAGTTCAGGTTTAGAGTAATATACATGCAATCCCGTGTTCTGACTGTTGCCGGTAACGCTGTTCCTGAAATATCCGGAATCTGAATAATTCCAGTAAATATTGCTGTTGCCTGTATTTCCGCCGGTTCTACCCCCATAATATACTTGAGAGTACTCAAAATTGCCTATTCCGTTATTGGTGCCGTTCCCTTCAAAATAAAAACCGTCCCAGTCTCCCGGAGAAGGCAGAGTTGAGTTCCCGTCACCATTTGTGTCGCCTCCGCGGGAGTCATCTTTTAGTGATGTATATATAATTCCGCTGCCGCTTGTACCTGGTGACTGAAGTGTGCCGTAAACGGCAATTCTCGATGCGGGTTCACCCTTTATAACCGTTCCAGGCGCAAGAGTGAGAGTCCTTTCGTCGCTGATGTATAAATTTCCCGTTATGATGAACGGAAAATTCGTTCCGTGTGACCATGACAGATCCGATGAAACGGTGCAGTTCAGTCTCATTCCGTTCTTGCCGTTACCGCTGCCGGAGTTTCCCGAGTAAGCTGTCGGCGTTACGCTTGAAAGATCAGCTGCATATTGAAGATTATTCGTGAATGTATTTCCGGTTATAACAGGAGTTCCTCCAGTAGCGTACAGCCCGTTGAAAGTATTTCCGGATATAGTATTTCCTGTTATCGCCGTTGATGAACCGCCGTACAAGTAAAGACCGTGTCTTACGCTGTTTGACACCAAAGAATTTGAAACTGTCAAGTTATCGGGATAATAAGCGTCAATATTCGCCGGATAAGATGAATATCCGCCGCCATACTTTATTATGGTGTAGTCAATTGTGGCTTTACCGTCGTATTCACCGCTTCCGTCAAAATGAAATCCATACCAATCCCCCGAAGCGGGAAGAGTGGCTGAACCGTCACCGTTAGTGTCGCCGCTGAAAGTATCATCTTTAACAGAAGTAAAAATTATCTCATTTCCAGCCGATGCGTCTGAGACAAGAGTGCCGGTTATGTTGAAATATCCTGTTTGTTCGCCTTTTAATACAGTATTTTCATCAATGGTCAGAGTTTGGTTGTCGTTTATGTAAACTGTTCCTCCAATTATGAAAGGGAATCCGGGTTCTGACGATATTATCTGATTTGATGTTACACTTCCATTTATACGCATCCCGTTCTTGCCGTTTCCGCTGCCGGTGTTGCCGGAATACGATGTAACAGTTACGGTATTAAGATATACCGCATACTGGGTGTTGCCTGTAAAGGAATTGCTGTTTACCGCAGGAGCGCCTCCATCGCAATAAAGTCCGTGAATCGTGTTTGAGGTAATTGTATTGTTTTGTATGGTGGGTGAAGGCCCATAAAAATCTAATCCGTTCCTTAAGCTGTTTGAAACATAGCAGTTTTTTATGCTGAAAGAATCGGAATAATAAGAATGTATATTACCCGGAGAGGATGAATATCCGCCTCCGTATTTGATAATACTGTATTCGAAATTTCCTATGCCGTTATAGGCACCGCCGCCGTCAAAATTGAAGCCGTACCAGTCGCCGGGAGCGGGTAGAGTAGCCGAACCGTCGCCGTTAGTGTCTCCGCCATAATTATCATCTTTTACTGAAGTGAATATTATATCGTTTCCTGTTGTTGACACAGAATTGATACTCCCGTAACATACAAAATTCCCGTACTGCTCGCCTTTGATAACCGTATTCGGAGAGAAAGTCAGAGTCATTTCGTCGTTCACATACACATTACTTCCTAATATGATTGGAAAACCGGATTCTGATGTCCATGTCTGATCAGATGTTACATTTCCGCTCACTCTCAGTCCGTTTTTCCCGTTACCGCTTCCGGTATTTCCGGAGTATGATGTTATTGTCACACCATTAAGATAAGCTGCATATTGAGTGTTACCTGTAAAGGAATTGCTGTTAACCGCCGGTGCACCTCCATCGCAATAAAGCCCGTGAATTGTGTTTGCAGTAATTGTATTGTTTTGAACGGTGGGAGAAGGTCCATAAAAATCTAATCCGTTCCTTAAGCTGTTTGAAACATAGCAGTTTTTTATGCTGAATGAGTCTGAATAGTAAGAATAGATGTTTCCCGGAGCTGAGGAATAACCTCCTCCGTATTTTATTATAGTATATTCAAAAGTTCCTACACCTTCGTACGAACTTTCACCTGAGAAATTAAAGCCGTACCAGTCACCCGGTGCGGGAGATGATGCGGTTCCGTCTCCGTTAGTATCGCCTCCGTAGTTATCGTCTTTAAAAGAAGTAAAGATGATCTCGTTTCCGGAAGTCGAGACCGAGTTGATTGAACCGTTGCATACAAAGTATCCGTACTGCTCTCCTTTGATGACGGTTTGGGGTGCAAATGTAAGTATCTTGTCGTCATTGACATAAATGTTGCTTCCGATAATGAATGGGAATGCGGGATCGTGAGACCATGTCTGATTAACAGTCACATTGCCCGACAATCGCATCCCGTTTTTCCCGTTGCCGCTACCGCCGTTCCCGGAATATGCTGTTGTGTTTACTCCGGTAAGATAAGCAGCGTAAAGAGTATTACCTGTAAAAGTGTTATTTGTAACAATAGGTGTTCCGCCATCAATGTGAATACCCTGCATAGTGTTTGTTGAAAAAACACAGTTGTCTATTTCAGGTGAGCTTGAGTAGGAACTGAGTCCGTTTCTCGAACTTTGCCTAATCGTCGAATTTCTGATATAGAAAGAATCGGAAACATAAACATAGATGCCGCCCGGGTAAGACGAATAACCTCCGCCGTATTTTATATCGCAGTAATCGAGATGCCCGATGCCGTTATAAGTTCCCGATCCGTCAAAGTTGAGAGCATACCAGCTTCCCGGAACGGGAGTACCGTTCGATCCGTCAATCGTTTCACCTGTGCTATTGTCATGCATAGAAGTGAAAACGATATTCGATCCTGAAAGTCCGATTGCATCCAAAGTCCCGTAAATATAGGCCAAAGTTCCGTTCGCGAATTTAACGGTCACGCCGGGATTAATTGTCAGAGTAAAGCCCTGATTCACGGTAATGGTCCCGGAAACATAGTAAGTTCCGGAAGTCCATGTCTGTCCCGAAACATTTCCGCTTACAGTCGTGTAAGCGAACAGATTTTGGCATATAAAAATCACCAGAATCATATTGAATTTCAATAAAGTTTTCATTTTCCCTCCGTAGTATAGAGTTGAAGTGTTATTTACTTAAACATTAATATAAGGATAATTTTTTTTAAACAAACAATAAAAATGAATATTTTTATAACGGAATTTTTATCAGTTCCTTCTGCGCCCCAGAAGACCTGCTTTATACGCCCAGTAAAGAAGGTTCAGTATCGCTCCTATAGCTGCGGCGACATAGGTCAGACCGGCTGCTCTTAAAACCGAACTGACAGCGCTGAGTTCTTCATCTCCATCAATAATCCTTAAGCTGTAAAGTTCTTTTTTCGCTCTTGATGAAGCGTCGAATTCGACCGGAACAGTAATGATAGAAAAAAAAGTAGCTCCTCCGAAAAGCATTACACCGGCGACGGCAAGAAAATGACCTAGCGCTGCGCCTTCAGCCGCACCTAACATGATCCCGAAAATAACAAGATATGGTCCCAGCGTACTGCCGATCTGAGCTACAGGAACGATAAAACTTCTCAGGTACATAGGTGCGTAATTCTCTGCATGCTGTATCGCATGTCCCGCTTCATGAGCTGCTACTCCAGCCGAAGCCGCGTTTTTGCCGTTATAAACATCATTGCTCAAAGCTAGTGTTTTTGTTGCAGGATTATAGTGATCAGAAAGAAATCCGTTATGCTGTTCGATCTTTACATCGTAGATATTAGCGCTTTCAAGAACTTTCCTTGCAACATCATATCCCGACAAGCCGCTTCTAAGAATTACTTGTTTTCCTCTGTTGAAGCTGGATTTCACCATCATTGAAGTGATTCCGGATAATACTGCAGTTGCCAGAATAATTATGATATAGAGAGGATCGAAATACAACATTATTTACCCCGTAATTAATTTACATTATAAATATAAATAATTATTAAACATTTTTCAATTTGTTTTTATACTGTATTTGTTTATATTTTATTCAATAAAAAAAATGGAGAATTTATCATGAAATTCAAAATTGCTTTGATACTTACTATGAACATAGCTGTATTAGCTTTCGATCCTCATTTTATGAAAGATCCCGCGATTTCACCAGACGGGTCAAGGGTCTGTTTTTCATACAAAAGCGATCTGTGGATGGCTCCTTATGAGGGAGGGTCCGCAAGAAGACTCACATCGGTAGATGGAGACGATTCCAATCCTGATTATTCGCCTGACGGAAAGTACATCGCGTTCAATTCAAACAGAGAAGGTTCAAACGGGGTTTATGTAATACCTTCCGACGGCGGTTCGGCCAGAAAGATCGTAACCGGCGATTATACGGTAGTTGACTGGTTTTCAGATTCAAAATCAATTATGCTTACGAAATGGGTAAATTTTACAGGATATAAACTTTTTAAAATAAGAATTGACGGTTCAGAGCTTAAAGATCTTAATTCGATAGGTTTTATTTACGGCGATCTGTCGAAAGAAAATGACAAATTCGTTTTTGCGCATAACGGAGAACCGTACAGAGAAAAAATGACCGGCAGCCAGAACGGATGCATTTATCTGAGCGATCTTGTTACAAACGCTTATTACAGGCTGGTTGACAGTCCTCTGACAGAAAGATATCCTGTATATTCTAAAACAGGCAGAGGAATATATTTCGCTCAGTCTGACGGGAAAGTGTTTCAAATACATTTGATGCCTGTTTCGGAAATGGGTAAAATTGACGCTAAAACTGAAAAGTTAACCGAATTTGATACATGGTCGGCAAGGGATATTTCGATCGCCTGCGATAACGATAAAATGGTTTATGAATATTTTGATGAGATATGGACAACAGATCCTGTAACAAGAGAAACGAAAAAAATTGAAATCGATATTAACGAAGATGTTTTCGAATCTGATATTATTACCCAGAATAATGTAACGACAACAGACAGATTTATGCCGTCATCTAAAGGAAACTGGGTACTGTTTAAGTACAAATTCGATCTTTTTGCTGTACCGTTCGAAGGAGGCGAGATAAAAAAAATCACAGAGGACTCCAACGGTATTGAGGATTTTGTTATTATGGACGATAATGAAACTATATATTTCTCATCTCTTATAAAAGGCGATCTCAAACTCTTCAGAACTTCAGTGAAATCGGAAGCGCCGGCAGAAATGATACCGTGGAGTAATGATAAATCCATCGAATGGCTTCAGGTCGTAAAGGGAAAGCTTTTCGTATATTATTCAATTGGAGAGTCGCGGAGAAGACTTGCCATCAAAGATAGCGCGAAAGACCTGTTCGAAGAAATAGTGACAGACAAATATGTTGAAAATGCGGAGATATCCAGAGACGGGAATTTTATTTTTTATTCGGTTCTTGAAGCCGGATTATGGAACAAAGATATATATATTTACGACAAAAATTCAGGCAGAAGGGAAATGATATATTCTCATGTGGGATGGATGTGGAACATGAAACTGGATCCTAAAGAGGAATTTATGTTCTTCAATAAAGATACGGCCGTTTACAGAGTTGATCTTAAAAAACTGTCGGAATTCCACTTCGAGAAAGATAAATGGAAAGACATATTCAATAAAGCCGTTAAAATAATCAAGGAAGGAAAAGAGGCGGAAGCAAAATCCGATTTTCCTAAGATCGATCTAAAAGAGAATGAAAAACTTCTCATCAACAAGCCCGGTATGAATTATATAATCAGCCTTACAAAAGACCAGAATATCTATTACATTAACGAATTCGACAACAAGTATTATTTTAGAAAGACCGATTATCAGATAAAAGAAGATGAGCTTATAGCGGAACTTCCGGGCGGTAAAATAGATGAATTCAATTTTGTTGATTCGACCTTGACTTTATTTTATCTTCAGGGCGGTAAAATTAAAGCTATTGAAACAGCTTCAAAGAAAATTAAAGACACTCCTTTCGAGATTAAATATACTTATAACGGACAGGAAATCTACCGGAAGGTTTTTGATGAAGTCCATTCGGTATTCAAAAGATGGTTCTACGATCCCCAGATGCACGGTGTTGACTGGGACGGACTGGGGTCAATGTTCTCCGAATACTTAAAATACAATCTTGACGGGGAAACATTTACGAATATTGTTGAAGAGATGATAGGGGAGATAAACTCATCGCATACCGGTTATTACGCAAAGGATGATACTGAAAGAAAATATCTGCCGATAGCTAAGATCGGAGCGGAATTCGATTATATCACGAGAATTCCGAAAGGAATAACCGTTAAAAAAGTTTATGGCGGTTCTGTATTAAAAACGGTTCATGGAATTGAACATGGAGATGTTCTTCTGTCAATTGATGATATTGGAATTAATCTTGCTACGGACATAGAATCTCTCTTAAAGAATAAAGTAAATGATAAGATTAAGCTTGTTTTCCTCAAAAAAGACAAAAAACAGACTACGGTCTATATTAAAGGTCTGGAAAGTGATTACAGATTAAAATATCTTACATGGGTAAGTGAGAGAAAAGCGATCGTTGATGAGCTTTCAGGGAATCAGGTCGGATATGTTCATATCGAGGGGATGTCAGATGAACCTCTTCAGAAGTTTATAGATGATCTTTACACAAAAAATTTCGATAAAAAAGCTCTGATAATTGATATCAGATATAACGGCGGCGGTTATACTCACGACGAACTGATCAAGATGCTGACTAAGAAACATTACGCATATACTACTACAAGATGGAGCGGCAATACGAAAATGAAATCGCCGTTTGATGTCTGGGATAAACCTTCAATTCTGATGATAAACAGGAACTCATTTTCCGATGCGGAAATATTCCCGGCTATCTATAAAGAATTTAAGCTTGGAAAGATATTGGGAACTCCGACATCGGGAGCGGTGATCGGAACCAGCTCGCAAACTCTGATAGACGGCTCGTCAATGAGACTTCCGATGGTCGGCTGGTACACAAAAGAGGGAATGAATTTGGAAGGCAACGGCGTTCAGCCGGATATTTTTGTGGATCCGACATTCAATCAGATCATTGATGACGACGATGTGCAGCTTACAAAGGCTGTTGAGCTGATGCTCGGAGAAATTAAATAGAGATGCGGATAATTCCGTTATATATTCTTAGGGAACATATATTTCCGTTTTTTATGTCTTTGGGTATGATCCTGTTCCTTTTCATATTAAATATCATTATGAAAATGATGACGACATTCGTCGGCAAAGGACTGGATCTTCTTGTAATCCTGGAATTTTTCTATCTGAGCCTCGGATGGATACTTGCCCTTGCTATACCTATGTCGGTACTCGTCGCTTCGCTTATGGCATATGGCAGGCTTTCTCAGGATAACGAATGGTCGGTTATGCAGTCTAGCGGGATCTCCATTTATCAGGCTATGGCACCGGCGGTTATAGCCGGAATAGTATTGAGCTTTGGTATGCTGTTTTTCCACAATAATATTCTGCCTGAAATGAATCATCAGAGCAAAATAATAAAATCGTCTATAAGCAAAAAGAAACCTCTTGCCGTAATTGAACCGGGAATATTTATTACAGATATACCGGGTTATGTTATTAAAGCGGAAAAAGTCGATCATGAAAAAAATGAACTGTATAAAATTATTCTGCTTGAGAACTCAAGAACAGGAAAATACAGAAGAACAATAACGGCAGAAACCGGGAGTCTTGTTTACGATCAGGGGATAAAAAGATACCGCATCACGCTCAATGACGGAGAGATCGCAAATCTGGACCCTCAGAAACCCGACGGATATTTCAGATCTAAATTCTCCAAAATGGAGTTGACTAAAGAAGTGACCGGGATTGATTTTGAGGTGGAGGATAAGAATTATTACGGAGACAGAGAAAAAAGTTCAGACAGCCTGAAAGCAAAGATCGACAGGCTGAAAAGAGATAAAAGTCCGCCGTTGATCATAGCTCAGGTAGAAGTTGAATACTATAAAAAATTCGCTCTTTCATTCGCCTGCATAATAATGATACTTATCGGCGCGCCTTTGGGTCTGATGTCCGGAAGGAGTGGTATTGGCGGATCAGCTACGATGAGCATATTTATTTTTCTGATCTACTGGTTCTTTCTTATATCAGGTGAAGATCTGGCTGACAGAGGCAAGCTTGATCCTGTTTACGCTATGTGGAATGCTAATGTGATTATCGGAATTCTCGGGTTAGTGCTTATACGGTACGCATCAAGAGGAGTAAAGATCGATTTCAGCTGGTTAAAAAGATTGTTTCAGTACTCAGCCTCACTATTCAGGAAAAACAGCCCCAATGATTAAAATTCTTGACATATACATACTCAAGAAATTTCTGATCACGCTGTTCATGGCGTTTTTAACGATGATTTTTGTTTATATTATTATTGACCTTTTCGATCATCTTAATAAATTTCTTGACGCAAAGATGCCTCTGATCGGTTACATTCTTTATTATACGCTCAAAATACCTGAAATAATTTCACAGATATCTCCTGTCGTTGTTTTTATGTCGCTGCTTTTCACACTCGGAAATCTTACAAAGTACAATGAAATTATCGCTATGCTGTCATCAGGTATCAGCCTGATGAGAATTGCCGCTCCCCTGATCATTTTGGGAGTTTTGCTTTCCGTCGGGCATTTTTTCTTTTCTGAGACTTTTGTTCCTTATACTTCAAGAAAACATTATGAGGCTAAAGAGTATTATCTTGAGCAGAGAACAAAAATGCACAGAACTATGAATGAATTCGTTTCCCAGGAGAAGAACAGCCTGGTTTATATAAGTTCTTTCGACAGTAAAACAGAAGTTGCTGCGGGTATTTCGATCCAGGGTATCAGCGAAGGCAGGATCGATTTCAGGCTCGATGCGGAAAGAATGAGATTCAAAGACGGTAAATGGCATTTGAAAAATCTTGTAAAAAGAAAATTTCTGGCGGATTCGACGGTTTATGAGAAGCTGGATTCCGCTTCCATAATACTCGATTTTGAACCGAAAGATATTATCGAGATCGAGTTAAAACCTATCGAGATGGGATATTTTGAACTTGATGAATATATAGAGAAAAAGAAGAGTTTCGGTGTTGATATGACGAAGTGGGAAGTCGAAAAAACCTCAAAAGTTTCATACAGCGTAATTAATCTTATCCTGATACTTATAGCGATACCTTTAAGCACAGGAAGATCAAGAAGTTCAACCTCGGTAAATTTCGGGATTTCTGTAGGAATAGCGTTCGTTTATTATCTACTTATAATCGTTTTTAAAAACTGGGGCGCGGTCGGTCTTATAAATCCTTTTATCGCCGCATGGGCACCGAACATAATTTTCGGTATAGCGGGAATATTTCTTATAGTGAGAGCAAAATGACAACTTCCATAAAGATATCATGTCTGAGGGGATTTACAGAAGAAAAGGAATACGCTTTAAATATCATTACTGAATTCACCGGAATAAGATTTGAGATACTTGAAGAAAATATTGAGAATTACAGGCTTGAGCTTCCGAACGGGAAACGGCTGATTTTTAAAGATGCTTTCTTTTCAAAAATCAAAGTCGGCAATTCATATTTGTCCGAAGAATTCATTCCTCAGGAAATCAAATATCTGACTTCAGAATTTTGTGATGAAATGCCTGTAATATTCGGCGATGATACTTATACCGAAAATGAAAATGAGATCTGCGTCGGGCTTGATATCGTTGCATCGGTATTTTTTATGATAAGCAGATGGGAAGAGACTGTAATTAAAGATAAAGATGATCACGGAAGATTTCCGGCTCATTTAAGTCTGGCTTCAAGGCTTAATTTTGTAAGAAGGCCTGTTGTCGACGAGTATGTTCTACTATTGAAAAAAATTATCAGCAAACTGGATCCAAGCGTACAATTAAATGATCATAATCCTGAGATAATTATAACTTCCGATATCGATTCATTCGAGAAATTTCAGAAAGGCAGAACTTTAAAAATGTTCGCCGGTCATATTTTAAAAAGATATAATCCTTTTCTGTTTACTACAGACATGTTAAAATATTTTAATAAAAGATTTTTCAAAGCCGGAGACCCGTATAATACTTTTGACAGGATCATGAGATTGTCCGACAGGTTCAATACAATACCTGTGTTTTTTGTTTTGACTAACGGGGAAGGTCCCTATAATGACGGCTGGTTCGCGAAAGACACTAAAGATGTTGAAACATTTAAAAAACTTGCTGAGAACGGCGCGGGAATAGGGCTTCATTACGGCTATTTTTCTCTTTTAAATGAAAAGAATATCAGAAGCGAAAAATTTGAACTAGAAAAAAAATACTCCGTAAAGATTAAGAAGGGAAGAGCTCATTTCCTTCAATTCGATATTATGAGTTCTTTCGATATCCTTGAAGGATCGGGCATAAAGGAAGATTATTCGCTCGGATATTCAAAAATATCAGGCTTCAGATGCGGAACAGGAAGAATATTCAGACCCTGGGATTTTAACCGCAGACGGGCTTATTTAGTCGTTGAAAGGTCTCTGATCGTAATGGATACGACACTTTATGCCCATAATAAAATGAACAAATCCAAAATAAAAGCCGAATTGGAATATTTTATCGGTATTTCTAAGAAATTCAACACGGATATTACAATATTGATCCATAATTCAACCCCCAGCTCGGTTTTCGAAGCTATGGAAGAAGCGGTCATATAAAGATGTAATTACTAATAAAAGGGAGTTCTATGACAAACACTTTGAATAAAGCTTTGGGCTCAATAAGAGACATGATAAAAAAGGGTGATATCAGGGAACTTATCGATAAAGCTAAACCCGTACTTCCCGGCGAAAGACCGCTTCCGGAAACAGTGCCTCATGAGCTTAACTGGAGCAATAAAGCTACAAATGAACGGCAGGCTTTTATACAAAACCAGACAGGAACCGCTTTTAAAAATCTTAGAACGATATCAAATATAGAGAACCACGAAATTCTCCGGGGAAATATTGAGAATTTCATCGGAATGACTCAGATACCCACCGGAATCATCGGACCTTTGAGGATAAACGGCTTAGAGGCTAACGGCGATTTTTATGTACCTATGGCTACATCAGAAGGCGCGCTTGTAGCCTCTTACAACAGAGGCGCAAAGATCGTATCTCTGGCGGGCGGAGCGGTCAGCGTCTGTCTGCTCGAAGCTGTTCAGAGGGCACCGAGCTTTTTATTCAAAAACTTCGCGGAATGCGGAGAATTTATAATATGGTGTTCAGGTCAGGCGCAGAAGTTTGAAGAGATCACTAAACTTAATACAAGCCACGGAAGGCTGAATGATATCAGATTCAACATAACCGGGAACCAGATCGCTCTTCTTCTCGAATTCAATACGGGAGACGCTTCAGGCCAGAACATGGTAACGATCTGTTCAAACGCGATCTGCGAATACATTATCGAAAACTCTCCGGTAAAGCCGAAATGCTGGTTTATCGAAGGAAATCTTTCAGGAGATAAAAAAGCTACTTCGCTTTCCCTCACATCAGTCAGGGGTAAGAAAGTCACTTCTGAAGTAATAATGAAGCGGGATTCCGTGATAGAAATACTGAGAACCACTCCCGAAGCTATTGTGGAATACTGGCAGACATCCGTTATAAACGGCATTCAAAGCGGTTCGATAGGCGTGAACGGTCATTTCGCGAATGCTCTCACGGGTATTTTCCTAGCCTGCGGTCAGGATGCCGCCTGCGTTGCCGAAGCCGCTGTCGGAATTACGGTAATGCAGCTGACTCCGGAAAACGATCTCTATGTAAGCGTAACGCTGCCTAATCTGATCGTCGGAACCGTAGGCGGAGGAACATCTCTTCCTTCTCAAAAAGACTGTCTGGATATTATCGGATGCTCAGGTGAAGGAAAATCGAGAAAATTCGCCGAGATCTGCGGAGCGGTCGTACTTTGCGGAGAAATTTCAATAAGCGGGTCAATAGCGTCAGGCAGCTTTACTAAAGCGCACAGGTTATTCGGCAGAAAAAACAAAAAGGCCTGATAATGGGAAAAAGCATTGAAAATAGAGCTTCTTTTGAAATTATCAGATACTCAAACTGCTGGGAAGACGCCGATATTCTATATTCGGCACTATGCAGAACTTCAGGTTTAAAATATCTCTCAATATCATCGTCAGGCGATAATTCATTTGCACTGCTTGCTTCTGATCCTGAATTAGTTGTGGCGTGCGATCTAAGCAGCGTTCAGAATTCTCTTGTAGAATTAAGAAAAATCGCTTTTACTGAGCTTGAATACGAAAACATGCTGAAATTTTTGGGATTCAGATATTCAAACGAAAGATTGAAATTTTATGATGTAATAAAAAAACATCTTTCTCAGCCTTCCCGTGATTATTTTGATCAGAACAGTCAAATAATAAAGAACGGTGTTATTTATTGCGGAAAGTTCGAGAATTTTTTCAGAATATTCCGCAGATATATTCTGCCTCTTATACACAGCAGAAATGATGTTGTAAAACTGCTTGAAAAAAACAGTTTTCAGGAACAGGAAGAGTTTTATGACAGAACATGGAATTCTGTGCGGTGGAGACTTTTGTTTAAAGTTTTTTTCAGCAGATTCGTTATGGGCAGACTGGGAAGGGATCCCGAATTTTTCAAATATGTTGAAACCGATGTGGCCGGAAGAATATTTTCACGGGCGGAATATGCTTTTACCAAGCTCTCTACGAATGGCAATCCCTATCTGAATTTCATAATGACAGGTGAATTTAATGACGCATTGCCGTTCTATGTCAGACCGGAAAATTTTGAAAGGATCAGGAACAATATCGAAAAACTGAAAATTTTCAACGGACCGGTTCAGGATGCCGCTGCTTATTACAACTGCAGATTCGACGGATTCAACATGTCCGATATCTTTGAATATATGGATGTTGATCTTTTCAGAGAAATATCCTCAAAATTGATCGGAAGCGCTTCAAAAGGAGCAAGATTCGCATACTGGAATATGCTTGTTGAAAGAAGAATTTCGACATTATTCCCTGAAAAACTCCTATTCAGAGAACAGGAATCCCGTGAAAATTTTCTGCGCGACAAAGCTTTCTTTTATAAATCTTTTTACATTGACGAGAAGAAATGACAGAATTCAACAGTGAAATAATGCCGATATTGATTATTTGCGGAATTTATACCGTTATTTTCACAATTGCTGAATTGTGGAGGCATTTCGGTAAACCGGCTCCTGAACTGACAAGGAAATTCGTGCATCTTACCGGAGGGCTGACGGCTTTGAGCTTCGCTTATGTTTTTAAAAGCCACTGGTCAGTTCTGTTCCTGATATCACTGTTTTTCTTTATAATCCTAATTTCCAAAAAACTTAACCTTCTAAAATCCGTTCACGGAGTGGACAGAGAAACTTCCGGAGGCATTTATTTCCCTTTAGCCGTTTATATTACTTTCGTTGCTTCAAGGCTGATAGGAAATTCCGATTATTATTTTCTTTCAATACTTATATTGGCTGTTTCAGACTCTCTGGCGGCGCTTATCGGAACTTCTTACGGAGTAAAGAAATATCAGGTCAACGAGGAAAGGAAAAGCATAGAGGGATCGGTTATTTTCTTTCTTTCAACTTATATTATCATCAGCGCAGGACTGCTTCTATTGACTGATTTCGGAAGACCGGAATCTATACTGGCCGGAGTTTATATTGCGACGCTTGTAACCGCTTTCGA
>Ga0066600_10000471_pt1 | contig 14695 bp, 15 predicted proteins | sample Lowcelwee11metaG_FD_59486 | JGI IMG/M metagenome (GOLD analysis project Ga0066600, IMG submission 59486) | Freshwater pond sediment microbial communities from the University of Edinburgh, under environmental carbon perturbations - Low... | ecosystem: Environmental > Aquatic > Freshwater > Pond... | reverse complement strand
CCGCTCGTCGTCGGCTCGCCGCTCGTCGGTGCTTCACCGCTCGTCGTCGGCTCGCCGCTCGTCGGTGCTTCACCGCTCGTCGGTGCTTCACCGCTCGTGCCGCTCGCTCCACCCGAGCTCGTCGTCATCGCCGGGTCGGGCCCCTGCGGACCACAACCAGCGAGCATCAGCGTGAGCGTGAAGGTCCAGCGTTGCGATGCAGGCGACATGAGAGCCTCCTACGCCCGGCCGCCGGATCCGATCCAGCGCTTCACCACGATCTCGACCCTCCGCCGTATCGGAGTATCCTGGCGCACGAGACCTCCCCCGCATGCCCCTCGCTTCGCCCTCGCTGCTGCGCGTACGCCTGCTCCGCACGGCCCTCCCGCTCCTGCTCGTCGCCTGCAAGCCCGCCATGACGCCCACCGCCGACCCCACGCTGCCCGGGCCCGCCGCCGACCCCCTCGCCGCGCGCCCGACCACCGTGATCCTCGTGCGCCACGGCGAGAAGGCCGACGACGACCCGCACAACCCGAACCTGAGCCCCGCCGGCGAGGCCCGGGCGCGAGCCCTGGCTCGCCTGCTCGGCCATGCCGGCATCACCCACCTCTTCGCGAGCGAGTTCCGGCGCACCCGGGCCACGCTTCGGCCGCTGGCGACCGCCACCGGGCTCGCTCCGGCGATCCTCCCCGCGGCCGACCGCGCCGCCCTGCTCGCCGCGATCGCGGCGCTGCCCGCCGGCTCCGTCGCCGTCGTCGCCGGCCACTCCAACACCTTGCCCGCGCTGGTCCTCGCGCTCGGCGGCGAGGTCCACGGCACCATCGCCAGCCCCACCGGCCCGCACCTGCCCGACGACGCCTACGACCGCCTGTTCATGGTCATCCTCCCGCCGCGCGGCGAGGTCCAGACCCTCGAGCTGCGCTTCGGCGCATGAGGCGCGATATGCCGGCGACCCGCCGGCCCGGCCCGGAACCCACAAGGCCACCGAGCGCGCAGTCGCGCTCCTTCTGAAGGATGGCGCCGCGCGCGACAGCGTGCGTGCGTGACTGGCCCCGAGAGTCATGGGCGCCCGGTCCGCCCCGCATCCCCGGCCGTCGATCGCGGCGCAGCGGCGGGCCCCGAGTGTATGGGCGCGGGGCACGACCCCGTACATCCTTCGCGGTGCTGCAATCCAGGGCCCCGCCTCACCCGTCGTGTCCGCCTGCAGCATCGGGCCGCCGATGAACGCCACCTATAACGAGATCACGCTGCTGTTGCTCGCCACTGCGGCCATCGGTCTGTTGGCGCTGCGGCTGCGACAGCCGTTGATCGTCGCATATATCCTGATCGGCATCGTCGCCGGGCCCTCGGTGCTGAACTGGGTCAGCGGTCACGAGCCCTTGCAGCTGCTGGCCGAGATCGGCGTCACCGTGCTGCTGTTCGCGGTCGGCCTGAAGCTCGACGTCCGCCTGGTGAAGCGGTTGGGGCCGGTGGCGCTGGCCACCGGCCTGGGCCAGCTCGTCTTCACCATCGTGTTCGGCTTCCTGATCGGCCTGGCCCTGTCCATGGGCTGGGTGAAGGCGCTCTACGTGGCCGTGGCGCTGACCTTCTCCAGCACCATCATCGTCGTCAAGCTGCTCTCCGACAAGCGCGAGATCGACTCGCTCCACGGCCGCATCGCCATGGGCTTCCTGATCGTCCAGGACCTCGCCGTGGTGCTGGCGATGATGGCGCTCGGCACCCAGAGCGGCGTCGAGAGCGAGGGCGCGTGGCTGCACCAGCTCGGCCTCATCCTCTTGAAGCTGAGCGGCACGGCGCTGGTCGTCGGGCTGCTGATGCGCCACGTGCTGCCGCGCCTGCTGCACTGGATGGCGAGCTCGCAGGAGCTGCTGCTGGTGTTCGCGGTGGCCTGGGGCACCGGGCTCGCCGCGGGCGGCGAGTGGCTCGGCTTCAGCAAGGAGGTCGGCGCCTTCCTGGCCGGCTTCTCGCTGGCCTCCCTGCCCTATCGTGAGGCGATGAACTCGCGCCTCGCCAGCTTGCGCGACTTCCTGCTGCTGTTCTTCTTCGTCGACCTCGGCACCACGCTGGACATGTCCACGCTGGGCGAGGAGGTGTGGGCGGCGGTGCTGCTGTCGCTGTTCGTGCTGATCGGCAACCCGCTGATCGTGATGGCGATCATGGGCGCGATGGGCTACCGCAAGCGCACCGGCTTCATGGCGGGCCTGACGGTGGCGCAGATCAGCGAATTCTCGATCATCTTCGTGGCGATGGGCTGCAGCCTCGGCCACATCGACCGCGGCGCCCTCGGGCTGGTGACCCTGATCGGGCTCATCACGATCACGCTGTCGACCTACATGATCCTCTACTCCGAGCGGCTCTACGCGCGGCTCGATCCGTGGCTCGGGGTCTTCGAGCGCCGCAACCCCTGGCGCGAGCGCGGCCAGGCCCTGATGCCCGACGACGCCGACGTGATCGTCTTCGGGCTGGGCCGCTACGGCCTGCGCCTCGCCGAACATCTGTGCCAGCAAAAGGTCCGGGTGATCGGCGTCGACTTCGACCCCGAGGTCATCCGCCACCAGGCGGGCGGGCCCTTTCCCGCCCAGTTCGGCGACGCCGAGGACGAGGAATTCGTCGCTCAACTGCCGCTGTCCCGGGCGCGCTGGGTCGTCAGCACCCTGCGCGCGCCCATGGAGGACGCCACGCTGCTGCAGGCGCTGCGCCGCCACGGCTTCACGGGCCGCATCGTGTTGACGGCCAATCAGGTCCAGACCGCCGAGCAATTCCTCGCGGAAGGAGCCGACGAGGTGCTGCTCCCGCTCCAGGACGCCGCCGAATTCGCGGCCCACCGGATCGCCAGCGCCATCCTGCCGCGGCCCCCCGCCACCGATAAAGCGCCGGTCGGCGCGTGAGCAGCGGGTGAATCGCCCCGCGCCCGCGAAGCCGCCGCGCGTGGCCTTTCGGGTCGAGCAACGCGGCGACCGCTGGCACCTCGTCGGTGAGATCTCCGGGACCGCCAACAGCGGCCGTCGCGAGCTCAGCGCGGCCACCTGCGCCGAGCTCGCCGAGGCCGCGGTGCTGATCACCACCATCGCCATCGACCCGGACCATCGCAGCGACGAGAGCGATGCGCGCGACGAGAGCGATGCGCGCGACGAGAGCGATGCGCGCGATGCGAGCGTCGTGGTCCCCCCCCACGGCCGCGCCCGTGGTCCCGCCCTCCGCTGCAGCGCCCGTGCGAACGATCGACCCCGTGACCCAACCAACGCCGGAGCCCCTCGCACCCGCGACACGACGCCGGCCCGCCGCAGTGCTCGGCCTCGCCGCGGGGCTCGGCCTCGGCGCCCTGCTGGCCCCCACCGGCCTGCTGCGGCTCGCGCTCGGCCTGCGGGGCCAGCGATGGTCGGTCGCCCTCACCCAGGACTTTTGGTTGCCGCGCACGCTCGACGCCCCGGGCTCGCCGGAGCTCGGCGGCCGCTTCTGGCTGTGGACCACGGGCACCGCGGGCGAGATGAGCACGACCGCGAGCAGCTCGAGCACCGGCGACACCGGCGACACCGGCGAAGTCTCGAGCACGGGCAGTACCGGCGGGCCCGACCCGGACTACGTGCGCGAGTGCCAGGACGGGGACTTCGTGTGCGACGATTGGGGCTGCGTGAACGGGCCGGTCGTCAAGCCGGCCGAGTGCTACAAGCGCTGCACCCCCGACGTGATCGGCGAGCCCGATGCCGAGTGCGACGAGCCGGAGCGGCCGTTCTGCAGCCAGATCGGGCGCGCCTATGCCGGCGACTTCGACTGCAACGGCTGCGCACATATCTGCGTCGCCGCCTCGATCAATCAATGCAACCAGGACATCGCCTCCTGCGAATAAAGCCGCGCCCCGCGTCCCCGCGCGGACTTCCCCCCGGGAGCGGCAGGCGCTCGGAACAGAATGCCCGCCGCAATGCCGCGCATCACCAGGGTCGGTTATGCCGACGCCGACCTCGTCCGCCGCGCCCTCGACCACGTCACGATGGACCAGGCCGACACCTGGCCTCGAGGAGGGCGCCGAGGACCCGGCGATCAACGCCGCCGTGCGCTCGATCGAGGCGCTGGCCCCCGCCGCCGAGGAGCTGCGCTCGCAGCAGAACAAGGACGAGAACCCCGGCACCGGCCTGCAGCCGAACGGCGACTGGGGCGAGTTCGACGTCCCCTATCAGGGCTGAGGCGCGCCGCTCACGTCAGGCGCGAGCGAGCCGCCTCGAGGAGCGCGCGAGCGGGCGCGACCTCGACGGCCTCGACGAGCGCCGCGAGCACGGTCGCGGTGTACGCGTCGGGACGTCCGCGCCGGCGATCGAAGCCCGCGCGCCACTCGACCTCGGCGAGAAAGATCTCCGGGTCCTCCGCCGCCAGCGCGTCGCCGAGGTACGAGAGCAGGGCGCGCAGGTCACGGTCGACCTCCTCGACCGGCACGCCGGAGCGGCTCGCCACCGCCATCGCCGGGCCTGCGCGGTCGATCTGCGCCAGCGCGGCCGCGGGCCCCTCGCTGTACTGCAGGGCGGCCTCGGCGGCCGCGAACACCGCCACCGCCGGCCCCGAGTCGCTGCACTGCGACGCGACCAGTCGACCCCGGATGCGCAGCGCCTCGGCGAGGTGCTCGCTGCACATGCCGCGCGCGACCAGCACGGAGCGGAGCCAGCGGGCATACTTCACGATCAGCGCCGGGCTCGCGGCCGCGATGGCCTCGGCGACGTAGCTGAAGTGGTGCAGGCCGTCCTCGACGGCGAAGCGGCGGCCTCGCTCGCCATAGCGGTCCAACCAAAACGGGTCGCGGTACTGCTCGTCGACGGCGGCGTCGTTCAGCTCCGCCGCGGCGGCGCGCAGGCGGGTCTCCAGGCCGGCGTTCATCGCGGACCTCCGAGCAGCTGCCGCTGCATCCCCGTGACGATGTCCCCGGGCGCAGCGCCGACGAAGAGCACCCCGAGCTGTTCGACCAGCTCGGGCGCCCACGCCAGGGCGTGCCCGCCAGCGGCGATCTTCAGCCCGGAGAGGCGCTCGCGGACCGCAGCGACCGCCGCTCGCAGGCCGGCGACGTTGAACGACATCGTCACGGACAGCGCGAGCAGATCAGGCCGCCTCTCGGCGAGCAGGCGACACAGGCTCTCGGTCGGCACATTGGCCCCGAGATAGACGACGCCGAATCCGTCGATCTCGAGATAATCCGCGACCAGCCGCGCCGGCAACTCGTGCATTTCGCCCTCGACGCAGGCGACGACGATCGTACGCCCGTTGGCCCGCGGCGCCGGCGCCTGCTCGAACAGGTAGACCAGGGCCATGTGCGAGATGGCCGTCGCCATGTGCTCGTGCGCGACGCTGAGCCGGTTCTCCTGCCACAGCCGGCCGATCTCCCGCTGCGCCGCCTGGATCACGTCCTGCTGCAGGGCCCGGACCGAGTGACCGCGCCCCAGCGCCTCCCGGACGATCCGCAGCGCCGCCCGCCGATCCCCCGTCACCTGGGCCTGCAGGTACTGCGCTCGCACCACAGTGAGGGTCTCCGGCATGACGCGCCACGATGTCATGAACCCCCGGAAGGACCACCTGGCAGCCGGTAGCGACCGCGACGCCCGGTTATGCTCCCATTTCGCGGATCCTCGCTCGCTACTCCGCAGATGACGCATCGCGAGCGGCGGGTGAAGCGCCCGGTAGAATCGCGGAGGAGCGCCCGGTATCCGCGCATCCGGGCAATCGCCGCGCGCCCTGCTGCCATTGTCTGCGAGCAATCTCGGCGGTCGTTGCCGCCCGCGATCAGCCGAGCATGACCCAGGCGATCCCCCGGCCGCGAGCGCGACCAGGACCACGTTGAGCACCACCAGCGGGGTCAGCGAGCGCGGTGCCGGCTCCTGCGGCCGTCGTTCGCCCGACAGCGCCATCGTCGGCAGCTCGGGCCGCGCCACCGGAGCCTTCGCCGGGCCCGTGAGCAGCAGCGTGTCGTCCCCGTCCCGGCGCGGCGCCCGGCCCCTCGACACCGCGACGGCGAAGGTCGTGTCCACCATCTCTTACGAGTCGTCGACGAGTACGCCCAGCGCCTCCGAGGGGGCGGCGGACGCCGGGAACCAGTGCTCAAGGAGCGGGAACACCTCCTCGCCGCCGACGCGACGGGCGGAGACATAGCCGCGCGGCGTCCCCTTCTCGGTGACGATGCCGGCCACCAGCGCACGGCCCTGCGAGTCGAGCACGACGTCACTACCGTAGCGGAGCGAGCCGGGTGCGGCGTCCGAGGTTTGCCAGAAGCGCAGACCCGTCGGGCCGTAGAGCGCAGTCTGGATTTGATAGTTGCTGCAGCCGTCGTCACAGCCGTACCCCGTCACGAGTACGCCCAGCGGGTGATGGCCCGCGCCGAAGAACACGGGCCTGCACGGCGTCGGGGGCGATGGACGGCCGCGAACAGGCGCCGACGCTCGGGGGTCCCGGGCGTCGGCGCGTTCGCTTCGTCGATCAGGGGGTGATGAAGACCTTGATGCAGCCGGCGGTCTTGTGGACGAACATGTCGTAGCCCTGCGGGGCCTCGTCGAGGCTCATGCGGTGGGAGATGACGAAGGACGGGTCGATCTCGCCGGCCATGATGCGCTCGCAGAGCCCGCGCATGTAGCGGTGCGTGTGGGTCTGGCCCATGCGCAGGGTGAGGCCCTTGTTGAAGGCGGCGCCGAGCGGGAACTTGTCGATGAAGCCGCCGTAGACGCCCGGCACCGACACCGCGCCGCCCTTGCGGCAGGCCTTGATGATCTCCCGGAAGGCGGTCGGGCGGTCGGTCTGGGCCATCACCGCCTGCTTGATGCGATCGTACCAGAACTCGAGGCCCACGCCGTGCGCCTCCATGCCGACCGCGTCGATGCAGCTGTCCGGGCCGCGACCCTGGGTCAGCTCCTTGAGCGCCTCGAGCACGTTGCTGTGCTCGTAGTTGATGATCGTCGCGCCGCAGTCGACGCGGGCCTTCTCCAGGCGCTCGGGGTAGCGGTCGATGCCGACCACCTGGCGCGCGCCGAGCATGTACGCGCTCTTGATGGCGAACAGGCCGACCGGGCCGCAGCCCCACACCGCGACGGTGTCGCCCGGCACGATGTTGCAGTTCTCGGCCGCCATGTAACCGGTCGGGAAGATGTCGCCGAGGAACAGCACCTGCTCGTCGCTCATGCCCTCGGGGACCTTGAAGCCGCCGACATCGGCGAACGGTACGCGCACGTACTCGGCCTGGCCGCCGGCATAGCCGCCGAAGAGGTGGGAGTAGCCGAACAGGCCCGAGGGCGAGTAGCCGTAGGCGGACTCGGCCATGTGGGCGTTGGGGTTGGAGTTGTCGCAGAGCGAGAACATCTGGTTCTTGCAGAAGAAGCACCGCCCGCAGGCGATGTTGAAGGGCACGACGACGCGGTCGCCGATGCTCAGGCCCTGCACCTCGGGTCCGGTCTCGACGACGACGCCCATGAATTCGTGGCCGAGGATGTCGCCCTTCTCCATCGTCGGGATCATTCCGTCGTAGAGATGCAGGTCGGACCCGCAGATGGCGCAGGCCGTGACCTTCAGGATCGCGTCCTGGGGGTGCAATATCGTGGGATCCGGGACGGTCTCGACGCGGACGTCCTGCTTGCCATACCAACGGAGCGCTTTCATGACGGGTCCTTTGCCGGGGCCGATGCGGGCCCCGCGGGTAATCGTGGGGTGAAACAGAAAAACGCCGCGGGCATGAGCCGACGCGGCGTTTCCGGGGACCGCGGCGGCCAGCGCCGCGGCATTCATCGACGAATCGGCGCCCTAGCTCGAGGACTTGCTGCGCGACTTGTCGGCCGAACCGCTGCTGCCGTGCTCGCCGGTCGTGCTCGAGCTGGTGCCGAGGCCGGAGCCGCTCTGCGAGCCCTGCGACTGCGAGCGCTGCGAGCCCTGTGAGCTGGACAGGCCCTGCGAGCCCTGCTGCGCCTGCGAGCCCTGCTGCGACTGCGAGGACGTCGCGCCCTGCGAGCCGCGGTTGCGATTGATGCGGAGCTGGTTGTGCAGTTCGTTCACCCCGGAGATCTCCTCGACGAGGTCCTCGATCATGCGCTTGGTCTGGCGATCCTCGACGGTGCCGGTCAGGGTGACCTCACCGTTCTGGACCTTGACCTCGATCTCCCCGGCGTCGATGTCGGGGTGCTGGGTCAGCTTCTCGTTGATATCCTCGGTCAGGCGCTCGTCGGAGCGCTTGTAGCCCTTCGGCCCATGACCGGTGTGGCGGCCGCGGCCCAGGCCCTGGCCGTACTGGCCCTGGCCGTACTGGCCCTGACCCATACTGCCCTGGCCGTACTGGCCCTGACCCATGCTGCCCTGACCCATGCTGCCCTGGTCACCGCGCCACGACTGGCTGCCCTGGTAGCCCGAGCTGCCGCCGAAGCCCTGCTGGTAGCCGCCCTGCATGCCCTGGCGTGAACCCATGCCCTCGAAGCGGCCGCCCTCGTGACGGCCCATGCCGCCCATGCCCTGGCCGTATTGGCCGCCGTACTGGCCCTGGCCGCCCATGCCGTACTGGGAGCTCATGCCGCCCTGTCCGCCCATGCCGGGCTGGCTCTGGCCGTATTGCGAGCCCATGCCCTGTCCGTACTGCGAGCCCATGCCCTGCCCGTACTGGGTGTTGCCCTGGCCGTATTGCGAGCCCATGCCGCTCTGGCCGTATTGCGAGCTCATGCCCTGGCCGGGGTTGCCGAACTGGCCCTGGTTGCCGTGGGCATAGTTCCCCATGCCGCCCTGGTAGCCCTGACCGCTGTAGCCGCTCTGGTAGCCCTGCTGGAAGCGTCGGGACTCGTCGCCTTCCTGGCCGTAGTTGCCGAAGTCACGGTCCTGGTTGCGGTAGTCGCCGCGGTATTGGTTTTGGTTCTCGTCGCCGCCGAACCATGAGCGGACCGCGTCGCTGGCGCGGTCCATGAGCCCTCGGTCGTCGTCACGAAATTGATCGCGGCCACGGCCCGAAAAGCGGTCCTGCTGGTTGTTGAGGTTGCGGTTCTGGTCGTCGCGGTCGTGGGTGCGTTCGTCGGATCTCATGGTGCCTCCAAAGCTCATCGTTAGGTTTGTGAGTACCCCCGGGGAAGGGGCCCTCGGTGCGCGAAGGTTAGGGCCGAACGATCATTCGGCCAGACGACGATCGGCCCGCGAGCTGTGTAATGAGGTGGGGCCATGTACTATGCGTCTTCCAGGGTTCCTACCAGCGGTCGTATGCGCAGGGGGCGCTGAAAAAACGACCGGGAAGCGACCGCCGCGCCATTTCATGCAAAGCCGCGATCCTCCCGAAATCGACTCCCCATGTCGTTCGCCTGGTGGTGACCGCCAAACCGACCGCCTCCGCCCATCCCCACCGAGAAACCCGTCCCAGCGAAGGTCGAGGTCGTCATCCTGGGCGGATACTCGCGGAGCGTGGCGACGCCGTTCACTCGCGTCTCGTCGAGCAGGGTGGCGACCGCTGCCCGCCACGCCTCCGGGCTCTCCAAGCTCGCGGGGCGTACGGTCGCTCTCGACGTCCGCTCGTGAGGGCCGAGGGAGGGGCTGGTGCTCGACCAATGGATCGCCGAGATCTCGATCCATGCCGCGCGCGGCATGGATCGAGATCTCGAGCGCACGGGTGGAGGGTCGAACGTGGACGGGGAGGTCGAGGGGTCCCGCTCCCTGGGCGAAGCAATCGAGGCCGGGCATGAACACGCCATCGGCAGGGCCGGCGCCGCCCGGGATCCTCGGCGTGAATCCGTTGACCACGCTGGGCGGGTATAGCAACGCCGAAGCGCCGGGCGTCATATGGTCGCCATAGCGAACGCCCTCCACCCGAGCACGGGCAGACCCGCGCAAGCTCGAGATCGCCCGAACACCTCCTCCCATGCGGGTCGCTTGGCAGTGGCGCCGCTCACGGGCGCCCGCTAGCATCGGCCCATGTTTCATAGCAATTTCGGGACCTCCTGTTCGTGGATCGCAGGCCTCGCTGTGATGATCGCGGCCTGCTCCGCCGACGGTGATCCGAGCACCGATTCGACCGGCGGCTCGACCTCCAGCGCGACGAGCAGCTCCGGCGACTCGACCGGGGCCCCGACGACCTCCGGCACGACGACCAGCGGCACGAGCACCAGCGGCGACTCGGTCAGCGGCTCGACCACGGCGACCAGCGAGCCGACCTCCTCGACGTCCGGCACCACCCAGGGCCTCGACTCGACGAGCGACGCCACGAGCACGACCGACAGCACGACCGAGGGCACAAGCATGACCGGCAGCACGAGCACGACCGGGCCCGGCTGCATTCCGGTGAAAGAGGTGTGCAACGACGTGGACGACGACTGCGACGACCTGATCGACAACGTCGACGTCGGCGGCGACGGCATCTGCGACTGCCTGAACATCGGCATCCTCGGCGCGACCGGCTTCGCGCCGAACGCCAACTTCGAGGCCTGGCTCGAGGACCAGGGCTCCGGGGTCACCCGCACCTTGCTGGCCAACAACCCCGGCGTGGTCACGCCCGCGTTCCTCGGCAAGTACGACCTCGTGCTGGTCGATCGCATCGAGCGCGCGCTCAGCCCCCAGGAGGCCGCCGCGCTCGAGGCCTTCGTCAAGGACGACGGCCGCGGCATGATCACGCTCATCGGCTACAACTTCGACAACGGCAACCCCGGCCCCGAGCGCGACCGGGCCAACACCGCGCTCGCGCCCTTCGGCCTGGCCTACCAGGGCGGATACTTCGGGAACGCCGTGATCCCGACCTTCGATCAGAACCACCCGATCTCGAAGGGCATCTTCGACGTCAACTTCGCCGGCGGGATCATGCCGGTCGACACCGGCAAGCAGGGCACGTCGGAGATCTTCGCGACCGTGGCGATGACCACCGCGGGCCTCGCTCACCAGACCGCGATGCAGGGCGGCCGGGTGGTCGTGTGGGGCGACGAGTGGATCACCTTCGACAGCGACTGGCAGGGCTTCGCCGACGTCCAGGAGTTCTGGGTGAACATGGTCAAGTGGGCCAAGCCGCAGGACTTCTGCGGCATCCCGCAGTGAGCGCCTCGACGCCGTGTTCGACTCCAAGGGGACGCGGATGGTCGCTGAGGAAGACTGGGAGCGCTTCACGCTCGGGGAGTTGCCTGCTCTGAACCGAGCGATCCTGGCGCGCGCGCAAGCCCCCGGCGCGCTCGTAGACGAATTGAATACGCGGATCTTGCCGACGCTGCCCCCGCCCGAGACCCTGGCGCCGTGGCACGCACGGCGGCTCGTCGTCCACCTTGGGCTGTGGGGTTCGTCCGTGGGCCGGCATCTCCAGCAGGCCGATCTCACCTTGCTCGACCGTCCAGAGGACGCGCTCGTGGTGCTCCGCGTCGGCGCCATGGGCGTACCATTCGAGGCATACATGGCGGAGGTCGCCCTGCGGACTGGCACCAGCCACGCGCCGCGCGATACCTACTCGTCGCTGGTCCGCTGGAACGTACCGACGGTCGAGGTGGTGTGGCGCGGCGAGCGGCTTGGCACGCTCGAAGGGGCATTTCCAGGCCCGGACGTGCGGACGTACACGGGGGACCCGGGGGAGGTTCTCTTCCTCGTTCTGCTCAAGAAGGCCGAGGCCCTCGAGGCGGTGGCCAACAGGCTGCTGGAGCCGCTCGTCGAGGGCAGCGGGAGCTACGACGTCGAGCAGAGCCTCGCGCGCATGCGCCATGCGGCATCGCTGCTCCTCGCCGTCCACCGCACGAACCATGAGTTTTCAACGCGCGGCGAGGGTGGCCGCAGGGTGCTTTGTGCCGACCATTTCATCGATGTCCTCCGCCAGTTCGCGGTGCACTGGCGCCGGGGCGACGTCCCGCCCAGTGGGGCGCAAGATCCCGAGTACCTGGCGCGCGACTTCTTGCTCGGGATCGATTTCCCGGGCTACCAGACCCACGTGCGGCGGGTGTTCCCTGCGCTCCTCGACGAGGAGCGCGCAATGCTGGAACGGTGGATGGGCCACATTCCTCTGCCCCATCGCGTCCTCGCGGCCGCCGGCCTCGGCGCCGCCGATCTCGCCACCGCCTCCCCGGATGCGCTCCTCGAGATGGCCAGGCGCCAACCCTCGCTCGCGGCTTGTTACTTGCTGATGCGCATCAACGCCAGGCTGTCGAGCTCGCACCTGGGTTTGACGAAGAGGTTCCTGTTCAACCCGATGCGGGCCCGCGAGCATCAGGGCATTCCAGACAGCCCGCTGGTCTCGAACCGGGCCGGCACGACTGGGATGCTCGAGCAGCTCCTCGAGCGGCTCAATCGCGGCCGTCAGGAGCACCCGCTGGTGCCCTTCTCGCGCGTCCCGCTCCCGGCGCTCGAGACCATCGCGAGAGTCGAGGCTCTCGACGCCGAGCAACCCGTGGCGCGATTCCAGGGGAGGGCGGCATCGGACCCGTTTCACAGTGAAGGTCAATTGAATTGACCTCTACGGTATGTCGACTCCGTACGGCCGGCCGCCGCGCAGGCCACCTTTCTGTGATCGGGCTCGCAAGCGCGAGGAGGAGCAGGGGAAAGGCGAGCGTAAGGCGAAGCATCCTCCCGGGCCACCGTCTGTGGGACCGGAGCTCCTCCAGGCCTGGCAAGGCGGCGACCGCGAGGCCGGTAACCAGCTGGTCGACCGCCACTTCGACGCGATCACCCGCTTCTTTCGCAACAAGGTCTGCAGCGACGACGACGTCGCCGAGCTGGTCGGCCAGACCTTCCTCGGCTGCACCACCGGCAAGGACCGCTTCCGCGGCGACGCCAGCGTCCGCCAGTACCTCTACGCGATCGCCCTTGCTCCCGCCCAGCGCCGGACCCGCTGCGCCCCCGCATGGGCATTTGGCTTTAAAACCCCCCATAAAAACGATCTGGCGCAAACAAGCGGTTGAAAAAACCCTGAGGCCTGCGGTAGAGCTGCCGGTGATGACCCACCCGCACTTGTATTCTGGCTTCTGTGTGCTCGCCTTGACGCTCGCCTGCAATGGTGACGACAACGTCTCGACAGGGTCGACTATCGGCACGACAACGGGCGAACCGATGACGACCGGCGAGCCGACGACGACCGGGACAACCGAGACCACCGGAGATCCCGCGGAGGGGTTTGTCCACAACGCCCAGGGGGCGACCGCGGTCGGCCCCGATCATACGCCGATTCTCCTCAGAGGGGCGAACCTATGGGCCTACAACGACGCTCTCCGCGAGACCGAGCAGGGGTGGTACATCTGGAATTCAAAGATCTTCGACGCGGCGTCGCTGGCGGAGATCGCCGACGAGCTGTGCATGAACACGGTCCGCCTCAACCTCGACTTCCGGGCCTTTGAGGAGGATGATGCGCCCTACGAGTACAAACCCGAGGGGTGGGCTTGGCTCGATGAGCGGATCGCCTGGGCCAAGGCTCAGGGGGTCCACGTAATCCTCGATATGCACGCCCCCCAGGGGGGCTATCAGAGCTTCGGCTTCAGCGGCGCCTTCTGGGGCGGTGGCCCCAAGCACGTCGCCAACCGTGAGCGCCTGAAGGCGCTGTGGACCGCAATCGCCGGGCGCTACGCCGACGAGACCGCGATCGCCGCCTTCGACCTGATCAATGAGCCGCTCCCACAGTCGACCGAGGGCTATTTTACGTACATGCAGGAGGTCATCGACGCGATCCGCACGGTCGACGGCAACCACATGATCATCGTCGAAGAGGCGTTCAACGACGATTTCGCCTGGCAGACCCTGGACGAGACCAACCTCGCCTATGACACCCACTTCTACAATCCCTGGTCCTACGCAGCCCAGCAGGGGGGCGGCATCACCTATCCCAATGGTTCACTGACCATGGAGACCCAGGAGGAGGCTCTCCTCGATTATGGCCTCCAGTTCGCGATCGATCACGGGATCGCCTTCAATGTCGGCGAGTACGGCATCCGCCAATACCTCAGTGAACACCCCGAACTCGGTCCCCAGGAGTACCTGGAGGATCTCCATCAGCTTTTCGAGAGCTATGGCGTCGGCTCGCAGATCTGGTCGTATCACGCGCCGGATTGGGGAATCTATCACAATTCGCTCGGCGAGCTGCCAAGCGCAGATGGACGCAACGAGCTCCTCTACCAGGTGTTCCAGGGCGGCTGCTAGCCAGCTCGCGCCCGGCGCATCCTGTCGAGCGAAAGACCACCATGCAAACACGCAACGCCGCCCTCTCCCTCGCCGGCTGCGGGCTCTTCACCCTCGCGCTCACCGCCGCCTGTGACAAGGGCGAAGCCGAGCAGAAGCCCATCGCCGACCTGTTCCCGGGCAAGGCTCCATGGCCGCCTCACTGCGCGAGGCTCTTCAACGAGAAGGAGGAGGACCTCGCACCAGCCGAGCGGCGGGTGCTGAGGAGCGGTCTCAGTGCCCGGCCGGCGTATTGTCCATCACAGCCGCGGTTTATGGCACGCGCCCGTCACTCAAAGCGCAGCGCCTGGATCGGGTCGAGCCCCGAGGCCTTGTGGGCCGGGTAGAGGCCGAAGCCGATGCCCACGACCGCGCTGAAGCCGAGCGAGATGACGACGATCTGCGGCTGGACCAGGGTCGCCCAGCCGTACTGCGAGGCCATGTACTCGGCCGCGCCGACCCCGAGCGCGACCCCGAAGGCGCCGCCGATCACCGACAGCACCACCGCCTCGATCACGAACTGCAGCCGGATGTCGCCCGGCTTGGCGCCGATCGCCATGCGCAGGCCGATCTCGCGGGTGCGCTCGGTGACGCTGACCAGCATGATGTTCATGATGCCGATGCCGCC
>Ga0066600_10000470_pt1 | contig 14726 bp, 10 predicted proteins | sample Lowcelwee11metaG_FD_59486 | JGI IMG/M metagenome (GOLD analysis project Ga0066600, IMG submission 59486) | Freshwater pond sediment microbial communities from the University of Edinburgh, under environmental carbon perturbations - Low... | ecosystem: Environmental > Aquatic > Freshwater > Pond... | reverse complement strand
AACTAGAACTCAAAGCGCTTCGGACGGGACGTGCCAATTCCTCCATGCTGGATAAAGTGAGCGCGGAAGTCTACGGTTCACATATGCGACTCAAAGAACTGGCAAACATCTCTGTTCCCGAAGCCCGCCAGATTGTTGTTACCCCCTTTGATTTTAGCAATGCAAATGCCATTAAAAAAGGCATTGATGCTGCTAACTTAGGTGTCAATCCAATGATCGATGGCAAAGTAATCAGAATCAATATTCCTCCGATGGACGAAACAGTCCGAAAACAAATCGCGAAACAGTGCAAAGACCTCGGAGAAAAAGCGAAAATTGTTATGCGAGAAGTACGACGCAAATATAATGAACTTGCCCGCAAACAAAAAGCAGAAGGAATTCTTTCTGAAGATATCATGAAAAAACTCGAAAAAACCATTCAGGAATTAACAGATCGCTTTTGCAAAGATATCGATATGGCCACAGCGGAGAAAGAAAAAGAAATCATGACAATTTAACAGACCTTTTTCGAACCTCAAGGTTCGGAAAAGATCTAAAGTGTGCCAGATTTTTTGTTTCTTGCACAAAATTAGAGTGATAAGATAAGATTGATACCGTTTTCATGGCCCCATCGTCTAGCCCGGCCTAGGACACCGGATTTTCATTCCGATAACACGGGTTCGAATCCCGTTGGGGTCATTTTGAGACTTTAGCTCAGTGGTAGAGCATCTCACTTTTAATGAGAGGGTCGATGGTTCGAATCCATCAAGTCTCAAATTCTATCTAGTTTTGCATCAACCGTTCGCGTAAGTTCCAATATAAAAGCTGTCATCCGCATCCAAAAGTTGCCAAACTGCGTCCTTATTTTGTCTTAGATGGATGAAAGCACGCATGTTCAAGTCGATCTAGCCAATCAAGACGAATTCCTAAACCCTCTTTAACAATTTCATCATTCGATTCTGCCTGTAGAGATCGAAAGGCCTTGAGCAACCCATCCGTGTCAGTAGCCACTGGGCATAAATGGTTTTTCACAAGGATGTCCTCATAAACAACATGTCCCACCTGAACCGTTGGGATTCCTGCTAAAACAAATTGAGGCCCCATACTTGTCTGATAATAGAGCATTGCATCTGCGAGAACTTGCGCATCCTCGGAGCTCATTTCTGATATAAGAAATCTCGGCATTTGAGATCCTTGTCCCCAAATCTCTATCCACTGCTTAGCAAGTTCCCCGTCAATATTTTTTACTCTCGCTCCCGGATGTTGCTGAAGAAAAATAATACAATCAGAAAGATCCTCCCTTTGGCTCCCTTCCTTTAAAAATTGCAAAAACGCAGGGAATGCCTTATGAAAATATTCTTCATTATTCCCTCCCGCATACACCAATATTTTCTGTCCCCGATCGACCAATCCCCTAAGAGAAAAAAAACTCTCTCGCATTTGGCCCTGTTCTATTTTTCTTCTATTTTTGAGTTTTTCTGCTTGTGCAACTGGATAATACCCGACTCCAATTCTTTTCTCCGGATCTAAAATTATCTCTTCAGAAGGAATCTCATAAATAGGCTGTCCTGCAAGATTCGCATTGGCAAATAATACGCCATTTGCGCACCTGATCACTTTTGCAGCCACAGACGAATACCCCCCAGGGACATAAGCTTCAGGATTATCATAATAAGCCAAATGATCCACTCGTTTAGAGAGACTTGCCAATGTATTTTGTAAAGAAATACTAAATACATGCCCCACATCTGTAATCACAACAGCTGCATTAGAACAAATGGCCGCAATGGCAAGGACTGTGTCTTCTTCCGATTCAAGAGAAAATGGAATCACACGAACAAACAGAGCCTCGGAGAGCCTCTCTTCTATTTTTTTCAAACCAGGCCCGGATGCAAATACTTGGACTTTATAACCTTTTTGCGCTAATTCTCTTGCAAAAACAGCAAAATGGTCTGCTGGACCTGCATGATTTGCAACAAAACAGATCTCTGCAATAGGCATTTCCATCGTTTCCCTCCCAAATAAAAGACAGAAATTCTATCTTTTCCATTGATAAAGATTCCAGAAAATCTCTGTGCAAAAAATAAAATTTTCTATATTCTCATTTTTTTAAAAACTAAGGAATCTTATGGCACATAACAAATCAGGCTCGATGAAACTTTCTTATCCGACGCGAGCCTGGTCCATTTGGCTGTTAAGCGCCCTCTTCATGTTTTATAAATATGCTCTTGAAGTCTCTCCTAGCGTAATGACAAATACCCTAATGCGGACATTTCAAATAAATGGTGTCGAGCTTGGAAATTTAGCTGCCTGTTATTTCTATGCGTATTTAATTTTACAAATTCCTGCCGGACTCCTTCTTGATCGATTTGGACCCAGAAAAACAACAACGATTGCAATTGCTCTTTGCGCCCTGGGAAGTCTTGCCTTTGCCAATGCTGATTCTTTATTTATGGCCGGAATAGGCCGATTTATGACCGGAGCTGGAGCCGCTTTTGCCGCGGTCAACGCCCTCAAACTCATTGCTAACTGGTTTCCTTTTAAACAGTTTGCATTCATGACAGGCCTGATGATGAGCATTGCCATGCTAGGAGCTGTCGGAGGCCAAGCCCCTCTCGAAAAATTCATCCAAATTTTTGAGTGGCGTTATGCTATGGAAATGATCGGAATCGCAGGTCTTATCCTTTCCGTCCTGTTTTGGTTCATTGTCAAAGACAAGGCTCCCGATCACAAAAAGGAAAAGCATATTGCATCTACAAAGATTCCTCTCATAAAAAGTCTCAAACAAGTTATCAAAAACCCACAATCCTGGTGGCTTTCTGCATATAGCGGTTTCGCATTTGCTCCTATCATGGTTTTTGGAGGGCTCTGGGGAGCTTCGTTTCTTTCAGAAGCCTATGTAGTTTCCAGATCTGTTGCAGCACAAGCCGTGTCTCTCATCTTCATAGGTTTTGCCGTTGGAGCACCTGTTTTAGGCTGGTTCTCAGATTGGATTGGACGAAGAAAACCTGTGATGTTTTGGGGGCCTTTCCTCTCTCTTCTCACACTCTCTCTTGTGATCTATAGTCCTGGAGCTTCTCTCTCTTTTTTAATGCTGCTTCTTTTTCTCTGCGGTTTTTTCATTAGCGGATTTCTCGTTTCTTTTACAATGATCCGAGAAATCAGTACCCCAATGCTCGCAGCAACAGCTATCGGATTCATGAACGCTTTCAATGCACTTTTTGGCGCCGTTTCGGATCCCTTAACCGGGAAGATTTTAGATGTATCGTGGTCCGGAAAAATGATAGATGGAGCAAGAATTTTCTCTGTTTATTCCTACAAAATAGCCTTTCTGATACTTCCGATTTTATTAATTCTTTCGCTTTTCATGCTTCTTAAAATCAAAGAAACCCACTGTAAATCCTCAATACCCTCTTCTCTTCCTTAAGAACCTGTAGGGATTGTTCTTATACGTCCTCTTAAGAGACGAAGGCTGTTGAGCCCAACAAGAACAGTCCCTCCTTCATGAAGCAATACAGCTGCCCAAAGAGGAACAAAACCAAACAAAGCTGGAATCGTAGCAAAACAAATCACAAAGAGCGCGAGCCCCAAGTTTTGCTTCACAATACGTCTTGTATGCAAAGCCTTAGAGAAAAGCCAAGGAAGTAGATGTAAATCATCGTTTAACAAAACAACATCAGAGGCATCAATTGCCGTAGCGCTCCCAATACGCCCCATAGAAATACCAACAGTTGCCCTAGCCAACGAAGGGGCATCATTCATCCCATCGCCTACCATAGCCAGCCCTCCAGAGAGAGAAAGCTCCTCTACTTTTGCTAATTTATCTTCGGGCCGTAAATTTGCGAAAATTTCTTTAATCCCCACAAGACGACCCACAAGTTCTGCACTATGATGATGGTCTCCTGTTAACATAATCGAGCGAAGTCCATTTGTTTTTTTTAATTTCTCAAGCAATTGTGGTGTATCTTGCCGTACTTGATCGGAAAATTGAAAAAGAAAAAGATCTCTATCAATAATAAGCGCAGCAAGAATCCCTCCCTGGCTTTTTTTTGCATCAACCGCAGCCGTTAACAATACAGCCATATCAACGGACAGTTTTGAAGCAATATGCTGAGGTAAGCCAATTGCCACAGGCGTACTTCCAACAAATCCTTCAAGCCCAAATCCTGGAAGAGATTTAAAAGCGTGAATTTCAGATGGCTGACACTTTTTTTCTTTAGCAAGCGCGCAAATCGCCGTTGAAATCGGATGCACGACATGACCCTCCAACCCTGCAGCAATCGAAAGAGCTTCTTCAATCGACCTTGTTTGAAGAGAAATCGGCTCTAAACTTGTACAAGCAAGAAGCCCTGTAGTCAAAGTTCCTGTTTTATCAAATGCAATCATTGAGCATCGTTCGAGAGCATCGAGTGTAATGCCCCCTTTCAAAAGAATCCCTCTTCTTGCACAAGCACTGATCGCACTTAAATAGGCAGTAGGTGTTGCAATAATAAGCGCGCAAGGAGATGCAGCAATTAGAAAAGCGAGAGCTCTGTAAATCGATCCTTCATATCCAAAATACGTAGTCGTAAGTACCCAAGGAAGACTCAACGCAAAGAAAAAGGTGAGAAAAATAATAATTGTTGCATAGCTCTTCCCAAATCGATCCAGAAAATATTGAAGCCGAGGTTTCGCTTCCTGGGCCTGCATAATAAGCTGCATCAATCTAACCAAGGTAGAATCCGCACTTTTTCGAGTCACTTCAATAACGAGAGAGGATTCAAGGTTACGAGCGCCTGCTGGGACTGTATCTCCTACTGTTTTGGCAACAGGCAAGCTCTCTCCTGTCAGATGGACGAGGTTCAAAGAAGAAACCCCTTTTAGAATTGTCCCATCTAAAGGAATGATTTCTCCTTGCTTCACAATCAATTTGGATCCCACATCAATTTCTCTCACAGACTTTTCAAAAATAACTCCATTACTATCAATAAGAGATGCAAATTTGGGGGCAATTGTATTTAAATTATGCAGAGCGCTCCTCGCCTTTTTGGAGACAGCCTCTTCCATTCCATGGGACAGTTCAAATAATACAAGTAAAAGAGCCCCCTCTAAACTACTCCCAATCATTACAGAGACAAGAGCTGCTAGAGTCATCAATATATCAATATTAATTTCCAGATTTCTCAAATCGTCAATTGCGGAAAGAAGAGCTGGCGTTCCCACTAAAAAAAAGACAACAGACAAACACATATAAGAGATAGGTGCATAAAAAAAAGAAAAACTAAAGGCGAGAATTAAAAGGACAGCTGCAGAAGATGAACTCTTTAAAGAAATGTTTTTCCCCCACGCACGCGAATGAGGTGTCAAAAAAGGGCTTATGCTTTCTTCAAGATTTGAAGCAAAAAATTCATCAAAAAGATAGGGGCTTTTCACAATAGACCTCTTTCGAAACTCAGGTTCTCTCGATGTTCGGGTTCTTTTAAGCCAATTTTCGATTCAAATGGCGAGAGTAATATCGACATCAGTTTAATAAAATCTGAGCAGAAAAATAGGCAATCGCAGAAGCAAGTGCTGCAATCCCCAAATTCCAGATCATCGCTGGCAAAAGTTTATTCTTTTCCAACTGCGAGGAAGTGCCCGCAGAAAGAGCAATGACAACAGCTGCACAAATCATCACAGTCCACTCAGGGAGCGCAAAAAAGCCAAAGGACATAATGACAGCAGCTCCGATTACACCCACAAAAGCGCCCGCTGCCTGTTTCAGGGGATGCTCATAGGATTCAAGATTCAACCCCATCTCTTCTTCAAGCATCTCTTGCAAAAGACGATTATCATCAGCCATCAATACATCAATTACTTCCTCAAGCAATTTGCCTGAAAAACCCTTCGCTGCATAAAGAGCTCTCAACTCTTCTTTTTCCTGCTCTCGATGGTGTTCAATTTCCCATCGTTCTTCTTCGATAACGCGATGAAGCCTCTCCAATCTTGAATAGCCCAAAATCGCACTCCGCCCAACCTTCCAAACAAGATAGCCCAAAAGAAACGCTAAAGCAAAAAAATGAACTTCATAACCTATTTGACGAAAAAGAACCCATAAAATGAGCAAAATTACAGAAGTTTCTTTCGCAGCGTCCGCTGCTGCGCTGTAATGCCCGGGAAGCTCTGTTCCATGTTCCTCAGAAGAAGCAACAAGTCCTTTCTTACGAGCATCAATGACATGTTCTAGAGCTTTTTTCCCTTTAAAGTGGCCGCTCATAAGACTTCCTCAACGGAAACCAATTCTTCTTGCAGAGCCGCTTCAAAAAGAGAGCAAAGAGAAATCTGATCTTGCACAGCGATCGTCTCTCTGATCGAATGCATCGCAAAACTCGCAATCCCAAGATCTACCGTTGGAATTTCTGTATTGGCCGCCATAATAGGGCCCACTGTACTTCCTGATGGAATATCGGATCGCGATGCAAATTTCTGAATAGGAATACGCAATTTTTCTGCCAGCATAAGAATTTTAGCAGCAGTAATTCCATTTGTTGCATATTTTTGATTCGCATTAAATTTCAAAACAACCCCTTTTCCAAGAAAAGGAGCATTCTGAGGATCGTATCTATCGGGAAAATTCGGATGAAATCCATGCGCAAGATCTCCTGAAAGACACACGGATTTTCTTTTCAAACAACCAATCTCAACAGATTCCATATTCAATGAGCTGCAAATTCTCTCCAAAAAGTGATTTGCAAATAAAGAGCCCGCACCAACACCACTCACAGACCCAACTTCTTCATGATCCCAAAAAATAGCAATTTGCAATGTATCTGTTCTTGATTTCGAACGACTTATGGCATGACAGGCCGCATATGCGGAAGTCAAATTATCAAGCCGATAAGAGGCGATCATTTCTTGATCAAATCCAATAAAAGCAGGGGCTTCTAGCGGCGTTAAAAAAAGATCCAAACTTAAAATTTTTTGAAAGCCATTTTGAGTACAAAGAATCTCGCCTAGACGCTTTCCTTTAGAGGAAAGAGAAAATACAGGCTTTAAATGATCCTGCTTATGTAAAAGAATCCCCTTCTCCCCGATCGATCGATCCAGATGAAGCGCTAAACTTGGGATTAAAATAGGATGTTCTTTTAAGTGAACTCTCTTTGCCTGGACTTGTCCCTGATCTGTTACTCCAACAATTCTTCCTGCAATGCTTAAGTCACGATCCATCCAAGTATGTAAGAGAGGGGCTCCATAAATTTCTGTATTTAATTCGCCGATATCTGCACTTCCGCAATCATAATTCGGTTTCAACTTCAGACAAGGACTATCAATATGGGAAGCTAGCAATATTGCAGAAGAAGGAGCTTTTTGAGGAACGCGAAAAGCTGCAACAAGAGAGCCATCCCGAACAACAAAATAACCCCTCCCTGCTTCTATTTGCCATTTTTTTTCCTCATGAAGCGGAGAAAATCCCGCTAAACTCAATCGAGAAATGATTTCATCTACCGCATGATAAGCCGTTGGAGAATTCTGAATGAATGTAAGGAAATCGTGAGCTATAGAAACCATTTTGACATCACTTTATGGGTTTAAGAACCTCTTCTTCTAAATACTTGTGCAGCACTTTTGGCACAAGGACTGATCCATCTTCTTGCTGATTATTTTCTAATAACGCAACCATAAGACGTGATGTGGCTACACCTGATCCATTTAACGTATGCACAAATTGTGGCTTTTCATTTTTCTCTCGGTATCGTATTTGAGATCTGCGCGCTTGAAAATCGGTGCAATTAGAAACAGAGGACACCTCATAATAACGATTTTGACCCGGAAGCCATACTTCAACGTCTATGGTTTTTGCTGCGGCAAAGGACATGTCTCCTGTGGTGAGCAACATATTTCGATAATGAAGCCCCAGTCCCTGTAATACCTCTTCAGCGCTCAAAAGCATCTTCTCATAAATCTGTTCGCTATCATCCGGTTTACATAAACAAAAAAGCTCCACCTTATTGAATTGATGCGTACGAATCAGGCCCCTTTCCTGACTTCCCGCTGCACCCGCTTCTCTCCGAAAACACGGCGTATAGGATGTGTAGCAAAGAGGCAGATGATCCCCTTCAATTGTTTCTTCCGCATGCATCCCGTTGAGCGCAACCTCTGCTGTTGGAATTAAATAAAGGTGATAGTCTTTATCAAAAATTTTGAAAAGTTGATTTTCAAACTTAGGCAGCTGTCCTGACCCATACATCGTTTCCGGTCGAACTAATAATGGGGGAATGATCTGCATAAACCCATTTTTGCGGTGAGTATCTAACATATAATTCAGAAGGGCCCATTCCAACCGCGCTCCCATATCTTTGTAAAGAGGCCATCCCGATCCCGCAATTTTAGCCGCGCGAGTAAAATCAAAAAGACCCAAACTCTCATTCAATTCAACATGGTTTTTAAAAGGGAAAGAAAAAGTTCTTTTGGTTCCAAACTCTTTAATGCAAACATTGTCTTTCGCACTCGGTGAAACAGGGATCTCATCTAGAGGAAGGTTCGGTAAACTTGCAAAGGCCTGATGAAATTCCCGTTCCATTTGAGAAGCTTCTACATCATGAAAAGAAATTTTTTCGTTAAGAGACTCTACTTCCGCAGTCAAGGACGAAAAATCTTCCTTTTTTTGTTTTTTAAAACCAATTTCTTTGGAAAGGTGATTCTTTTTCGCCTTCATCTCTTCGAGATTTGTTTTTAATCCACGAATTTTTTCATCAAGAGACATAATTGGCATTAAATCAATATCAGGAATCTTGTTTTTCAAACGTCTTTCAAAAGACTTGGGGTCCTTACGAAGTTCTTTTATATCCAGCATAACAAACACTCACTTTCAAGAATCCCATGAGGATAGCGAAAAATCGATTTCTTTTCACTATTGCAATAGGCTCTCTCTTTTGATACACTTCCCCTTTTGAACTAATTTTGCGGACACCTGATGAAAACCTCTTACCCAATAGCTAAAACCCCCCTCATCCTCCGCTATCATCGCCTGATGGATGCTTTTGCAAAATCCGACGATGAAAGAGATTTTTACCTCGATAAAGTAGAAGGTTTTCTCCTCTATGTAGACCTAGACAAAGGAACCGAAGAAATCGAAGCCCTCGAAACAGAAATCAAAGAACATTCCGACCGCTATTGCTTAATTCCAAAAATGACTTTCTATGAAGTTAAAAAATTTATGGAAGGATTTGTCCATGAAAAAGTCTACGATATAGATACAAAAGAAAAATTACTCGATATTATTACTTCAAAAGAAGCCCGAGAACATTTTCTTGAATTCATTTACGATCATTTAAGCGAACTAGAAAAATGGCAGCTCTATTATCAAGAGCGCTCCCGCATCAGAATTATTGAATGGCTGCGCCTTCTTAAAATTCAATTTGTTTTTGAAGAAGACCTTGAGATAAATAAAAATTTATTAGAAAAAGTCAAAAGGTCTCTATTTGAAACGAAAGTTCCAAAAGACATCTCCGGAGCTCGAGACGCACTTCTCACCAAGTCAAAGACCTATTACTCAAATGAAGCCTTAAATCCGCGCCCAAAACGAGGCCGCCCCCCGAAACAAATTGTTAAAATAGAAACAGAACCGCAAGTAACTGTAGATATTTACACACAAGTCCCTAGTGCCTGCCGCCAATTCCTTTATATCCCAGACATTGCATCTGCAGCCTCGGTAACATTCTCTTCCAAATTTGAAACAGAAGAACACCTTCTCTCCTCCCTACGAGGAAGTTCTCGTATCCTCGTTGATGAAAAATTAGAAGCCCTCTCCCAAAGACTCGAATCCCTGCGCCACTTATCCGACAAACTCGCGGGAGCGGACAAATTTTTCAGCTTGGATCAGGGTAAAAAATCTTTTCAACAACCTGTTAAAGCTCCCCACAAGGAAGTCAAAGCTGAACTTCTTGCTGAAGGGAAGGCCACCAAAGTCGAATCTGCGATTGGAGAAATTCTTCCCAAAAAGAGAGGCCGCCCTCGCAAAGATGAAAAGCCTGAAGAGTTTGTAGCGCAGCGCCGGCGTCGTTTTGCCATTAAAAAAGTCTCTCAAATTAAGACTACATCGAAGAACAAAAAACGCTAGGTTCTTTATATATGAACTGTCTATAATCTCCCTCATATGAGCACACACTGCATTAAAAAAAGTCGTGATACTTTACTCCAAGATCTTCTTGGAATTGCTCAAGATATAGCCCCTTCCTCTCCAATTGATCGCGCGCATGCATTAAAAGTTTTACAAGCTATGCACTTGACCCGTTTTATGGACGATAAAATGGGGAAACTAGTCCGCCAAAATAAAGGAGCGACCTTCCACCTAGGAGTCTCCGGCCATGAAATGATAGGAGCCATTGCAGCACTTTCTTTAATTCCTGGAACAGACTGGGCTCTCCCCTATTATCGCGACCGGGCATTCGCTGTTGGCCTTGGATGTACCCCCGAAGACCTTTTCGCCTCTTTCCTAACACGAGACATCCTCAACCATTCCGGTGGAAGAATGATGCCCGAGCATTTTTCTCAAAGAAATCTTCGCATTCCCTGCCAGTCTAGTTGTGTAGGCTCCCAATTTTTACAAGCTGTAGGCGTTGCCAAATCTGCCCAACTCCGCAATACGCAAGAAGTTGTATACGTATCAGGAGGCGATGGATCCACCTCCCAAGGCGATTTTCACGAGACGCTTAACTTTGCTTGCATCCATAATCTCCCCTTAATCATCGTCATCCAAGATAATGGCTGGGCTATTTCCGTGCCTACAGAAGAGCAAACAGCCGGGAAAACCATTGCTAAAATGGCCCGCGGCTACGAAGGCCTTACCGTTTTTGAAGTCGATGGCTGCGATTACCTCCAAACTTCTCACGCCCTTTCTCAAGCAGTCTCTAAAGCTCGCGCAAATCTTGGACCAAGCCTTGTCGTTGCCAAAGTCCCTCGAATCGCGGCGCACAGCAATAGTGACGATCCAAAAAAATATAAATGCGATGCAGATTTCGCACGAGATATTCTTTGCGATCCGATTCCTCGTTTTGAACAGTTACTGATCAAACAGGGACACCTCACTCTACAAGAACTTGAAGAATTACGAGAGCAAGCCCAACAAAAAATTGAAGAAGCAGCTCTATTTGCAGACCAACTCCCCTTTCCCAATCGATCTGAAGCTGCCGACAAAGTATTTAAACCCTTTTCTTTCCCCGAAACACCCATTGATCCGCCCGGAGAATCGATCGTTCTCATGGATGCACTCAACCATGCACTGATTGAAGAAATGCAAAAAGATCCTGGTGTTGTCGTCTTTGGAGAAGATGTTGCGCATGGGAAAGGCGGAGTCTTTGGCATCACAAGATCCCTCACAGACAAGTTTGGAGTCGACAGGTGTTTCAATACCCCTCTTGCTGAATCGACAATCATCGCGCTAGCCATTGGTCTATCTTTTGATGGATTTCATAAACCTGTTGCTGAAATTCAATTTGCCGATTACTCCTGGACTGGGATGAATCAACTTTTCAATGAACTTTCAAGCATGTATTACCGATCCAACGGCGAATGGAACTGTCCCGTTGTCATTCGAATGCCTTATGGTGGTTACATTCAGGGAGGCCCTTACCACTCTCAAAGCATTGAAGCCTTTCTCTCCCACTGCCCCGGATTGAAAGTGGTGATCCCGAGCAATGCAGCGGATGCCAAACGGCTTCTTAAAACAGCCATTCGAGATCCCAATCCCGTTATTTTCCTCGAGCACAAAGCCCTCTATCGCCAACGCCTTTTCTGCGCTCGTCCAGAAACCGGCCCGGAAGAACTCCTCCCCTTTGGCCAAGCAAATATCGTCCGCAACGGGACTGATATCACATATGTGGGCTGGGGAATGACCGCAATGATGGGTTCAGAGATTGCGGAAACACTCTCTAAAGAAGGTATTTCCATTGAAGTGATCGACCTTCGCACCCTTGTACCTCTTGATTTTACAACCGTCCTTCATTCCATCAAGAAAACAGGGAAATTATTGATTGCGCACGAAGCTCCCCGCAATTGCGGATTTGGAGCAGAACTCGCAGCCCGTGCCGCAGAAGAGGCATTTCATTATCTCGATGCCCCTGTGCAGAGAATTGGGAGCAAAGACTGCCCCGTCCCGTATTGCAAGGATCTCGAAGACGAAGTTCTCCCCCAGAAAAAAGATATCGAAAAAGAACTTCGCATACTTGCTAGTTATTAACGATCTATTAAAGCGAGTCCTAAAAACCGTTTTCCTCGTCTCTTAGAAAGCATCTCTGATTTATGCGCCCTTATTTCAGAAATATTTTTATGATAAGATGTTTTTAATCTCTCAAATTTTGTCCGTTTTTCCTGAATTTGATACTGAGCCGATCTCTTATCTTGTACTCGTAAATTGACTCTTTTCTCTTCCAATGCCTGATCCATATGAATGAGATGATGCAGTAAACTCTCTTGTGTTTTTTGAAAAGCTGCGAGCTCTACTTCAGAAAGTTCTGTTAAGTTGACATAGTGAATCGCCTCTGCATTGCAGATGAGTCTATCTAGTGTTGCATCGATTTCCATCAAGATTTCTTCGCCAACCATAACGCCCTCCATGGGATAGGTAGTATAATTCTATTCTTTAAATGAAATCGGTTAATTTTTCAAAACATAAATATTATTTTATTAATTTTACACTTTCTAATCCCAACCTTCCGCAGGAAATTCCGGGAGACAATGACCTGATTTCCGATGATAAAATATAAAAGTAAGAGCAAAAGCAATAATCATTACACCTGCTAAAACAAAATGAATTACGGAGAAACTCGCTACTTCCGCTAGATATCTTGCATCAGGAAGAGAAGAATCTTTCCTCCAACGGTACATTTCCACTGTGTGCATACAAAAACCAATGAGAGCAATCCCGAAGGTCCCAGCTAATGTTCTTAACGTCGCAATCATACCAAATCCCACCCCAAGTTTATGAGCAGGGAGGGCCTTCATAGCTGCTGAATAAGAAGGGGTAAAAATAAGAGGAGCCCCCATACTAAAAGCAAAAAGAGCAACGAATAAACTAGACAAAGAAGGTGTTGGAGAAAACCCAAGCCATACGAAAGAAAAAATCAATAAACAATACCCAATTGCTACGGGAAGTCTCGAACCAAATCGATCCGATAAAAAACCACCAAGAGACGAAAAAAACATCACAGGAAGAGAGGAAATAAACGTAATAAACCCAGCCATATAAGGAGAATAGCCTAAAACTGTTTGATAATAAATCGCACGAAATATACTAATCATCAAAATAAAATTAGTCAAAAAAATACTAATATTAACAGCTGAAAATAAAGAATTTTTAAACAAAGAGAGATCAAGAAACGGATGAAGCGATTTTTTTTCTCTTTTTATAAGAAAAACAAAACTTATAACAGCCAAACTCACAATCCCACATGTTTTTAAAGAAAGCCAACTCCAATCTCTTCCGTCCATAAATACAATCGTCAAGCTTGCTGCGAAAATAGCAAAATATCCAAGAGCTAAAAAATCTATTTTCCCTTTTTTAGGAATGGAAGGAGAAAGAAAAAACAGAGAAGAACAAAAGCCTATCAAGGCAATTGGCCAATTAATCCAAAAAATCCAGCGCCAAGAAATCGCTTCTGTTAAATATCCCCCAACAAAAGGTCCTAAAATTGTAGAGAAAGAAGCAATGCTTACACTCAATCCCAACCCTCTTCCTCTCTGATGAGAAGGAAATACAGATGCAAATAGAGCGCTCAAAGCAGGAATCATCAACGCAGCACCCACACCCTGTAAAGCCCTTGCACTAATGAGCATTTCTATATTTTGACTCACTCCACACAAAACAGAAGAAAGAGTAAAAATCAAGAGCCCTAACTGAAAAGTGAATCGATGCCCAATTCGATCTCCTAACTTCCCTCCCGCAATAGCAAATATCGTAGTAAAAAGAAGATAAATATTCACAGACCATTCTAAAGAAAGGCTGCTTACATGCAATTCTCTTTGAATCGTCGGAAGCGCAACAGGAAGAATTGTTTGATCCATGAAAATCATGATTTGAGCAGGGCTCAGCGCAGCTAAGGCCCACCAATGACTTCGTTTTTGTTTAAACATGAGTTTCTCAAGAGTTATGAGCGTTATGTCAAAAGTTGCAAATTTTAACAAGAGAGAATAGACTCTTTCTTCATATGTTTGGGTTTTGTCCACTAGCTTCCGGATCAAAAGGGAATTCGATTTTTGTCGGGACAAAAAACACACGCGTACTCATCGACGTAGGACTCAATTATTCAACACTCATCAAAAGACTTGAAGAAATCCAGATAGATCCCAAGACAATTCAGGCCGTCCTCATCACCCATGAACATACGGATCATATTCAAGGACTTCGCCTTTTGACTCAGCGACTAAACATTCCAGTTCTTGCGAATTCAGAAACAGCAAAAGGGATCTATGCCGCACTCAATATTCGCCCACAATTTAAAATTTTCACAACAGGAGAGATGTTTGAATTCGGAGATCTAGCAATCCATCCTTTCAGCATCCCCCACGATACACTTGACCCAGTAGGATTCACAATCAGTACGCAAGGCCTAAAATTTGGTTTTTGTGCAGATCTTGGCCACGTGACATCTCTTGTAAGAAAACAACTAGAACGATGCGATTATTTATACCTAGAAGCAAACCATCAGCCCTCGATGGTTCACGCATGTAATCGCCCAAACACCTATAAGCAGCGGGTTCTTGGCAAACAGGGACATCTCTCCAATGAAGAA
>Ga0066600_10000467_pt1 | contig 14808 bp, 10 predicted proteins | sample Lowcelwee11metaG_FD_59486 | JGI IMG/M metagenome (GOLD analysis project Ga0066600, IMG submission 59486) | Freshwater pond sediment microbial communities from the University of Edinburgh, under environmental carbon perturbations - Low... | ecosystem: Environmental > Aquatic > Freshwater > Pond... | reverse complement strand
GGCCTTCGGCCGCCAGGGCCGCAAGACGATCGAGGAGGGCAGCGAGTGGGGCCTCTTCGAGCTGCTCGAGCGCAGCAGCAAGGTCCCGGACTACGCCGGCGAGGAGGTGATCGAGTTCAAGTTCGACCTCGCCGCCTTCAACCTCGGCATGCTCGAGGTCCGGCTCAAGCCGACGCGGGTGCGCGGCGGCACGGCCTTCTTCGGGCTGCCCAACGGCAACCGGACCTTCCTGAGCCTGCTGCGCGCGGCCAACGTGCTGCCGCCGAAGCGCCTGTTCACCAACGGGGGCTGCCAGTGAGCTCGGTGCTGGAGGGCCTGCTGGAGGGCCTCGGCGCCGCGGAGCGCGAGCCGGTGGCGCGCGGGCTGGCGCGGGTGCTGCGGGTCGCTAGCGCCGGTGGTCGCCGCGGCTTCGAGCAGATCGACGCGGCCTTCGTCGACGCGCTGATCTCCGGCGTGACCCGGCGCATGAGCGATCAGATCGACGAGCTGCTGCACCACCCGGATGTCCAGCGGCTCGAGGCCGCCTGGCGCGGCCTCGCCTTCGTCGTCGAGCGCGTGCAGTTCGAGGAGAACATCCAGGTCGAGATCCTCAACTGCACCAAGCAGGACCTCGCCGACGACTTCGCCGACGCCCCGGAGATCCCCAAGTCCGGCCTCTATCGCATCGTCTACAGCGCGACCTTCGCGACCTTCGGCGGCAAACCCTACGGCCTCATCTGCGCCGACTACGAGTTCGGACCCGGCGCCGAGGACCTCGGCCTCCTGCGCCAGTGCGCCGCCGTCGCGGCCATGGCCCACGCCCCCTTCATCGCCAACGTCGGCGCCGAATTCTTCGGCCTCCAGTCCCACGCCCAGCTCCCCCGCGTCCGCGACCTCTCCGCCATCCTCGCCGGCCCCCGCTACCGACTCTGGCACTCCCTCCGCGAGACCGAGGACGCCCGCTACGTCGGCCTCTGCCTGCCTCGCTTCCTGCTGCGCGCCCCCTACCGCCCCGACACCGACCCCTTCCAGGAGCTGCGCTTCCGCGAACACGTCGAGGACGACCACGAGCACCACCTGTGGGGCCACGCATCCTTCGCCTTCGCCGCCCGCGCCGCCGACTCCTTCGCCCGCTATCGCTGGTGCGTCTACATCATCGGCTCGCGCGGCGGCGGCCTGATCGAGGACCTCGTCCGTCACCCCTTCCCGACCATGCGCGGCCTGACCAACCGCTGCCCCGTCGAGTGCCTGATGACCTCGCGGGTCGAGCACGCCCTCGCCGACGAGGGCTTCATCGGCCTCGTGCACGACCGCGCCTCCGGCCACGCGATGTTCCACTCGGCGCCCTCGGCCCAGCGACCGCGTCGCCAGACCGACACCGAGGAGGGCCGCGCCGCCTGGGCCGCCGAGCGCCTCGGCGCCCAGCTGACCTACGTGTTCCTGGTCTCTCGCCTCGCGCACTACCTCAAGCGAGTGCAGCGCGAGCGCATCGGCCAGTGGGACAGCCGCGATGTGCTGCAGAAGGAGCTCGACATGTGGCTGCGCCAGTACATCTCGGACGTCGACGACCCGCACTGGGAGACCCGCGCCCGTCGACCGCTGCGCAAGGCCGCGATCGTCGTCGAGCAGGTCCCCGGACAGACCGGCTGGTACCGCTGCCACCTGAAGCTCCAGCCGCACCTGACGCACAACGCCGCGTCCTTCAGCCTCTCGCTGCTCGGTCGCCTCGAGCGCGGAACAGACAGTCGCGAGTGAGGTTCACCCCATGCCGATCGCCGAAGTCATCCTGAAGGAAGCCGAAGCCCTCGCGGCGCCGATCTCCGCCGCCGACCCCTCGGGCAAGAACCCCGCCGGCGACGAGCGCTACCAGGAGCTGCGCGTCGAGGTCGACAAGGAGAGCGCGCCGACCGGCGAGCCCGTCCGCTGGCCCCGCGTCGGCCAGCTCGGCGCCGAGATCCTGCAAAAGGTCGCCAAGGACCTGCTCGTCGCCGGTTACATGGCCTACGGCATGTTCCGCGCCCGCGGCCTCCAGGGCCTCGCCGTCGGCTTCGTGACCGTCGATCTGCTGTTCGAGCGCCACTGGGACGGCATGTTCCCGCCCGTCGCCCGCCTCAAGGGCCGCGGCACCGCCCTGCGCTGGCTGCTCGAGCACGCCATCGCCGGCGTCTCCAGCTACAGCCCGCAGCCCGCCGACCGTGCGGCCATCAACGCCCTCATCGAGAGCAGCCGCTCGCTCCGCGGCCGCGCCCGCGAGCAGCTCGGCGACCACGTGCCCTCCTTCAAGGAGTGGACCGACCTGCTCGAGAGCCTGCGCCAGACCCTCCCGCCCGAGGCCGAGGCCCCGCCCGAGCCCGCGCCGGTCGCCGCGCCGGTCGCCGTCGAAGCGCCTGTCGTGAAGGACATGTCCCCGGGGACATCCACGCCGGCCGTCGCCGCATCGGCCGCGCCCGCGAAGGACCCGCCGGCCGCGCCCGCGGGGCCCGACCCGAGGGCCCTCGCCGCGCCCTGGCTCGCGCCGATCCCCGGCCCCAACCCGGCGGGCAGCGACGCGACCGGCAGCGAGGAGTACCAGGGCCTGCTCGCCGAGGTCGACAAGCTGCAGTCGCCCTCGGGCGGCACCGTCGCCTGGCCCAAGGTGATCCAGGCCGGCGACGTCGTGCTCAAGCGCCAGGCCAAGGACCTGCGCGTCGCCTGTCACCTCGCCCTCGGCCGCTATCGCAGCGAGGGCCTGGCCGGCCTCGCCCTCGGCCTCTCCGTGCTCGCCGAGGTCAGCGACGAGTACTGGGACACGATGCAGCCGCCCGCCAACCGCGTGCGCGGCCGCCTCGGCGCCCTGCGCGGCCTGCTCGATCAGCTCGAGCCCGAGCTCACCGTCTACCAGCCCAGGCCCACCGACCGGGCCGCGATCGCCGAGCTCAAGGTCGCGATCACACGCCTGCAGGCGGTCCTGCGCGCCCGCCTCGCCGACCAGGCCCCGCCGCTGCGCCTGCTGATCCAGACCGTCGATCAGCTGGCGATGACCGTCGTCGAGCCGCCACCGCCACCGCCACCGCCACCGCCACCTGTCCCTCAGGCCAGGCCGCCCGAGCCCGTGACGCCGGCCAAGGCACCGCCACCGCCCGTGACGGCACCCGTCGCCCCGCCGCCCGTGACGCCGACTCCGGCTGCCCCGGCCGTCAGCGCGCCGGCTCCCATCGCGGCCGCGCCGAGCGGCGACCTGGCCAACTCGGCGGCGATCGACCGGTTCCTGCGCGGGCTCGGCGAGGAGCTGGTCAAGCTCGCGGCGGCGCTGCGACGGGCCCGCAGCGCCGACCCGCTGGCCTACCGACTGATCCGCACCGGCCTCTATGTCTACATCGCCGCGCCGCCGCCGAGCCAGGCCGACGGCAGCACCTCGATCCCCGGCGTGAACGAGAAGGAGCGCGAGCGCCTGGAGGCCATGCGCAGCAACGGCCGCTGGGCCGAGCTGCTCGAGACCTGCGAGTCGATGCTGCCGATGAACCGCTACGCGCTCGACCTGCATCGCTTCAGCGCCGAGGCGCTGCGCGGGCTCGGCGGCGATCACGAGGTCGGCCGCCGCGCCCTGCTGTCCGAGCTCGGCGCCCTGCTGAACCGCCTGCCGCAGGTGCTCGGCTTCAAGGATCGCGACGGCGCCCCGCTGGCGAACGACGCGACGCGCAGCTGGATCGAGGCCGAGGTGCTCGGCGGTGGGAAGCCTGGCGGCGGCGCGACCGGCTCCGCGGCCCCCGCCGCGAGCGCGGCGGCCCCCGCCGGGTTCACCATGCCGGTCGTCGCCGCGGCCCCGCCCGGCGCCGAGCAGGCCCAGCTCAAGGCACTGTTCGCTGCCAACAAGCGCGACGAGGCCCTGCGCCTCGCCGCCGCGCTGATCCAGCAGGCCGCGAGCGGCCGCGAGAAGTTCCTGCGCCGCCTCGAGCTCGCCGAGACCTGCCTCGACGGCAAAGATCCGGCCCTCGCGCGGACCCTCTTCACCGGCCTCGCCGCCGAGATCGAGGCCCTGCGCCTCGACACCTGGGAGCCCGCGCTCGCCGTGCGCGGCCTCGATGGCCTCGCCCGCAGCATCCCGAAGAACCAGCCCGCCGACAAGCCGGCCCTCGACGTCGCGCTCACCCGCCTCGCGGCCCTCGATCCGCTGCGCGCCGCGACCCTGCGTTGAGCCCTCGCACCACGATTGCGCGCACCACGATTGCGCGCACCACGAATGCGCGCACTTCGGGCGGCGCGAGCGGCCCGCGGGCTCACGGGCGGCCGCGTGAGCTGGTCGCCCGCTGCGAACAGCGATAACCTCGCGGGGCTTCGTGCTCCGCGTATGTTGAAGATCCGACAGCGCCAGGTCGACGCCGGGCGCATGCACGAGGCGAGCGTCGCATTCGCGGGCGACTCCTACAACGTCCCACGCGGCAATCGCGGGGGAGAGTGACGATGCCAGCCAGGCTCCCACCCTACAGCGCGCTCAAGAAGCACTTTCCGGCGCTCGAGGCCGACAAGGTCAAGGCCATGATCGGCGGCAACGTCAACGCCGACTACATCACCAACTGCTGCACGATCCGGATGAGCCGCGCCCTCAACGGCGCCGGCGCGCCGATCCCCAAGGGCTTCCCGGGCATGGTGACGGTCAGCGGCGCCGACGGCAAGCGCTACGCGATCCGCGTCAAGGAGTTTCGCGTGTACCTGCGCGCGACCTACGGCGCGCCGACCCTGAGCGCCCGCGGCGGCGCCGTCGCGGACAGCTTCCGCGGCAAGCCGGGCATCATCGTCTTCGACGTGAGGATCTGGAGCGACGCCTCGGGGCACGTCGACCTGTGGGACGGCTCGACCTGCGCCTATCACGGCTACTGGGCCGAGGCCGCCGAGGTGCAATTGTGGCAAGTGCCCGCGGCAGTCAGTGGCCTGCGCGACGCGGCCTTGCGATCGAGTGAATCGGGCGGGGGACTGTAAATGGACGTATCCAAGCTGTTGGTGCTGATCGGCAACCGGTCGGCATTCACCTTCGAGGTCGAGGGCTATGAGGGTCCGCTGCGGGTCGTCCGCTTCGCGGGCGACGAGGGCCTGAGCCGCATCTTCGAGTTTCAGATCGAGGTCGCCAGCGACGGCGCCGAGCTCGATGACTACGTCGGCAAGACCGGCGTGCTGACCATCGAGGGCATCGACGAGCCCCGCCACGTGCACGGCTTCATCCGCCACGCCGAGTACGTCGGCGAGTCGCGCAACTATCTGCTCCACGAGCTGGTGCTCGTCCCCCAGATCTGGCGCCTGCAGAACCGCCAGGACTGCCGCATCTTCCAGGAGATGCGCACGCCGGACATCATCCAGCAGGTGCTCGTCGAGGCCGGCGTGCCCACCGACAAGTTCCGCTTCGACCTCAGCGGCACCTACGCCCCTCGCAACTACTGCGTGCAGTACCGCGAGAGCGACCTCGACTTCATCAGCCGGCTGCTGGAAGAGGACGGCATCTTCTACTTCTTCGAGCACACGCCGGACAAGCACGTGCTGGTGATGGCCGACAAGCCCGGCGCCCACCCGGCGATCCCCGGCAACCCGGTGCTGTGGTTCAACCCGCCCGGCGGCTTCGTCAACGACCGCGAGCACGTCGACGCGTTTCGCTTCGGCCAGTCGGTGCGACCGGGCCGGGTCAGCCTGCGCGACTTCTACTTCCCGAAGCCCGACGCGAAGATGGAGGTCAACGAGGCCTCGGACCGCGACCCCGAGCTCGAGGTCTACGACTACCCGGGCGAGTACCGCGACCCCGAGCGCGGCGCGCCCGACCGCGGCGCGACGATCGCCCGCACCCGGCTCGAGGCGCTGCAGGTGCCCCGCCGCCTCGGCAACGGCAACAGCGACTGCATGCGGCTGGTGGCCGGGCACACCTTCACGCTGCAGGCGCACCCCGCCAACGAGTTCAACCGCGCGTACAAGCTGGTGCGGGTGGTCCACCACGCGGCCCAGCCGCAGGTGCTCGACGAGGACGCCTCGGGCGAGTTCAGCTACCACAACGAGTTCGTGTGCATGGAGAGCTCGGTGCCGTTTCGGCCGGCGCGCGTGACCCCGCGGCCCTTCGTGCGCGGGATCCAGTCGGCGACGGTGGTCGGTCCCCAGGGCGAGGAGATCCACACCGACGAGCAGGGCCGGGTCAAGGTCCAGTTCCACTGGGACCGCCGCGGCGCCCACGACGAGCACAGCTCGTGCTGGATCCGCGTCAGCCAGCTGTGGGCGGGCCCGGGCTGGGGCGCGATGTTCCTGCCGCGCATCGGCCACGAGGTCCTGGTCGACTTCATCGAGGGCGACCCCGACCGCCCGATCGTCACCGGCCGCGTCTACCACGGCCTCAACGACACCCCGTACCGGCTGCCGCAGGAGAAGACCAAGAGCACCATCAAGTCCGACAGCTCGCTCGGCGGCGGCGGCTTCAACGAGTTCCGCTACGAGGACCGCAAGGGCGACGAGCAGGTGTTCCTGCACGCCGAGCGCAACCTCGACATCTGGGTCAAGAACGACCGCATGGAGGCGATCCGTCACGACCGTCACCTGATCGTCGGCGACACGGCCAACGGCAAGGTCGGCACCAAGTGCGAGGCGGTGCTCCTGGACAAGCACGTCAAGGTCCACCGCCACGAGCACCGCCACAACGGCGGCGACGTGTACCTGCGCATCGGCGGCGTCGACGGCGACGGCCACCAGCACGTGACGATCGAGGCCAACCAGCACGAGCGCATCGAGAAGGACGCGCACCTGCACGTCAAGGGCAAGCGCCTGGTCAAGGTCGACCAGAAGGAGTCCCACATCGTCGAGGAGGACAGCCACAGCTACACGCGCAAGCTGCACGCGCTGGAGGCCGGCCAGGAGCTGCACCTGAAGGCGCCGAAGATCGTGATCGAGGCGACCACCGCGATCACGATCAAGGGCCCGGGCGGCTTCATCACGATCGACGCCAGCGGCGTGGTCGTGCAGGGCACGCTGGTCCGCATCAACAGCGGCGGCTCGGCGCTGAGCGGCAGCGGGGCCAACCCGGACACGGCGGTGGACCCGACGCTGGCGAACCCGCTGGACCCCACCCTCGCCGACAGCGGCGGCTGATCGACCCGGAGACCTCATGCCACCCGCAGCCCGCATCACCGACTTCCACTCCTGCCCGCTCCCGAATCACGTCGGTGGGCCCGTCATCGTCGGCGAGGCGACCGTGCTGATCGGCTACATGCCGGCGGCCCGCGTCGGCGACCAGCTGGTCTGCGCGCTCGGCCCCGACAGCATCTCGAAGGGCGAGGACACCGTGCTGATCGGCAACTCGCCGGCGGCCCGCATCGGCGACCCGACCAGCCACGGCGGCAAGGTCGTCGTCGGCTGTCCGACGGTGATCATCGGCTCCGTCGCCCAGGTCGCCACCCTCAAGACCGACCGCCCCTTCTGCGAGGAGTGCGAGCGCAAGCGTCGCAAGCGCGAGGCGGCGGCGGCGGTGACGGTCTCCCTCAGCACCCCGGCGAAGGCCAACGTCGGCACCGGCCTGCACCTCGGACCGGCCGCGACCCAGGCCAAGCCCGCGGCCCAGGCCGCGGTGATCCAGGACAGCAAGCCCTGCGACTTCGATGTCGTCGAGCTGAAGTGCACGCATTGCGGCAAGGACCGCACGATCGCCGGCGTGAAGTTTCAGCTCGACGCCCAGGGCAAGCCGCAGGGCGACCACGTGAAGTCCCCCAACAAGAAGCGGCCGTTCTTGCCCGACCGCTTCGAGGTCATCGCCGACGAGGAGATCACCGTCAAGATCTCCGGCGGGCCCGGCTATCACGACGGCAAGCACCCGATGATCACGCTGACCCCGCCCGCCGCGATCGGCGGCGAGCCGGTGGTCGTGCACGGCAAGACCAGCCACAACTTCAAGATCGCCTACACCCAGGGCTGGTTCGAGCAGCGCCTCAAGGCGAGCAAGGGCCTCGGCTTCGGCGGCGCGCTCAAGCAGCTCTTCTTCCCCGCGCCGCTGGCCTACGGCCTGCGCGTCGAGGCCTGCGGGGCGCGCAAGCAGGGGGCGACCTTCGCCGCGCTCGCCCAGTCGATCCACGCCTACCCCGGCGACATCTTCAAGATCGCGCTGAGCTTGCCCGCGGTGAAGAAGGTCGAGAAGCAGTCGTTCTCCGGCAAGGAGGGCGCGTCCACGGTCAAGGAGTCGAGCCAGACGGTATCGAAGGGCTATCAGGGCAGCTCGCACACGAAGAGCGAGGCGCTGAGCACCGGCGGCCCGACCCAGAGCTACGCGATCAAGGAGACCGTCATCGACCGCCGCGGCGGCGTCGAGCAGACCCAGAAGGTCACCCAGAGCCAGGACGGCACGCTCGCCTACACCGACGACATCGAGGCCAAGAAGGCCGGCGACCACGCGGCGATGGCGACGGCCAAGAGCATCGAGATCAGCCGCAACGACGCGGACATCACCCACTCGTTCAAGATCGCCGAGTTCATCGAATTCGTCGCCGACCTGCGCGAGAAGTGCATGGACGTGATCGACTTCATCCGCGCGCTGGCCAACAAGAGCCCGAAGATCGGATGGAGCCTGAGCTTCTCGCTCGAGCTGCTGAGCGGCACCCTCGAGTACAGCTGGGGCTACAAGGAGTGGAGCAAGGACCACACCGTCTATCGCTACTGGAAGATCGAGGCGGCGCTGACGGTGATCAGCTGCAAGCTCGAGCTGGCCTGCGGCGTCGAGCTGCTCAAGGCCAAGGCCCAGGTCTACGGGGCGCTGAGCGCCGACCTGAAGGTCAGCGCCAGCAAGGAGGCCAATCCCGACGCGGTCGGCCTGGCCGCCAGCGTCTCGGCGGCGCTGTCCCCCGGCGGCGAGATCGGGGTGCGCGGGGTGCTGGGCGACTGGATCGAGGTGATCGGCAAGATCAACGCCGGCTTCGAGGGCTCGACCAAGATCGACCTGTCGCCCTTCAAGTGGACCTTCAAGGTCGAGCTGTCCGAGGGCAAGGGCAGCTTCGTGGCCCGCAGCAAGTTCGGCCTCAGCTACGAGGGCAAGCGGACGCTGTGGGACAAACGTGACATCCTGACCGAGAGGACGATCATCGGCTGATGGCGACCCACCCGCCCGTCTACTTTCTCAATGTGTCCATCCGCGGCTACCGGGCGGAGGTCTTCGTCAACGGCGCTCCGATCGTGCACACGCCGCTCGACGCGGCCTACACCGCGATCCCCTCGGTCAGCGAGTGGATGATCGAGGGCAGCAACGAGATCACGGTGGAGATCGCCGAGCGCGCGCCGGTGGCGAAGACGCCGGACCCCGACTCGCCGCAGCGCCTGATCGTCCAGCTCTGCCAGGGCGAGCTCGGCGAGATGGTCGCGCCCGGCCAGGAGCAGGTGCTCTGCGAGATCCGCCACTCGCCCGCGTCGGACCCCGGCCCGCGTCCTCCCGCCCGCCTGCTGCAAAAGTATCCGCTCGCCCGCTGGCCCCGCTGGGCCTGGCAAGACGCGCCGGTCTTCGCCGACGACGAGGCCGCCGACGCCGAACTGTGGATGTTCCTCGAGTCGGTGCACGACGAGCTCGGCGATCGGCGCATCGACGCGGTCCTCGCCCGTGAGCGGGTCAAGTTCGCCGAGCTCGGCCCGCTCTACGGCAGCAGCCCCGCCGAGGCGGCGGCCCTGACCCGCGCCCAGTTCGCCGAGCTCGCGGGCATGGCCCCCTGGTCGGTGGCCCCGATCGAGCGCGACGAGGTGCAGCTGCGCCGCTGCTGCGGCGGCCGCGTCGTCGAGCTGCGAGGCGCCGACGGCCGCGCCGCGCTGCGCGGCGGTGCGAGCATGCAGGACGCGGCCTGGTCGCTGTATGCATTCGTCGCCCGGGTCAACGGGCTGCTCGAGATCATTCGCTGAAGCGGAGGGGCCGTGCGCGCGGCCCATCCGGAGATCAGCGCGTCAGGGGATCGATGCGAGCGCAGGCGAGGTCGTGGTCCGGGTCCTCGACGAAGAACGCCTCGACCACGCCATCGAACCATGGCCTGCGCTCCTCGGCGTCGCAGCTGTGCATGTACACGCGGAGGACCTCGGGGTCGTGGAACCGGAAGTACACCGGGTCCTCGCTGCCATCGAGCTCGGCCATCAGGAACTTGCGGAGGTGCCGGCGCAGCTCGAGCAGGGGCTTGGGGCTGCGCAGCACGGTGATCCAGCGGCGGCCCCAGCCCTCGCGCAGCAGCGTCGCGCGCAGGTTGGAGCCGGCGGGAATGCCGACGAGGTAGGGCGCTGCCTCGGCCATGGTCTCGCCCTCGACGCCGTCGAAGAGCGAGCGGTACATCTCGACCGACTGGCGCAGCAGCTCGAGCACGCGGTCGTCGCGGGCCGCGTCGACGAGCGCGAACAGCGGCCCGGGATCACGATCCAGGGTCGCCAGGGCGAGCTCGGCGCGGGCCAGCTCCGCGGGCTCGCGCACGTGCTGGGGCGCGATCTTGTCCTCGAAATACACCGAGAAGTCGGTGCCGCCGGCGCGGATCCATTGTCCGTGGGTCACATCGCCCGCGAACACGGCCTCGCCGCCGAGCAAGGTCTCGGTGTCACCGCCGCAATGGGCGAGCGTGCAAGCGCGTCCGTCCCATTGCAGCGCGAACTGGAGGTCTGCCATCTCCTCGTCGCATTCGACGGCGAGGTCGCTGGTCGGGGCGCGGCCGACCATAATTCGCCGCCCCGGGGGGCAGCACGCCTTTTTGCCCTGCAATGGTCCCCAGCGCACCTCGACGATGAGGCGGGGTGCGGGGGGTCGCGGGCGTCCTGCGGGCATCGTCGGGCTCAGCCGTCGCTGTTGGACCACTCGTCGACGAACTCGGCGCCGGTCGGGGTATAGATCCAGGTGATCTTGGCGTACACGAGCTTGATCGTCTCGAGCGGCGGATTCTTGGACTCGGCGGGGTCGAAGGAGTTGGGCGAGTGGCGCTCGATCGAGTCGACGCGGCCGTTCTCGATCTTGACCGTGAAGAACTGCTCGGTGGTGCCGTCGCCCGCCGGGTTCGGGCGGAAGAACTTGAACTCGCCGTCGATCTTCTCGTTGCGGCACAGGGCCTTCGCGAGGAGCGGGGAGCTCTTGTCGATGCGCTTGATGATGGCGATCGGCTCGTGCACGCGGCGACCGACGGCGGCGCGGCTGCCGTGCTCGCGGGCGGTGCGGACGCCATCCTTGAACTCGACGCACTCGATCGAATTCTCGCGGCCGTTGCTCATCTGGGTGCTCTCGCCCTGGATGTCCTGACCGTTCGCCTTCAGATACAGATGGATTGACTCAGCCATACGGCACAACATAAGGGACGGCTTCCGGGCCGCCTAGACTCCCTGACCCGCAAACTACATTTTTTTTCGCGCTGCTCGATAGTGCCAGTGCGACGATGCGCGGAGACGAGTCTGGACGGCGGGCCGCTTGCGGGGCTATCTTGGCGCCGGCCGGATGGAACGGTCGCGCGTAATCGCATCGAGGATGGTGTCGCAATGAGCAAGGGCAAAGACGGATCGGTTGCTCCCAAGGAGCGCGTCAACATCACCTACAAGCCGGCGACAGGCGGGGCGCAGGAGGACGTCGAGCTCCCCCTGAAGATCCTGATGCTCGGCGACTTCACGGGGCGAGCCGACGACCGGGCGGTCGAGGACCGCAAGCCCATCAACGTCGACAAGGACAACTTCGACAAGGTGATGGCGGCGCAGAACCTCGAGGCCAAGATCAGCGTCAAGAACCGCCTCAGCGACGAGGACCGCGGCGACCTGAGCGTGGGCCTGAAGTTCAGCACGCTGCGCGACTTCCGGCCCGAGGGCCTGGCGGAGCAGGTGCCGGAGCTGCGCGAGCTGCTCGAGCTGCGCAACGCCCTGACGGCGCTCAAGGGGCCGCTGATCGGCGGCAACGTGCCCGAGTTCCGCAAGCGCCTGCTGGACGCGCTGCGCGACCCGGACAAGCGGGCTCGCCTGATGCGCGAGCTCGGCATCGACGATCCCAGCAAGGGCTAGACCACCCCGGACCCGCAAGACCACCCCGAGTTCCCCGAGAGAGCATTCATGGCCGAGAACACCCGAGAAGCAGCACCGAGCGCCAAGGCCGAGGTCGGCGAGACCTCGCTCCTGGATTCGCTCCTCTCCGAGACCAAGCTGAAGCCTGCCGACGGCGACGCCTATGAGCTCGTCCGCAGCGGCACGCGCAAGCTGCTGGACGAGCTGATCCGCTCGGAGGCGACGACCCCGAAGATCGACAAGGAGCTCATCAACGAGATGATCGCCGACATCGATCGCCGCCTCAGCGCGCAGATCAACGAGCTCCTGCACGCCGAGCCGGTGAGGCAGCTCGAGGCGGCCTGGCGCGGCCTCAAGTACATGGTCGACCAGGTCGACTTCCGCGAGAACGTCCGCCTGGAGATCGTCAACGTCTCCAAGGACGACCTGCGCATGGACTTCGAGGACGCCCCCGACATCACCAAGTCGGGCCTCTACAACACCGTCTATCGCCAGGCCTTCGGCACCCTCGGCGGCAAGCCCTACGGCGTCATCTGCAGCACCTACGACTTCGGGCTCGGCACCGAGGACGTGCAGCTGCTCGGCAAGTGCGCCGCCGTCGGCGCGATGTCCCACGCGCCCTTCATGGCCAACACCTCCCCGAAGATGTTCGGGGTCGAGTCCTACACCGAGCTGCCCAAGCTCAAGGACCTGCAGGCGGTCTTCGAGGGTCCGCAGTACGCGCGCTGGAACTCGTTCCGCGAGACCGAGGACGCCCGCTACATCGGCATGTGCATGCCGCGCTTCATGCTGCGCGCGCCCTACGGCCGGCGAGAGAGCGAGCTGTCGGTCAAGGCCTTCGACTTCAGCGAGGACGTGATCGACTCGCACGAGCGCTACCTGTGGGGGGCGGCGTCGATCGCGATGACGGCGAGGATCGCCGAGTCGTTCGCCAAGTACCGGTGGTGTCCGAACATCATCGGGCCGCAGGGCGGCGGCTCGGTGCACGCGCTGCCGCTGCACCAGTACGAGAAGGGCGGCGAGCTGCAGACGAAGGTGCCGGTCGAGGTCTCGCTCGACGACCGCCGCGAGTACGAGCTGGCGGAGCAGGGCTTCATCAGCATGGTGTTTCGCAAGGACAGCGACAACGCCGCGTTCTTCTCGGCCAACTCGATCCAGAAGCCGAAGATCTTCGCCAAGACGCCCGAGGGCCTGGCGGCGCAGACGAACTACATGCTCGGCACCCGCCTGCCGTACATGTTCGTCATCACCCGCCTCGCGCACTACCTGAAGGTCCTGCAGCGCGAGCAGATCGGCTCGTGGAAGAGCCGCAGCGACCTCGACCGCGAGCTGAACCTGTGGATCCGGCAGTACGTCTCGGACATGCCCGACCCGTCGGCGGAGACGCGCTCGCGCAAGCCGCTCAAGAAGGCCAGGATCGTCGTCGAGGAGGTCGAGGGCCAGGTCGGATGGTTCCGCTGCAGCCTCCACGTCCTTCCGCACCTCAAGTTCGAGGGCGCCGAGTTCGAGCTGTCGCTCGTCGGCAAGCTCGACAAGTCCTGACGCGCCCGCCAGGAGTGGCCTCGTGGCGATCACCTTTCCTCCTCGGGTCGGCACCGTGTTCGCGGAGCGCTATCAGCTCCGCGAGCTGCTGGGCGGCGGCGGCGTCGGCCAGGTGTTTCGCGCCTGGGACCTGCAGGCGCAGCGGCTCGTCGCGCTCAAGGTGTTCAACCCGACGCGGGTGAGCGCGGCGACCTGGAAGGCGTACGCGCAGGTCGTCAACGCCGCGCTGCCGCTGCGTCACCCCGACGTGATCTTGCCGCAGGCGGGGGTGCCGGAGGAGCTGCCGGAGACGCCGGCGGTGGTGCTCGAGGCGCTGGTCGGCGAGGACCTGGCGTCGCTGCGTGCGCGCCAGGGCAAGGTGCCGTGGACGCGGGCGCTGGAGATCGGTGCGCGCTGCGCCGTGATCCTCGACGCGCTGTACGCCCGGACGGGGATCGGGCACCGCGACCTCAGGCCCGGCAACGTGTTCATCGAGCAGAGCGGCTCGGTCAAGCTGCTCGACTACGGGGTCGCGGAGTTCGACGTGCAGTCGGCCGAGAGCACCCGCGTGGACCCGGCGCTCGGCATGGTCGACTACAAGGCGCCGGAGCAGCTGGAGACCAACGTCGGCGGGCACCAGTCGGACATGTTCGCGCTGGCGGTGATCGTGTACGAGATGATCGCCGGGGTGCGGCCCTTCGCCGGGCCGTCGTACTTCGAGGTCGCCCGCAAGATCTTGCTCGAGTCGGCGCCGCGGCTCGGTGAGGTGATGCCCGCGGCGCGGCTGCCGGTCGGCGTCGATGTGTTCCTGCACCGCGCCTTCGAGAAGCGGCCCGACGACCGCTACTCTGACCTCGCGGCGATGCATCGCGCCTTCGTCGAGGTGCTGCGCGGGGCCCCCCGCAGCACCGTGATCGGCGCGACCCGTGCCGAGGTCCTGAAGGCCGCCGCCGAGGCCGAGGCGGAGGAGCTCCCGACGGCCTTGCTCGGTGGGCGTGCGGAGGGCCGCAAGGGCGGCGCGGCGCTGCAGCAGGCGCCGACGTCGACGGCGAGGCCGGCGACCGGGGCGCGGCAGGTGGTGCCGACGGGCGCGAGGGCGGTGGTCACCGGCAGCCACGAGGCGGTGAACAGCGACCGCACCGTGGTCGCGATGGGTTCGGCGGTCGGCGGGCGTGATGCGACGCCGCCGGGCGCGGAGCGCACGATGATCCTCGCGGAACCGCGGTTGACGGCGGGGTACGACGACGATGAGCCGATGACGACGCTGCAGGCGCGCTCGAGCGGGCGGAGCATGTCGCCGCCGGCGGAGCGCACGATGCTCCTGCGCGACGA
>Ga0066600_10000464_pt1 | contig 14837 bp, 13 predicted proteins | sample Lowcelwee11metaG_FD_59486 | JGI IMG/M metagenome (GOLD analysis project Ga0066600, IMG submission 59486) | Freshwater pond sediment microbial communities from the University of Edinburgh, under environmental carbon perturbations - Low... | ecosystem: Environmental > Aquatic > Freshwater > Pond... | reverse complement strand
GAAGGTAGCTTTCAGGAGAGAAAAATTTGTTCCGAAAGGCTGTCCCAACGGCGGCGACGGAGGAAAAGGCGGAGATGTTATTTTCGTCGGGGAATCCAATATGAATACTCTTTTAGACTTCACGCTTAACAGAAAATTTGCCGCTGAAGACGGCGAAAACGGCGGCATGAACGATATGAAAGGCAAGAACGGTAAGTCCATAACTATAAAAGTTCCTCTCGGTACGGTCATTTCAGATAAAGATACAGGCGATGTTTATCTTGATGTTCAGGAAGAAAACAGGGAATATATTCTGTTCGAGGGAGGCAAAGGCGGATGGGGTAACGCGCATTTTACAACATCGACTAGGCAGGCTCCAAAATACGCCCAGCCCGGTCTTCCCGGTATTGAGAAAAACCTCAATCTTGAGCTGAAGGTTATAGCGGATGTGGGACTGGTGGGTTTTCCGAACGCGGGAAAATCAACGCTTCTTTCAGTGGTATCGAATGCGAGACCTAAAATTGCCGATTATCCTTTTACGACGCTGTTCCCCAATCTGGGTATCGTAAAATACGGTAATTACAAGAGTTTTGTTATGGCTGACATACCGGGTCTTATCAAAGGAGCGAGCGAGGGCAAAGGTCTCGGGCTCAGATTTTTAAGGCATATCGAAAGGACAAAAATTCTTATTTATTTGATCAATGCTGATTCGGAAGACTACAAAAAGGACTTCAAGATCCTTCAGAACGAGCTTTTTACATATAACGAAACCATGAGAGAAAAACCTTTTATAAAAGTCATGTCGAAGAAAGATCTTCTTGAAAAGAAATACAGAGGCAAATTTTTTGATCATGAAATATCTTCCTTTACAAGAGAAGGTCTCGAGGAACTGAAACTGCTGATCGCAGAAAAGATCAAAGAGATCGAAACTCCTCTTGAGGTTTGGCAAAAAAATTAAAATTTTCCGATAAAATCTGGATGAGTGCCACTATTTGGCACTCATCGTTGCTTATTTTCTTAATAAATTACCGGAGGGAAAATTGGCGACAGATAAATTTCAGGAAATACTAAGGCTTGAATCGGTAAAATACTTGAATACGGCTTCAATTTACAAACTTCTTTCTGAATGCGATACGGCGGAAGAATGCAAAGATATTTCCGAGGAAGATCTTGAGATGCTTGGTGTCTCCTGCGCGGGTATTGAGAATTTGAGAAATTGTAGATTTGATGATTCGAAGTATTTCGATCAGCTTGAGAAACAGAATTATTATCAGGATTACGGTCTCGTGACTGTTTTCGATGAATTATATCCGAAGAATTTAAAAAACATCTACGATCCGCCGCTGTATCTGTTCTATGAAGGTGTTCTATCTGAAAAAGACGATATTTCGATAGCTATTGTCGGTTCAAGATCGCTTTCATCTTCAGGCAAGCTTTCTATCAACAGGATTTCAAGAGAACTCTCATGCGCAGGATTTGTGATCATAAGCGGTCTCGCAATGGGCGCGGACACAGAAGCTCATTTAGGCGCGCTGGAAGCCGAGAAAAGAACTGTTGCGGTATTGGGTTCGGGTATTGACTGCGAAGTGAATTATAACAGCAGAGCGGCGAGGAAAAAAATGGTTGAAAAAGGCGGTGCTGTATTTTCGCCTTTTCTGATAGGTACCCAGCCGACTAACTATACTTTTCCGGCACGCAACAGGATCATTAGCGGTATGAGCCTGGGGGTTGTTATAGGAGAAGCAAAGAAAGACTCAGGTTCTTTGATCACCGCGAATTTTGCTCTTGAGCAGGGGAGGGAAGTATTCGCGATACCGAACGAAATATTCCGAGAAAAATTTGAGGGAGGAAATAATCTTATTAAAACCGGACAGGCGAAACTTATTATGTGTACGGAAGACATAATCGAAGAAATGCCCGACAGGATAAAGAATAAAATTTCCCCGTCAGCTAAATCAGTTGAAAATAAAAGCGTTGTATTGATAGATCCGATAGAAGAAAAGATATATAATCTTCTGATGGAAAATACTATGAATGTTGATGAACTGAGTGAAGTTACTTCAATTGATACAGGCACATTAATGGGTAAACTGTTTATGCTTGAAATGAATAAACTGATCGTTAGAGAGCAGAATAATAATTTCTCGATAGCCAGAAAATAGCAGCATGTAAAATCTGAAGATTGTGCTTGAATTTGAGATAATTTATATATATAATTCGGTAGCGGAAAAAACAAAGAGGTTGTTTTGGATAGAGCGATCGTATTATTGTCTGGAGGACTTGATTCAACAACCTGTCTGGCTTTGGCTAAAAATGAAAATTACGATATATATGCGCTTTCTTTCGAATACGGACAAAAACATTCATTTGAGCTTGAACTCGCCGGTTTTAATGCGGAGAAATATAATGTAATTGAGCATAGAATAGTGAAACTTGACAGAAATTTTTTTACAGCTTCATCATTAACCAACGCTGAGATTTCAGTTAAAAAAGACTGTTATTCGAGTTTGGAGATACCTGATACTTATGTTCCGGCAAGGAATACTGTTTTCTTAAGCTATGCTTTAGCTTATGCGGAATCTGTAAAAGCCGAGCATATTTTTATTGGAGTTAACAGCGTTGATTATTCCGGATATCCCGACTGCAGGCCGGAATTTATTTCCGCTTTTGAAAAAACCGCTAATCTGGCTCTAAAAGAGACAACGGAAGGAAATATGAAGATTAAAATCGAAACTCCTCTTATGTTCCTGCCGAAATCGGATATTATTAAACTGGGTAAGATGCTCGGTGTTGATTATTCAAAAACGATTTCCTGTTATGATCCAATTGATGGTAAAGCATGCGGTCGCTGCGACAGCTGCATTTTAAGAAAGAAGGGATTTGAAGCTTCCGGTTACAAAGATGAGACAGTATATGTTTAAGAAAAGGATCAAATGAAAAGATCAATTCTGATCCTGCTGATTATTTGTTTATCCGGAGTTCTTTTCGCGGAAGGTAAATATTCTAAAAGAACCGATTTTAAAAAACCGTTTGTATCTAAATTTAAAGATTATAAAACTGTGATGCTTGTTGACCTGACGAACCGTCAGATCTTGTATGAACATAACGCTTATGAGAAGCTTGAAATAGCTTCTCTTACAAAAATGATGTCGATTTTACTTATTGCTGAGGCGATCGAAAATAAAAAATTCAGTTTAAAAGACATTATAACCGTATCAAAAGCTGCTTCAAAGATCGGAGGCTCACAGATATATTTGAGCGAGAATGAAAGAATGTCTGTGGAGGATCTATTAAAATCTACGATCATGAAATCGGCTAATGATGCTACTTACGCACTGGCAGAGAAAGTGAGCGGTGTCGGGAAAATCGAATCATTTATTACTATGATGAATGTACGGGCAATACAGCTTGGTATGAATAACACGAGATATTATTATCCTCACGGGCTTCCTCCATCAAGAAAGGATAAAAAAAAGGGTTTAACCGGCAATACTTCAACCTGCTACGATCTTGCGGTTCTTGCAGAGGAATTGGTTAAATACCCGGTTGTTTTAAAATACAGTTCAACATGGATAGATTCGATCAGGACCGGTAAAAATAAATTTGAGCTTAGAAATTCGAGCAAGCTTATACGGGATTATAAATATTTTGACGGATTGAAAACCGGATATTATAAAGGCGCAGGATTCTGTATCGTTGCTACGGCAAAAAAAGATGATATCAGGCTGGTTGCTATTGTGCTGGGATCAAAATCGCAGAGAGGCGGAAGAAACAAGTTCGTTAATTCTCTCGTAACCTGGGGATTTGATGAAGTGCAGGCTCAAAAAAAACCTGTAAATCAGATTCCCGTAAAGAAATGAACTTTTTGTATTGATCCGGATTATATTTTTTGATGCCAAATTCAAACCTGAATAAACTAAATGAAGATTTGAAATTGCGGGATATTCACTTAGTTAGACAATGAATTTCACATCTCAAGATATAATCCGTAAAGCGGTGCTATGTTATTATTTTTTTCAATGCTGAACTCAAACCTGAATAAACTAAATGAAGATTTGAAACTGCTGGATATTCCCATAGTTAAACAATGAGTTTCGCATCTCAAAAAATAAAAACAAACAATTTTATAGCTGGTTTATACATTTCTAGATTGATACAAACCTGTTTTATCCATATACTCGAAAAGCCTTATTTTAAAGTCCTCGTTGATAAAACCCCATTTCGGCGCGATAAGTTGATCTGCATGAGCGCGGGAAATTATTCGCTGAATTACAACTGACCGATCAAGGTATGATACAGCATTAGCGAATAGTTCTATATATTTTTCAGCGGTAAGAGGCTTATATTTACCTTCAGAATAAATTTTTTCAAGTTCAGTTCCTTTTACCACCTGAAGATGGTGGATCTTAACATAATCAGGCTTGATCCTGTTAATTTCCCGGAATGTTTTATAGATCATCTCGTCAGTTTCACCGGGTAACCCGATTATAAGGTGGATTCCGATCAGAAAATTTGTGTTTTCGCGGATAAACCTGTAGGATTTCAAGAACGAGGCATAATCATGCCCGCGGCGGATGGTTTTCAGCGTTGTATCATGGATCGACTGTAATCCTAATTCAATCCAGACTTCCTTGCCGGCAGCGACTCTTTGAAGCATTTCCAGAAGTTCGGGATAGATGCTGTCCGGCCGCGTAGAAAGAGCAAGAACTCGAATTTCAGGATAACTCAGAGCTTCAGAAAAAGACTTTTCAAGATAATCAATATCACCATAAGTGGAAGTATTATCCTGAAAATAAGCTATAAAAGAATCGGTAGGATATTTCCGCTTCACATACGGAAATCCCTGCCCCATCTGTTTTTTCACTGAAACATTTCCTTTGATCGTCTGCGGAATAAACGAATCCTTATTGCAAAATATACACGGCGGATCATTCGGGCACGGAATATTTAAAGTAAGCCCGATTTTTCCAAGCTTTTTTCCATACTTTGCCTTCATAAACGACAGAATGTCGGAATAGTAATATTTACGGATTTTTTCCATACATGAAATTTAAGTGAACTTAAATGTTTTAGTAATAAAAAAATCCGATTTTCGATTCAAAAAGCCGAAATAATTTTCTTGATATTAATGATATAAAAGTATAATATTAATAGCTTATTGTAATAACAGAAAAAAGCGGGCAGATTATGCTTTATAAACCTGATTACAACGGCGGGAGCATCGTTAATCTTATGAGTTCGATAGGAAAGAATTTCGGCGTTATTCTTCCTTATAAAGAACTTAAAGCATTACCTGCAGTTGATCTTAAAAAATATACAAATATAGTCAATATTGTAATTGACGGGCTCGGATATAATTATCTGATGCGCAAAAGAAATAATTATCTTAAAGATCATACTCTGGCAAAAATAACTTCGGTTTTCCCTTCAACGACTTCCGCCTGCATTTCGAGCTTTGCGACTGGACATGCTCCGAATGAGCACGGAGTGACCGGATGGTTCGTCAGACTTAAAGAGAACGGCCACGATATTCCGGCGGTGATTCTTTTATTCAATGACAGAAGAAATGAGGAATTACTGACAAAAAAAGGCATAAGACCGGAAGACATTTTCATTGATTTCAGGCTGTCAAAAAAGATAAATAATTGTAAGGTCGTTCTCCCTGATTCCATAAAAGATTCAGCATATACAAGCTTTCTTCTTGAAGGATCCGAAAAGATCGGCTATAAAGGGCTTGAAGATTTTTTTATTAAACTTGCTCATACTGTCAAATCTGAAACCGGAAAGAAGAATTACATTTACGGTTATCTTCCTGATTTGGATGCGGTATATCACAAAGTCGGAAGCAGATCAAAAGATCTGACTAAATTATTCAGAGCGATCACAAAGAATACCGCTCTATTCACCGAGAGCATAAAGGGAACTAACTCTCTTGTAATTATTACCGCCGATCACGGGCTCCTTGACGGAGAAACTCTGAATCAGCTTAACATGAATGAGCTTGTAAATATTAATAAAATGCTTGAATTTCCTCTTTGCGGCGAGCCGAGAGCAGCTTACTGTTATGTAAAGGACGAATACAAAAAAGATTTCAAGAAGATCGTTGAAAAAGAAATCGGGCACGCGGTTACTGTTTTTACAAGAGAAAAGATGCTTAAAGACGGTTATTTCGGATTGTTTAAAGAAAATCCGAAATTAAGATCAAGGATTGGCGATTTTATACTCATCTGCAAAAAGAATTTCGTGATAAAAGATTTTTTATCAAATGAAAAAATCAAGTTTCACGCCGCGGATCACGGCGGGTTGAGCTCGGATGAAATGTTCGTGCCTTTAATAGTTATCGAAGCTTAATTATTCGGAGAAGTTCTATGAAAGTTATTTATATCCCTTTAATAAAAAAAGCAATTTCCGAAGATATGGGAAAGAACGGCGATATTACGACAGATTCTATTATTCCTGACAAGCAGAAAGGGAAAGCGGTGCTTAAAGCCAAAGCAGGCGGTATATTATCAGGACTTGAGATATTCGAAGACACTTTTTTTTATATTGATAAAAAATTAAAAATAGAAACATTTTTTTCCGACGGCGACGCTGTAGAAAAGGGCGATATTATTGCGGTAATTCAAGGCAGATTAAATTCTATCCTTAAGGCGGAGAGAACAGCTTTAAATTTTATTCAGAGGATGTCGGGAATCTCTACTTCCGCAAATCAGTTCGTACAGGCTGTAAAAGGAACTAATGCAAAGATTCTTGATACAAGAAAAACTTTACCGGGTTTCAGAGCGCTGGATAAATACGCGGTTAAAACGGGCGGCGCCGAAAATCACAGAATGGGCTTGTTCGATATGTTTTTGATAAAAGACAATCATATAGCTGCTGCGGGAAGCATTACGAAAGCGGTGGATAAAGCTATTGAGTTCAGAACATCAAAAAAATTGAATTCAAAAATCGAGGTTGAAGTAAAGAACCTGAAGGAATTCAAAGAAGCGTTAAAGCTTGACATCGATATAATAATGCTGGATAATATGAGCATTGAGGAAATAAAAAAATGCGTAACCCTGAATAAAAAGAATAAAAAACTTGAAGTATCCGGCAATGTGACAATTGAAACTGTTGGAAAATTAGCGGAAACAGGCGTGGATTATATCTCTTCTGGATCGCTGACACACAGCGTGAAAGCGCTTGATCTAAGCCTTTTAGTAGAATAAGGAAATTTTTGAAAACAATAAATTCCATACCTGCTTTTTTTATTGCGATGATTTTTGTGTCCTGCGCATCGGATTATAAACGCGGCCCCGAAGGAGGACTGAATGATAAGATCAGTCCGTTCGTTGAATATTCAAGCATTAACGATACAGCTCTCAATATGGATAGAAATTCAAAGATCCAATTGGAATTCTCGGAATACATTGATGTCAATTCGGCAAAGATAGCCATAAATATTTCACCCAGATCCGCCTCAAAAAAATCCAGCATACTCTGGTACGATAAAAGCGTGGAAATAGTCTTCAGAGAACTCGATGAAGATCAGACCGTTGTTATTACCGTAAGTCCGTCTTTGAAAGATACGCAGGGTAATGCGCTTAAAAATTCATACTCGCTGTCATTTTCCACCGGCGCGAGAATTGACAAAAAGAATATCTCGGGCTTTCTGAACGGAGCTATAAACAAAAATGAAATATTTCCGTTAAATTACTCAAAAATAAAAGTAAATCTCTATTCGGTATCTGCGGATTCGATCAATGTTCTGAAAACTGAGCCTGAATATATTTCAGGGCTTTCTTCGGATTTTATGTTCGAACTAAAAAATTTAAGTTCGGGAATTTACAGATTAATAGCTTTTAATGATCTCAATAACGATAACAAACCTCAGTTTGAAACCGAAATGTGCGGATTTCCAGCCGGTCAGACTGATCTGACGGTTCAGGACAGTCTGTTCTATGAGCTGACACTCGGGTTAATAGATAATGAATCGCCGTATATTAAGAACACATCGATAGTAAGCGAGGATATATTAAAAATTGAATTTTCGGAAGAACTTAAAAGTTCAGACAGCTATATTGACAGCGTTTTCCTGAACAGCAGTCATATAAAATATAAAGAATATTTTTCTCCCGGAGAAAGAAAAAATATTTATGCTCAGACATCTGTCTTTGGCATCGGCGATATTGTTAAAATAAAACTGAAAGATGTGAAGGATGAATTCGGGAATATGATCAAACCTAATTTAAAAATAAAATCTCATACGGTCACCGATACCGTTCCGAAAATATTTTTCAGGATCATCAATAGGTTCCCCGCAAAAGCAGCAGCCGATCAAAAGATAAGCCTGACATCTTCGTATTTTCAAAATGATTCTCTGAACTTAAAAATAATTGCTTTAAAAGACAGCACAGTTAAAGAAATAAAGAACGGGATCACGCTGGAGCCGTACAAATTCATTGTTGATCTGAATCAGATTGAACTTAATATCGGTGAACACGAATTTCAGGTAATCAAAGCAGATTCAATAATCTATAAAGCTAAAATAACTATTGAAGACAAGCAGGGATCAGGATCGGTTTCCGGAACTATATCCGGAACTGAAGCTGAAAAGTATGTTCTGATGTGTAAAAATATTCAGAGCGGTTCAATCACCGAAAAATTAAAAGGGAATAGCTATAAGGTTTATCTTATTCCGGGAAAATATCTTTGTGCAGTGATAAGTGATACGAATTCTGATAATATTTTTAACCTAGATTTCTATAAAGATACTGTAGAGAAAGCAGTTTTGAGAAAAGATACTGTTGTTGTAAGAAAAAACTGGGAAACAGCGGATATAAATTTTGAGTTTAAATAAATTAATATAAGGAGTACCCTATGTACGCACTGATCATGGCGGGAGGAGTGGGATCGAGATTCTGGCCGAAAAGCAGACTGAAAACGCCAAAACATCTTCTGACAATTGTAAACGAAAAAACTATGCTTGAAAACACCATAAACAGGCTGGATGATATTATCGAAAGACAGGATTGTTATATAATAACCAACAAGGAACAGAAGAGCAATATTCTGGAAACAATCTCAGATTTCAAAGAACAGAATATAATATCAGAACCTTTCGGTAAAAATACCGCCGCCGCTATAGGATACGGAGCGGTAATGCTGCAGATAAGAGATCCCGAAGCCGTCATGGTTGTTCTCCCCGCTGATCATTTTATCAAAAGCGTAAAATCATTTCAGAAAGTTATAAAAGATGCTGTTGAGTACTGCAAAAAAGATCCTGAATCTTTGTTCACAATAGGTATAGAACCCACTCATCCCGAAACAGGTTACGGATACATTCAGCTTGGAAAAGAAGTAAAAAAAGGAATTTATCAGGTAAAATCGTTCGCAGAAAAGCCTAATTTCGATACGGCCGTAAGATTTCTTGAAAGCGGTGAATTCTATTGGAACAGCGGTATGTTCGTATGGAAAGCTGAAACGATTCTTAAAAACATAAAAAAGTATCTGCCTGACCTTTATGAAAACCTGATGGATCTGAAACAGGCGGCGGTCAATAATGAGTCTGAAGCCGTTATTGAAAGGATCTACAGCGAAATGCGTTCGATTTCAATAGATTACGGAGTGATGGAGAGCGCTGAAAACGTTAAAGTTCTTCTCGGCAGTTTCGGATGGTCCGATGTGGGAAGCTGGTTCGAGATTTACAGGCTAAAAGAAAAAGACGAAAAGAGCAATGTCGTTGACTGCGATAAATTTATTGCAATAGACACCGAAGGCTGTTTAATCTCATCTGAAAACAAAGAAAAACTGATCACCTGCATCGGTCTGCACGATCTGGCTGTAATAGACACGAAGGACAGTCTTCTTATTACACCTCTGTCGAGATCGCAGGAAGTAAAGGAGCTGGTCGAAAAAATAAAAGCCAATAAAATAAACAATGTTCTTTAAAAAAAAACGGAGCGGCATTATGGATGAAACAAATAAAATTGAATTTCTGAGATCGATTTCGCTTTGCGAAGCGATGAACGAGCAGGAAGTAAAAAACATCGCAGAACACTGCCAGCTGAAAAAATTTTCAAAGAAGAACATAATTTTTATGGAGCAGGATCCCGGAAATATGTTCTATATAATCTTCAGCGGCAAGATCAAGATCACGAAGCTGAATAATGACGGGAATGAAGTTATCCTGTCAATACTCGGAACAGGAGATTTTTTCGGTGAGATGTCTTTGCTCGATCACAACAAAAGAAACGCGAACGCGATAGCTCTGGAAGACATTGAGCTTTTAACGATCGTGAGGAGCGAATTTCTGGAAGTGCTTCATAAAAATACAGCTTTCACATTCAATCTTTTAAAAACATTTGCGATCAGGCTCAGATCAGCCGATATAAGGGTAAAAAGTTTTTTCCTTGACGATGCCCAGCAGAAAGTGCTTATGATGCTTTTTGATATGTGCGAAAAGATGGGAATAAAAAAGGGAAAGGACATTATACTTCACGAAATGCCCAATCAGACCGATCTCGCGAATCTGACCGGGATCTCGAGAGAAACACTCTCCAGAATAGTTAAGAAATTCGAGATGAACGATGTTATCAAGAGAGAAGGAAAGGATATAATAATTCCCGATTACGAAGATTTTGTGGAAAGGTTTATTAATGAAGGATAAGATCGCCGATCTTCATATCCATTCGCGCTATTCTGACGGAACATACAGACCCGGTGAAATTTTCAGGATCGCGAAAAAGCTGGGTCTTAAAGCTGTCAGCATTACCGATCATGACTGTGTTGATGTTTATTCTGAAGCTGTTGAGCTTTCAAAGAATTTCGGTATAGAATTTGTCCCGGGTATAGAGCTGTCGAGTGAATATGAAGATTACGATATCCACATATTAGGGTATTTTATTGACGGTAAAAGCGATCTGCTTATAAAAAACCTCGCGGAATTCAGCAGAGTAAGAATAGAACGGGCTAAAAAAATGATCGAGTTGATGAACAATGACGGAATCAATATCAGCTTCGAGGATGTGTTGAAAATATCTCCGAACGGTACGATCGCAAGACCTCATCTGGCTCAGATACTGATGGAAAAAGGATACGCTTACAATTTTCAGGAGGCGTTCGTAAAGTTCTTAAATACAGAATCCAAATATTATATTAAAAAATTTAAAATTACTCCTGATCAGGCAATAGATCTTATTCATAAAAGCGGCGGATTGGCTTTTCTCGCGCATCCGTTCTATATTAGGGATAATCCGGATCTGATCAATGTGTTCATTTCAGCCGGAATTGACGGTATTGAGACAGTACATTCATCTTATGATGATGATTTTTCAGGAGAGATTAATAAAACTGCAGAAAAAAATAATCTTTTAAAATCAGGCGGCAGCGATTGTCACGGGAAAAGGAAAACGGGTAAAAGATTGCTCGGGCAGTACGCAGTGCCTTATTCTTACATTGAAATAATGAAAGAGAAATTAAGAGGGAATATATTATGAAGATATGCGTTCTTGGTGCGGGAGCATGGGGTCTGGCTTTAGCGGATCTGCTCAACTCAAAAAACTATGATCTTACGGTATGGGAATTTGAAAAAGACATTTGCGAACAGCTGAAAAAAGACAGGGAATTGCCTTCAAAGCTGCCGGGTTATAGAATCCCTGCAGGAATAAAATTCACTAATGATATTACTGCGGCAATTAAAGGGTCATATATTATCATCAACGCCGTTCCGACTCAGTTTATCAGAAGCTATTTCAGTTCGATCGCGGGAGTTAATTTCTCTAAAAAGATAATTGTCAATGTTTCAAAAGGCATAGAAGTAGTTTCCGGAAAAGATATAAGAGAGATGTTTATTTCTGAATTTGAAACAGTTACAGATGACAATTTCGCTATACTTGCGGGACCTTCATTCGCGTATGAAGTGGCTTTGAATAAAACGCCTACGGCAGTTGTGTCCGCAAGCAAGAATCTCGATACGGCGAATTTCATCAGGGATATTTTTACAACGGAAAGATTCAGAGTATATTCCAATGACGATGTGATAGGCGTGGAGATCGGCGGAAGCGTAAAGAATATAATAGCAATTTCCGCAGGGATAGTTGACGGACTGGGACTCGGTTCAAATACAAAAGCCGCTTTGCTTACAAGAGGTTTATCCGAGATGACCAAATTCGGCTTGGTCATGGGCGCGAAAAGAGAAACTTTTTCAGGATTATCAGGAATCGGAGATATGATACTGACCTGCAATTCTGATCTGTCGAGGAACTGGCAGGTAGGGAACAGGCTTGCAAAAGGCGAAAAACTTGACGAAATAGTAAAAAGCATGAACATGGTTGCGGAAGGAGTTGAAACGGCAAGAATAGTAAGAAAAATCGCCGAAGAAAAAAATGTGTCTATGCCTATTTCTTTTAAAGTATATGAAATCTTATTTGAGAACCTGAATCCTAAAACCGGAATAACCGAACTAATGACCAGGGAAAAAAAGGTTGAAGATTAAAAGATGGATTTTAAAGGCAGACTTTATATAGTATCAACACCGATCGGAAATTACGAAGATATGACTTTCAGAGCTATAAAAACTCTTAAGGAAGTTGATCTTATCGCGTGCGAAGATACCAGAAAAACCGGGATATTGTTGAAGCATTTTGAAATAGAATCAAAACTGTTTAGTTATCACGATCATAACGAATCATATAAGGGTGAAATACTTATAAAAAAGATTCTTGCGGGAGAAAATATAGCGGTAGTTTCCGATGCGGGAACCCCCTGTATTTCTGATCCCGGATTCAAAATCGTCAGATCCGCAAGGGAAAATGGTATTGAAGTGATTGGAGTGCCGGGCGTCTCGGCGGCGATAAACGCGCTTGTTATATCAGGAATGGCGACCGACAGCTTTGTGTTTGAAGGATTTCTTCCCCATAAGAAAGGAAGACAGAAAAAATTATCAGCAATTATAAACGAAAAACGAACTATTATCGTTTACGAATCTGTGCACAGGATAATTAGACTTATGGAAGAACTTAAAGCTATGATACCGGAAAGAAAAATATGCGTATTGAGAGAGATGACAAAAATATATGAAGAGCATATCTGCGGTGAGTCTGCCGAAATATTGAAAAAACTTACCGAAAAAGAACCTAAAGGCGAATTCGTTGTAATTATCGAAGGACTGAATGATAAATTAAAAAATACGGAAAAGGAGAACGGGCTATGAAAAGATCGATTTTGTTTGTAATTGTATTAATAGCTGTTCTGTTTTCGCAGCAGGTTGATATGGCCGTGCTTAATTTCGGGGTGAACTCAAACGATTCTGACATGAATTTTCTTTCAGCCGGCATAAGCGACATAATTGTATCAGCGCTTGGCGAAAAGCCGAATATCGGTCTTGTCGAAAGAGAAAAACTCAATAAGATCGTTGAGGAGCTGAGCCTTACAAATTCAGGATTGGTATCAGATCAGCAGCAGATAAAAATAGGTCAGCTTTCCGGAGCGGAATTTGTGATCACCGGAAGCATTACATTTATTCAGTCGGCTTTTATGATAAACAGTAAAGTTCTCGAAGTAAAAACCGGACGAATAGTATCTACACAGAGCGTAAAAGGGAACGATAAAGAAAAAATCTTTGATTCCGTTGATCTTTTAGCCCATAAAATTTATACAGATATCAACATGGCGTCAAACAACTACGGCAACGGACCTCAGCTTGAAGTGGCATTCGTCATTGATACTACAGGCAGCATGGGCGATGAGATAAATGTAGTAAAATCCAAAATCATTTCGATGATCGACGAAATACTTCAGGGAACTCCGAAACCCATCGTAAAATTCGCGGTTGTGGATTACAAAGACAGAGGGGATACATATGTTACCAAGATTTATGACTTCAAATCGGATGTGAATTTTATAAAACAGGATATAAATTCTCTTACAGCAACAGGCGGAGGCGATTTTCCCGAATCGGTCATAGAAGCTCTTCATAAAGCGATGTTCAGTCTTTCGTGGTCAAAAAATAATGATAAGATCGGCAAACTTTGTTTCCTTATAGGGGATGCTGAACCGCAGAATTACAGGGATGATTTCAGTGAAAAAGATATTATAAACGAAGCATTAAAGAATTCTCTTTCGATCAGCTCTATTTCATGCTCGGGTAATTCATCAAAGGGAATTAAGCACTTTCAGGATATTTCCAACAAAACTAACGGAACATTTTCCTTCCTGACCTATGTTCAGAATGTTGTTGACCAGTCCGGTAAAGAATATGTGGTAGTTAAAGAAGGCGATGCTGAAGTAGTTATGGAATCTGACGCTTCGGGAAAGCCAGCTGAAACTTTTATGGAAGAAAGAGCGGTAAAGAAAGCGGATAGAGCGAGAAACGAATCAAAATCAAAAGAACAGGCGCTTGATGATGAAAAAGAATTTCTTGCCTCCGCACCTTCTATAGCCAGTGATGAAGCTAAAAGAATTAAGGATTCCGGTTCGGCAAAGGGGGAAATGAAGAATAATCTCGATAAGATCATGAGCGAACAGATAAAAGTAGTAGCAGAAAAACAGGGAATCAAGTACGATGATAAAAAAGAATCCGATGATAAAAAAGCTGAGATCAAAAAGAAAGCCGATAAAAAGAGAGAAGAAATCAAGAAAATAATTAATGCTCAGATAAATAAAAAAGACAGTGATTCCACTAAAGTTGATACTAAGCCCAAATCTGAAAAACCGGAAGCAAAACCAGGTGTAGAAATTGGCAGATAAAGGTAAATTATATATTGTAGCCATACCTATCGGCAATCAGTCTGATATTTCTGAACGGGCGCTTGTTACGCTTAAATCTGTCGATGTGATAGTTACAGAGGAATCATCAGCAGTTAAAAGCCTGTTCGCGA